>ERZ650311.489-NODE-489-length-25247-cov-10.139211_pt1 | contig 25247 bp, 29 predicted proteins | sample MGYA00376247_ERZ650311 | MGnify/ENA primary metagenome ERZ650311 (study PRJEB26733, sample SAMN07839324) | wastewater metagenome | biome: small river; feature: stream; material: water | place: USA: North Carolina | collected 2016-07-28 ...
TCGGCACGACCGCAGGTGCAGCAACAGCAACAGCAACAACGACGGCAGGTCACATAGTGCAACAGGTCGGTGTTGCGGTGTCAGCCACTGAGCTATCTTTTGAGCCACAACAACCTGTCGAGTTAGCGTAAGATGGCAGAAAAGAAGCCCATAGTGAACTACTCTGGCGAGATAAAAGAGATTGCAAACTCTGACACATTCCGCTGCAAAATTGACACCTTCACCTCGTCTGACACATGGACTAAAGAAGCATGGGCACAGACAGTAGAAGTCGTCGTCGTAGGCGGCGGTGGTGGTGGAGGTTGTGGGCGTCATAGCTCAACCACAAGCCAGACACGAATGGGTGGCACAGGCGGTGGCGGTGGCGCGATGAACTATGCTGTTTTACTCGCATCAACTCTCGGCGCAACAGTTACGGTTACGGTCGGCGCAGGAGGTACAGGCGGTGCATCGAGCAGTGGACAAAATGGCGGGGCTGGTGGTAGCACATCTTTCGGTGACCATCTCCGTGCTCTTGGCGGCAATGGCGGAAGTGCAGGATTCACTTCCTCACCATTAGCAGGTGCATCAGGAGGTACAGCTACAGGTTACAACTTCGCATCTGGCACAAATGGCGGTGGAGCGACACAGAACAGCACAAATACAGGTGTTGCCACTACTCTTGGCGCAACAGGTGGAGGTAGCGGTGCGAGCAAAGGCGCAAGTAATACTACAAATCAGGACGGTGGTACAGGTGGCAGTATTACAGTCGGCTTTGTGAACGTTCAAACAAACGGTGGCACGGCTGGGACATCGGGAGGTAATGGCGGCAATGGTAACTCTTACCCCGCGCTCCTTGCTACTCTTGGTACAGGTGGCGGTGGTGGTGCTTATGTGACCGCATCTAATTGCGGCAATGGAGGCAATGGGGGGAACTATGGCGGCGGTGGCGGTGGAGGTAGTTGTTCAGACAATGGCTTCAACTCTGGTGCAGGCGGTAATGGCGGCAATGGTATTTGCATAGTAATACAGCGAGGTTAATATGGGACGGTATTTCATTGTAGAGACAGCAACAAACACGGTTATGAACACAATCATCTGGGACGGTGTATCACCCTACGATGCAGGTGAAGGACATGAACTCGTTGAGGTTACGGAAGAGAGTATCGCATTGTATTTGACAACAAGCGAAGGCGGAAACAATGACTGACACACGCTTACGCAACTACGCAGCAATGTTCGTGTTCGCAGCTTTCGCGCTTATGTTCTTTGTAGCATACCGAAGTTGCACCCACACACCTGAGCCGATTTTCACCGTGCATGAGCGGGCAACACGCACAACAGATACGGTGTATCGCATAGTTCCTGTACAGCGCATTGACAGCGTGGAAGTGCTGAGCGTAAAGTACAGGACAAAATTTGTCCACGACACCATCAGCATTATAGACACTTGCAACTTCATAGCTTACTCGGATACGATTGTGGGCGCAAAAGGAACGGAGTTCACAGTCACCTTTGACAGTCAGACGGATATGTTTTCCGTGCCGTACTTGAAAGAGCGCGGAGATACGACAATCACGATACGTGACAGTGTGGTGATAGAGAGAGAGCGGAAAGCTCCTTCCACCTTTTGGTCGGACGTGGGCAAAATTGGTGGTGGCATTCTTGGCGGTTTATTGATAGGAGTTGGATTACGATGAAATCAGTGGTATTACTCGGAGCAGCGGCAGCATTCGCAGCACAAACAATGGAAGAGTTAAATAAGGCAATTACTCCAATGGTGACGAGCGTAGAAGTACGTGACAGTACTCCATTTTGGATGAAGATATATTCAAAACGAACAAGAAGGAAACGCAGTCATGGACTTCGAAACAAGAAATCTTGAGCAAGTAATAATGCACAACTTCGCTGTGGAAGTTCATCAAAGAGCCTTGCAACTTATGGAGCAAGACGGCAAGGTTGAGGGCAAACATTTCGCAGCCATGAAACAGATACTTGCAGAGCATGAAGTAGAGATAAACTTGGAGCTACCGAGTGATGGTAAAATAGTAATAGTGAAGGCACAATGACACAATTCTTTAAGGACAACAAGAACCAACTTAGCAGTATGCGACTTGCCCTGATTTTGTGGGCAGTTGGGACATTCGGTATTTGGGCAGGCATCAGCATCGCAACATTATCAGTACAACCTGTACCTGCTGAGGTAACTGCAATCATCGGTGTACTTGCAGGCGGTAAGGCAATTCAAAAAAAATACGAGTAAGAAGATGGGCTTTGAAATAGTATCAAAGCGCACAAAACAATTTAGAAACCAAGAGTGGATAATCTACTATGCTCGCAAAAACAGATAACATAGCATCACCATTGACGGACATTGTATGGAAGTCTGCCGATGAGCTTACTGCCAACGATTACAACCCCAACGTTGTTCAACCGCAGGAGCTTGAACTGATAGAGCTATCGCTGCGCAAACACGGCTGGTTGCAAGCTATTTTGGTTACGCAGCACAATGTTATCATTGACGGTTTTCACCGTTGGAGTATCTCGAAAAAAAATGGTTGGCAAGTGCCGTGCATTGTTTTTGACATGACAGAGCAAGAGCGCAAACTTTTGACTATTCGCATCAATAGAGCCAAAGGTACTCACGTAGCTGTGCGTATGTCTGACATCGTAAAATCATTAGTCAATGATGGCTTGTCACGTGAGTATATCGCGGAGCAGATAGGAGCTAAGATATTCGAGGTCAATCTATTGCTCGAAGATTCAATCTTCACGAAACATAATGTCGAACAACATACATATTCAAAGTCATGGGTGCCAAACAAAAAGAAATAGACCCTCTTGCACGGCAACCTGACGAAACAGAAGCCGCTTGGGGTGCTTTTCTACGCTACCGTGAACTTCCTACACCACGGCGTATGCGTCACCTTTCAATGAACGGTGGCGAATCATATCAACGTATCAATGCGTGGTCGAAGAAGTTTCACTGGAAAGAGCGAGTAAGGATATATGATACGCAGCTCGACATGGTACGACGTATAGCCGAGCAAGATGCTTTGTCTCAAAATGTTAAAGAAATGCTGACAAGACAGGCACGTAATGCGTATGCCTTCGGTACTATCGTTATGAAGTTGCAGCAAGTGACTCTTGAAAGGATAGTGAGCGACAAGAATCTTTTGCAAAACATGGATTTCAGTCAGCTTGTGGACAAAGTGTTGCAATGCGCAAGGTTGCTACCGGCACTGCAACAGGAAGAACGCAACGCCATGGGTGTTAATCCAACGCTCAATCTCGTATTGAACAAAGATGTAGGAAGCATGACCGATGAGGAATTACAACAGTTTATCTATAGCGCAGAAAGTATCATCAGCTCTGGTGCAAGCTAAAATTGAGCTTGCGAAGCGTGAACTTGCAAAGCGTACAGGTAGCAAGACTGTTGAATCAGACGACCGTTTCTTTGACTTTTTATGCAAAACAACACCGGAATATGTGTGGGACAAAGCTCATCAAATTTATATCCGTAAGCAGTTACAGCGGATAGAGGATGGTCAAATAAAACGATTGATTCTGGAGATACCGCCGAGGCATGGTAAATCGGAGATGGTAACGGTGAGGTGGCCTGTTTATCGGATGTTGAACAACCCTTCACTACGTGCTATTGTGGGGGCTTACAATCAGAGTTTGGCTGCAAAGTTCACTCGTAAATCGAAACAGGTTGCCTCGCAACTCTTGAACATATCCACTGACCGCAATGCTGCGCACCATTGGGAAACAATACAAGGTGGCGGTATGCTTGCAGCAGGTGTAGGGTCGGGAGTGACAGGGCATGGTGCAGACATCATCATGATTGATGACCCTGTTAAATCGAGAGAAGAAGCTGAGTCAAGGGTCTATCGTGAGAAAGTATGGGATTGGTATAAAGATGATTTATACACCCGACTTGAACCGGGTGGCTCTATAGTCTTGACAATGACGAGGTGGCATACAGATGACCTTGTCGGACGGATCTTAAAAAGTGACGATGCGGACAAATGGGAAGTAATACGTGTTCCGGCTATTGCCGAATTGAATGACCCTCTAGGCCGTGAGATAGGACAAGCGCTTTGGGAAGAGCGTTACAACATTGAAGCCTTGATGGAAGCTAAGCGAGTACTTGGTGTTTATTCCTTCGAGGCATTGTATCAGCAAAATCCACGACCGAAAGAAGGACGTTTGTTTAAGGAGCCGTTTTTCTATGACAAGCTGCCTGAAGGGTACAGAATCATCGCTGGTGTGGACACGGCTTACACAGAGAGTACAAAGGCAAACAAGACAGCGGTTTGGATTGCTGCAATGACAACTGATAAGAAGTGTTATGTACTTTATGTCGAGACGTGGCAACGAGAGTATGACTATACTGTAAATAGGTTAAGGGTATTGCAAGACAAATACAAGTGTAGGTTTGCAGTTGAATCGAATGGTCCACAGAAGGTTATAGCGGACATGATGTCAAACTCGCAGAAAGTCAAGATAGACAGAGTGTATCCGGCTACGGATAAGTATGCGAGGGCGCAAGAAGCAGCTACGGCGTGGAATAGAGGCGATATACTCTTACCACGCGAGGGCGATTGGGTTCAACCATACATTGATGTCATGAACAACTTCACAGGCGTAAATGATAAAGAGGACGACGAAGTGGATGCAACAACGAACGCTTATAATAAATACACGAAATCAGCAAGTTTGAAGGTTTAACATGAAATTCCCGTTATTCAAAAAAAAGAGTATAGATAATGCTGCAATGGAGATGGCATTTTCTTTCTTGACAAAGCTGTTCCGCAATTCGGCACGCAACAGCTACAATACGCCAATATCACGGTCTGCACAACAACACGCTGCACGTGATTTAATCTACGCATCCATCAATGAGAGAGCAAAGAAGGTTGCTGCAAGTAATCTTGTCGTGTATCAAAAAACAAATCAGCGCAGCTTACAACCACTCCCCTACGACCATTGGGCTGTAGAATTGCTCTCCAATCCAAACCCGGAAATTGATGCTGCAACTATGTTCATGATGATGTCGGGGTCACTTGACAGGACAGGCAATATGTACTTCTACACACCCAAGTCAAAGCTTGGATATCCTGTTGTGATGTGGCCTTTGCCAAGTCAGCGAGTGTCGGTGATAATGAACAAAGAACAAGGTGGCGGCATTATCGCCGGATATGAAATGCGCATGAACGGTATTTCCTCGAGATTCTTGCCCGACGAGATACTACACATAAAGCTCTTAGATCTTAGCGAGGATATTCAGTCATTGTTTGTTGGCAAGTCACCTATCGAAGCCATCATTGATAATGCAGATGTGGACTATGAAATTACGAGCTATATCAAGCGTTGGTTTGCGAATGACCTCAACAAGAAGGTAATCTTAGAATCACCGAACGAGATGAATGCGGAGGAATGGGAATTGTTTAAGCAGAAATGGAATGAAGCCAACCCACGTATGATGTTGTCCGGGTTACTTGAGAATGGTCTTAAAATGTCAAATCAGAACGCTAATGAATTACACGTCAGCTTTGAGTCTTTGGACCAAAGAACAACGAAGATTATCACTGCGGTTTTTGGTCTGACACTCGGATTGCTGACAGGCGACCTCACCAATCGCGCAACTGCTGAAATTCAAGAAGGTCGTTTCTTGACGAACACCATCAACCCTTTGCTCACTATCTACGAACAAGCATTCACAAGGCACTTGCAGAAATTTGATAAGTCACTTGTCGCTGAGTTCGACAAATGGCAGTTCAATGATTCCGAAGACAAACGTAAACAAGAGGATCACGATGTTAAGTTGGGTATCCGCACCATCAATGACATCCGTAAAGAACGCGGGCAACCACCGACTGAATATGGTAATGAGCCACTTATCATGTCCGGGCTTGTTCCTATTTCAACAATCTACACAACGGCACAAACCGGTACGGCACCTACTGTCAGTCTTTCAAAAAAAAAAGCACTGACATCAACACCGAGTGAAGAGGATCTAACCGCATTTTGGCGGAGCTATGACGAGCGTAATATTGAAACGTCTGACAAGTTAAAGACTGCTGTGAGTAAGGTCTTTGAAGATATTGAAGATGAACTTACTTCTTCGCTAAAATCATACAGCAGGAAGGACGGAGAAACCTTCACCAATATACTTAATCTGTTTGATGCTGAAAAGTGGATAAGCGCTTTAACGAAAGCCACAGGTGGAATACTTGAAGAGCATGTACTTGTTAGTATAGTTGAATCGCTGCGTGACGTGGACTTAACAAGTGATGACTTACCATCCGATTTCAGCAACACCATCGGCGACATACTCCAAGGCAGTACAAGTAAGATAACGGATTCGATTGGTACAATCAAAGAGGAGCTACAAAAGATTATCGAATCGAACCCACTTGCCTCTTCTGATGAACTCTTTGATGTACTCAAAAAGAAATTCGAGACGTTGAAAGAAAGCAGGGCGCGGACGATAGCGAACACGAGCAGTAACTATGCGACAGGTGCAGCACAAACCAACACATGGAAGGTCGTAGGATTCAAGGTTGCATGGCTCTCGCAGCGTGACGGTAATGTACGTTCAACACATTTCAGCGCAGACGGTCAAGTACGTGGTGAAGATGGTTTTTTTGATGTCGGAAGTGACAAGATGCCACACCCTTGCGCAGGTTCGATAGCCGAAGAGAACGTGAATTGCAGATGCACTTGTATGCCTATCAAACCATAAAATGTCATGTGTTGGTAAGTTGTTAATAAGTCTGTTAGTAGTTCACATTATGAACAGTTAATTTAGCGCATGGATTTCTACAATAACAGAGTTTTGCATAGCAAATCAAGGGAACATAAAACAAGTCTTGACCTTGACATAAAGAAGGCGCGAAGACGTGTTTATGATGCCGTAAATAAATGTAAAGACTTGGAGGTTTTATCCAATGTAGCCGAATTATTACAGCGGGGTAGCGCAAACGGTAGCGCACGGGACTCATAATCCTGAGGTTGGAGGTTCAAATCCTTTCCCCGCAACAATACCCATATATAAGTAGAAGAGAGAACAGTGACGACTTATTCTTTTCTACGCTGTAGAGAACAGGGGTAACCCTTGACAGCCCGGAAAGACGGGCAGTTATTACATCCGTACACGGCACAGCGATGTGCATATTTCACAGGATAATTACCCACAGTGGGCGATTATCCTTTTTTATTTTGTAGTCAGCCATGAATGAAAAACTGATTGAACGTTACGCAAATGTTCCCAAAGGATTTGAACCATTCTTAACGTCGGGCACAGGACAGTCAATGCTTATTGCCTCGCGTGCTGCGGAGATAACGCCTGCTTCGGATTCCCCCGATAACAATGTGTTTAACTTCAACATTACCACTACCCAAATTGACCGATACAATGATGTCGTTCAAAGCGTAGGCGGTAAACTTGACAACTACAAATTGAACCCGGTTGTGTTGTGGAATCACGACTCATGGTCACACCCTATCGGACGATCAATGAACCAAACGGTAAACGCTACAAGTATCGTAGCGGATGCGATGTTCCATGGCGAAACAGAAGACTCACGGCTCACTCTTACGCTGCTGCAAAAGGGCTACTTGAAAGCGACGAGTATCGGATTTGTACCGATGGAATGGATTGAGCGCACACCGACCGAAGATGAGCAAACCTACTACTCAAATTGGACGAATGTAGTACGTGAGTACACAGCATGGGACTTGCTCGAATTTAGTATCGTGACTGTACCGGCTAATGCAGGGGCGGTTATGACAAATGCGCTGTTGAGCAAAGACCCTTTTATCAAAGCTTTGCTGAAAGCCAACGACGACAATGTTATCAACTTTGAGATGCCGTCGGTACGCAAAGCATTGTCCGGGCTTAACCTCAAATCTATCAACAATTTCAGACCAATAATTAAAGTTCAACATATTCCGAGAAAGACGAAGATGCTCGAATTAACCGACGAACAGAAGCAACAAGTGGTTGCGGAGTTCCCCCCTGCGGTAGCCACAGGATTTAAGGACTACCTCATTAGTGCATTTGAGGCAAGCGAAGAAGATGCAACTGCGACAGCTGCATTGATGCAAGAGGCAATCACACAGTTGTTGCCAGAGATCCTTAGCCCCGCCGCTGATGCGACCACAACCGAAGAGACTGTAACTAATGCCTTCAAATCTCTTGCAGGCGCGATTGACAAAAAAGGCGCAAAGCTAAGTGCAAAGAACAAAGCACTTTTGGAAGAAGCCATGGACTTCAACAAGAAGGCATCCAAGACAATCAAGGCGGTTATTGATGCCGCTGCCGATGGTGAGATTACCGACGACGAAGTGGACGACATTACCGACTCAAACAAGAGCTACTTGCAGCGTATCAAAGCACTTGAAGCAAAAATCAAGGATCTAACCGCGCAGCAGAGAACAACTGACGAAGTTGAGGTTTCGAGCGAAGAAGAAGTCGAAGCCTTCTTTGCAGACTACGTATAAACAAGAACAAACAATTTACTCATTTTATTTGAAGGCTTTACAAATGCCAAAAGACACAGTAACAATTACCAAAGCGGAGTTCGACCGTCGTGTTGAAGCCGCCGCTCAAAAGCATATTGAGCGCAACAGCCCTCCCGGCTTTTTAATCCGCACAGGCGGCAATAGCCGTGTGGACATCAATACCGCAAAAGGCAAGGCACTTTCTTATGTGCGTGGACTTCATGCACTTGGCGCAGCATCGCTGAAGACGGGCGGACGTATGGACTTCGATATCGCTTCTAAGATCATGAACTCTTGGAAAGAAGAGACACGTTCAGAGGTGGATGAAGCTCTCGTTAAAGTACTCAAATCCGGTTCTATGCAAGCTCAGGACTTCGCATCAGCGGGTATCTTCGTTGATATTGAAGATTCACGTGAGGTGATTGAATATCTCCGTGCCAAAGCAGTTGTTCGTAATATTCCGGGCGTGGAAAAATCAACGTTTGTCAATGGTGGCAAAAAAATGAAACGTTCCGCTTCGGACGTGTCCGCAAGTTGGGTCGGTGAAGGCGAAGCAGCGGCGGTATCGGACAAACCGACATACGGCGAACACATCATGACGCCTAAGAAAATGGGTGCAAGATTACCTGTGAGTAATGACTTGCTTCGCCGTTCATCGTACAATATATCAGAAGAGATTCTTCGCAAGTTTACAGGCAAGATGTCGCAAGTCGAGGACATTGCATTCTTGCGCGGTGTCGGAACGCAGAATTCGCCAAAGGGCTTGTTGAATTGGTGTAATAGCTCCAACAAGTTCAATGCAAATGGTACTGTCAATACGGCTAATATCAATGCCGACGTGGCTAAAATCATGACCGCACTTGATATTACGGACATTGAAGAATCACAGCGTTCATGGATTATGAACCCTCGTGTGTCAAGCTACTTGTCAACTTTGCGCGACAGCAATGGCAACAAGTTTTTCCCTGAACTTAGCAACAACCCTGCAACACTTGGTCGTAACTATCAAGTATTTGACAGTAATAATGTTCCTAAAAACTTAGGTGGTGGAACAGAGTCTGAACTCTACCTTGTCGAAGGCGGTAATATAGTTATTGCCGATGAATACGAGTTACAAACCATCGTAGATCAGAATGCATACAAAGATGCAAATGGTACTTTAGTGTCCCCTGCCGACCTCGACGAAACCGTATTCCGTATGTTCCACTCCACTGACCTATTTGTCCGCTACGACACCGGAATTGCCGTGCTGCAACAAGTGACGTGGGGTGCATAATGATTAAGGTCAAATTTATAAGACCTCATAGCCTGTACAATGCAGGCGAATACGCAGGGTTCTCGCAGCCCGAGGCAGAACGACTGATACAAAATGGTTATGCCATAAGTGCATCGGTCATCGAAGAAACAACGGAAGAACTAACGGAAGAACCCATCGAAGAAGTTACCGAAGAAGTAACTGAAAAAATAACGGAGCCGAGTGTATCGGCTCCTCCTCAACAACCCAAAACTAAACCTAAGGAGAAAAGTAAGTAATGGTACTCACTGATATTAACGCATACATCAAGCCCGTTGTGGCTGTTGTTCCAACGGCTTCGGCTGCTGCAACTATCAATGGCGCAAGCATTGACCGTATCAACTATCAATCTGCCGTTTTGGTGGCGAACACAGGTGCGGAGATAGGTTCGCCAAGTGCTCGTTCGCTTAATGCTAAAATTCAACATTCTGACGATGGCTCAACCGGATGGAACGATTACACCGACCCAACGACAGGTGCGGTAGCTGCAATCACAGCTATCACGGCAGCAAGTACACAAGCTAAAGTTGCAGTGAACTTGTCCGCAGCTAAACGCTATATACGTGTGGTTGAAACCGTCGCATTCACAGGGGGTACATCGCCGACACTTGCTGTATCGGGTCATGTCATCCTTGGCGGCGCACTTGTGACACCTGCTGTTTAATCCCTGAGCTATGTCATACACTTATACATATCCGACAATCGCAAATCATCTTATGCACGAAGTCAAGTTTGTGCCTAAGAATGCTACCGCTTTGTCCACAGACGACGAGCGGACGATTGACGGATTAGAGCGTATGATTGCATCAGCGATAGCAGATGCGGAGTTGTTCTGCAACCAACCTTTGTTGCGACAGACAATGGCACATCCATTCATTGTTTCAGTAACGGCAGGAGTAATAATCTTGCCGTTCACTGTACCGATGACGGTGACTAATATCCAAACTCGTGAGTTGCCATTTGACAGTTGGACAACGGTAAGTACTGAGGATTATGTACTCACGACGAGAGGTCGTTTGACTCGTTTGTATTTCCAGAACTTTAACCCCAAATGGGAGTATCAAATCAATGGTGATTTCGGCTACGCTGAGAATGCTTTTGATGCGAGCTTGCAACAGATTATCGTGGATATGGCGAAGGAAATGTACTTAGCGATGAAAGATGACCGCTTTGGTGTTTTATCAAAGGCACAAACAGGCGCAGGCATAGCAGCGACGACGACATATATCGCTATGCGAGAGAAATTCAAACAACGCTTAGAACGATTCAGGATACCGACAGTATGATTGAGCAAATACAGGAAGTGCAAAGGCGTTTGCCATCGATTGTCCGTTCGGCTTTGGAGTCCGCTCCTTACCTACTTGCCGGATTTATCGGCAGTAATATGGAACAAAGGGCACAACAAAACGGTGCGGTAGCTTTTGCTCCCTCGCAATCATCAAGAGTAGCAACAGGTACAGGTGCATTGTATCGCTCTTTCTTACCGAAGGACAGAAACAATATCACTCGTATCACAGGTACATCGGTTGAGATTGAATCTAAGCTCCGTTACGCAGCAATCCATGAATATGGCGGGAAGATACAAGCAAAGATAAAAGTAAGTTCGGTGAAGCGCAAAAAAGAAGTCTTTGCCATGGAGCAATTTTTCTGGGCGAAGTTCAAAGAGACAGGCTCACCGTACTATCGCAATCTTGCGCTGCGTATCAATGAATATGGCTTCGTCACAGTGCCGGCACGACCGTACTTTGAACCTGCAATGAAGGAATTTGAAGACAGTGGCTTTGATGCATTGTTAGAACAAATCATGCAACCTATCGCACAGATAATCAATGGCTAATCGGCTTACATACGTTCGCGAAGAACTCTACAATTACCTTGAAGAAATACAGGGTTATACGATTCGCACAGAGTTCAGTATTGACTCGTGGAAGCAAGATGAACCATACATCCATTTGCGGTTAGAAGGTGAAGATTTTGAGACTGACAACTATGAAAGCTCTTTGCCTCGAACAACGGATTCAGATATGGTACTTGGCGCGTACGTTGGTTTTGAAGCGAAGGACAATGACGACTTTGAAAAAGCAAAAGAAGAAGCTGCGGAGACCGTGCGTAAGCATTTGCGTACTTTCAACATTGACGACTACGGCGACGACGACGGCACTGAAACACGCTTTAGTTACATAGTGCCACGGCAATGGCAGTCGGTTATGCGAGACAACAATTACGGCTTACTCTATTACACATTCATTCTAAAATTTATACTTGTCAAAGTAGATTTATGACGAGACAATCATTCATATTAAGCATTGCTGTTATGTACCCGGAAGGGACATCCAACGAGGACTTAGCGGCACTTGTAAGTAATCTCCCTAAGCACCCTGAATTGCAGGTTGTGCTGTGTGAAAATGTCGTTATCAAAGGTGCGCCGAGAAGGATTGTTGAAGTATCAACAAATGGCAACCTGAAACGTGTGCAAAGTACATTACCTGTCTTTGAATTTGATACCGCAAGGAACACAATCAAAGGACATTGCGATGGGAAATGGATATTGTCTTTGGACCTTGATGAGTATATAGCAACACCGATTTCAGCTGTGATAGGTGCACTAAAACAACTGTCTGACGATACCGAAGGGGTGACTTGTACGATACTATCACATGTCCGTGAACCGGGTGATAATGTACTTATGCCATACAGGCGTATAGCTTCGACCACAACACGTTTGTTCCGCAACATTGACACAGTTCAATGGCTTTCACGCTGTCATGAGGTTGTTGACTTCACGATACCACCTGACAAGGTAGCAGACAGCAGCATTACGATTTTACACTACGGTTACGACACAACAGCCGATGAGCTTAAAGGTAAGTATGAACGCAATATACAGCTTTTGGCGAAGGAAGTGTCAGACCCAAGGACAAAGGATACATACGACCACGCATTGCGTTATCTGATTGTATCCTGCACACAATACAACAATGAATTTTGCTAATATATTTTTTCAATCATTTCTATAAAAGGAATTTAACATGGGAAACACAACTAAAGGCGGTGCTAATTATAGTGGCGTGTATTCGTTGACCTCAGTGTCAGGGCGTTGGAAGTTTGCCACCGAGTTGCTTAAAAACCAACAGGTGATTAAAACTGACTTCACCGGGCATATCAAGAAAAAAAATCTTGTTATCAAGCCACAGACCGATTTCGCAGGCGCGGAGCTTGATGCTCTCTTTGATTCATATCTCGTTGAATCTGCGACAACGAGCAATGAGACTTATGAGGATGGCTCTCCTCGTTCAGAAAATGCAGGCAACCACGAGAAACTCGTAGGTGTTCTTGTGCTTGGCGGTAAGAGTAGCGACGGTAAACGCAAAGTGACAGCGATTGTCGCGGAGGTTGATGGCGGTGATTATAGCCAAGAAGCGAACGTCAACGTTGAGACAGCTCTATCGTTCAAGGCAGTACGTGCCGATTTACCTACTGACGTTCCATCGGCTTTATTACCGAGCAGCTATTTGAGTGGACTTACAACACTTACCATTGCAAAAGATGCTTTTGGTTTAGTTACCAATATGACATCAGCTTAATAATCTTACAACATATTTACGGCGGTAGGTACGGCACTTACCGCCTTTCTTTCACACATATAAACCGGTAATTATATGGAGACATTACAACTCACAAACCCGAGTACGGGTGAAGCATTTACAGTTAAACTGCACAAGACCACACCTCGCACTGTTCAGCGTATGCTGCCATTCATAAACAAGTGGCCTGACCCGGAACAGCAATTTGAACAAATAGCTTTGTTACTCAAAACATCCCCGGAACGTTTCTTAGAGCTTGCTAAGGAGTTACCTGAGGTAAACTCCCCCGCGATTCTTGCCTTACTTGAAAATTTTGTAAAAAAGTTTAGAGATTCGAGCGAAGTTATGACTGACAAAGAGAAGAGCGACGTCATGAATCTCTTGTTCCCTGATTCAAAAAATCTAATGTCAAAGTACACTATTGCTTCTAAGATACTTGAGGCTGCTATTATCACCGACAGCATACCTGAAGGCGTAGTTATCAATGAGGACTTTTGGTTGGATCAAGAGGACATGCAACCGATTGTGAGGGCTGCGGACTTTTTTCGTCAGAAAATTAAGGGATGGCTTAACCAAGGTTGAGGACATTCTTTCGCAAGAGGTGTTCCGGCTTGCTGCGGAGAAATCTAAGGACATAAAGAAGAAAAACCGCACTAAGGACGACGACGACGAATCGTTTGAGTTTGAGGAAGACTTCTTTAACTGCGACCGTAACAGCTATGAGATGGTAACGCTACAATGGATTGCAAGGATAATGTCAATATCGGGCAATAGCTTCAGTGAATTTAATGCAATGATGGATACAGATATTGTTGAACTTTATGAATACTACAGTGTGCGCATGGCACTTTATGTAATGGAATAACATACCCCGTACACGGCTCAATTTTAAGAGCATATTTCAAGGGCAATTCTCGTTTGAGGGTTGCCCTTTTTCTTTTTGTAAACACGACGATGGCGAAAGAACTAAAAGGCAAGATAACCCTTGATACAAACGCATTTGTAACCGCATTGCAGAACGCAGCAAGGCGACTTACTGAGTTCAACACCGCAGCCGCGAAGCCTGTTATTATGCCTGTGTCTGTTGATACCAAAAGTGCGAAGGCTGCATTTGATACTTTCCATCAAGCCGTAAAAGACAAGATACAAGAGCCTCTTGAACTCCCCCCTATCAAAGAGCCTGAAACGCCCGAAACATTCAGTATTCAGGAAGCTTTACGCAAAGCAAAAGAGGAAGCCGCAAAGCTCCAAACGGCTCTTGCCGAAGTTGCGGTACAGGGGGGCAAAGGGTCGGGGTTCTACAACAGCATTGCCACACAGTTAAAGCAAGCCACAGCCGAAGCGGACAAATTAGAATTAGCACTCAAGGAAGCGGGAGACCAAGCAAGGACTGTTGCACCACCGAAGGCAAGCGAAGCATTTACTACTTCATTGCGTTCCGCGAAGGATCAAGCAGCACAATTACAGGCAGAGATAGCACAGATAGCAGTAACCCAAGGTAAAGGGTCACAGGCATACGCTGATGCTGTCGCTAAATTGAAAGCAGCAAATACCGAAGCCGACAAATTAGAGTCAGCGTTGAAAGAAGCCGGAGAAGCGGCACAAGATATTGAACCGCCTACGAGTGTATTTGATGGTCTTACATCACAATTCAAAGATGCTCGCGAACAAGCCACAGCAGGGGGCGGTATCTTTGGTGAACTTGCTAACAAAGTAGGGCAACTTGCCTCCCCTATTGGTCTTGCCACAGCCGCGGCAGCAGCACTTACGGCAGGTCTTGCTGCGACTTTTACGATAGGTCAAGAGTTTGAAACTAATCTTAAATCAGTATCTGCCGTGACAGGCGTGACGGGTGCTGCACTTGACGACATAGGCAATAGAGCGCGTGACCTTGCGACCACGTTTGGCGGCAGTGCATCCGAGCAGTTACAAGTATTTCAGACAACACTTTCTAAAATTGGACCGCAACTCGCTAATGACAGTGAGGCACTCTCAACATTTGCTGCGAACGTTAATACTTTGTCCAAGACAGACAGTGCGCTTGGTGCAGCAGGGGCTGTAGATGCTCTGACTGGGGCGATGTTGCAGTTCGGTGTTAATGTTGACGACAGTAATGAAGTAGCGCAAGAGAGTACAAGATTTATCAATGTCTTAGCTGCATCCGCTGCCGTCGGTTCGGCTTCTGTGTCCGATGTTGCCCAAGCCATTGGTGTTGTGGGGGGAACGGCAAAGAATGCAAATGTCACATTTGAAGAGACCAATGCTGCATTACAGGTTCTCGCATCGAAATCACTCGTAGGTTCAACTGCCGGTACAGCTCTTACTGCCGTCATCAATAAGTTGCAATCCGCTTCCGGCCCCGCTGCGGATCAGTTACTCGCTATGGGTACCAGTTCACAAGAGCTTGGTCAGATACTCACAACTCAGGGTATTGGTCCCGCAATGGACAAGCTGCGTGGTGCGATGTCCTCACTTGGTAGTGATGCAGAGAAAAACTCCTTCCTCGTCGAGTTATTTGGTGAAACCGGGCTTAATGCTGCTGCGGCATTACTAAGTGGTGGTCAGAAGCTACAGGAATACACAAAGGGCGTAACAGGTACTCAAGATGCTTTCAAGCAAGCAGAGATAAACATGAGTACGCTATCGGAGCGTATCAGTCGAGCCACAGCAGCGGTTCAAGATATAGCCATAGCGACATATCAAGCTATACTCCCTGTCATCAATTCGATATTCTCATTCATTGACTCAATCTACCAACAGATAGCCCCTGTTCTCGATACGATTAAGACACAGGTGGGCGATGTCTTTAGCAATATCTTCGCCGTCCTTCGCCCGATCTTTGCAGGTATAGCGGCACTTATCGGTGGTTCTTTTGTACAAGCGTTAACTGTCTCCATCAGTTTGTTGAGTGGTATTGCTTCTGCCATCAGCACATTTGCGCAGCGTGTCCGTGAAGCCGTTGAACCTATTTTCCAAAGACTTGGAGCATTGTTCGGTTCGGCAGGTGACTCGGCGCTCACACTTGATACAGTCATCAAGGGTGTCGGTAAAACGATAGAGATATTTGCAGGCATCCTTGCGGAACTCGGTGGTTTTATTGCAGAAGTGCTTGTCATTCCTTTCCAACTTCTAGCAGGCGTAATCGGCAATATCGTTGAGTTCTTTGAATCGTTTACCACATCAGCAAACCAAGCCAAGGACGAAGTAAAAGGCACAGGGCAAGAGGTACAGAAAGCAGCGGGATTCTTTACCACACTCGGCAATGCTATACTCAAGATACCCGCCTTCCTTGCCGGGTTGCGTACTGCATTCATTGAGATCAAGAATATCATATTCGAGTTCGGTGAACTGATTACCAATGTTTTCAGCAATGGCATAGAAGCAACATTCGACAAGATATTCAACCTATTTGCCGATGCAGGAAAGAAGGTCGGCGGTGGATTCAATGAAGGGTGGAATAATGCATTGAAGAGTGATGAGGACAAGCGCAAGAAAGAAGCAGAACAGAGCGGTAAAGCCGTCGGCGATGCTCTTGTCAAAGGCACCGTTGATGCGTACAATACTCTGAATGCTCAACTGCAAAAGATTACTGCGGACAAACCGAACCTTACAGATGAGCAGTTAAAAACAACTGTCACCAATTATCAGACGGCATTACAGAACGCCTTAAACTTACGTCAAATCACCCAAGAGCAGTTCAAGAAATTATCCGATGCTGCGGACGATTTGACTAAAAACTCAAAAGACAAAGAAGCCGGAAAGAACAAGGAAATACTCGATATCCTATCAAAGCAATTTGAGGAACGGAAGCGTCAAAATGACCTTGTCCTTGCTGCGTATGAAATTGAACTGAAGACACAAGCAGCGGCAGAAGGCAGGGCTTTGAATGAAGAGGAAACACGTAAGATTGCTGAAAAGAAATTAGCTCTTGACCGCGAGAATTTGAAAGCGTATGAGGAGATATACAAGGTCGTTCGCGACACAAATGGAATCTTGCCAAAAGACGTAGCAATCAAAGGGCTTAATGAAGGCGACGTTACCAAGATAAAAAGCGATTTCGTTGGTTTACTGAAATCGTTGGCAGACCAACAAATCAATCTGTCAAAGATTAAGTTTGACGACACCAATTTGAAAGCAGAGTTAGAGCGTATTGTGTCGAGCATTGACCTTTCGAAAGGTTTTGTTCAGGATGCAGCCGACCTCTATTCCGCCCCCATTGATTTTATCTTCGATGCGGTCACGGGTGCAGCCCTGTCGCAATCCGAAGTGTGGTTGCAGAACGCCCAAAAGAAAGTTGATGCTCTCAATAACTTTATCGCGGAAAAAGAAGAGCAGCTACGCAACTCACGCTCGGATGAAGAACAAAAAGCATTGAAGGCACAACTTGAACTTGCAGCAAAAGAAGTCAAGGCATCAGAAAAAGCAATCAGTGATGAACGCTTACGGATCAAGGATTCCGAAGAAGCTCGTCGCCTCGCTTTGATTGATGACGAGAATGAACGGGAATTGCAAGAGAAGCTCAAATCCTTGCGCCGTGAATTTGCCGAAACTATCAAGTCCACACGTGCGGAAGGTACTGAACGTGCCGCCATTCAGCAAAGGTACTTGGACCGTGAAGCAGACCTGATTGAAGAGTATCGCCGTCGCAATGCACGTGGCTTTGTGAACTCCCTGAGCCGTGCCGGAGAGGAAGCCTTCACCGAGATAGCAAGAGTATTTGCGCAGCCCTTCAAAATTGAGGTTGATGCGGAACAAGCAGCCGAGGCAGCCAAGCAAGTTGAGGAATTACGCAGCCAACAAGATGCCTTGATTGAGTCTTTGCGCGAAGGTAAAATCAGTTTCCAAGAGTATCAAGAACAGATTGCAGCACTCGATGGTCAGATACAAGACTTGGAAGGCAATCTCCCTACCTTCAATTTATTGGAGGTGGTTGGCGAACGTATAAGCGAAGCATTTGGAAGTATTGCAGATGGGCTGCGTAAAACAGTGGACACATCTGTTTCTGAATATGAAAAGTATGTCGCTAAAATCAGCCAACTGAATGAAAAACTTGTCGCCGAGGTCGAAGGTACTGCCGGGTATCAGCAGGCCTTGGTGGCAAGGAATAATGCGGAGCAAAGAGCGGCAGACATCACGGCAGGGATTTACGGTACTATGGCTGTTGCTACGGCTGCAAGTTTAGGGCAGATGGTGGCGGAGCAAAGACCGTTCTTGCAGGCATTCGTTGTCTCTATTCTTGACACCTTACAAGCCATGGTTCCTGTCTTTACTGCAATGATCACCGGGTTTTCTCTTGCTTCGGCGGAGTCTGTGGCGACCTTCGGTATTGCCGGTATCGCAAAAGCGGCAGGCATTACTGCACTACTTTACGCAGCAGTTGGCGCAGCAAGAGCGGCGGTAGCGAGTTCGTTTGGATTCAAAGAAGGTGGCTACACAGGTGACGGTAAGCGTGATGATGTCAAAGGCGTTGTACACGCAGGCGAGATAGTATTTGAACAACCACTTGTAAGATCGCAGAAGAATGAACTCTTGCAGCTTCGTACAATGTTACAGCAAGGAGTTAAGATGCAAGACCTACTTGAAGCGTACAAGGGCACGGACATAGTTATACCCAAAGAGTACAGACCGATAGAATTGTCAATGCGAAATATCGTAGCACGAACAGAGCATATCCCATCAACGGCAAGTAACCTCAATTTCAACCGCTTGGAAAAAGAAGTGCGTGAAATGAAAGACACTCTTTCCAGCGACTTGAAGACTCTCAAAACAAGTATCAAGCGGACAGTGGGTATTGATGTTCACGCTACCGTCAAGGACGATAGAACAATAGTGGACGCACGGCTCGCAGCTTTACACAGACACATAAAAGGAAGTTAAACAATGGCAATAACATATCCACAGTTCCCATTCCCCATGGCTCACTTCATACGAGCTACTTCGGATACGACAGTCACCAAGCCGTATGTTCAGACAGACTTCACCGCAGTTGAAGCTATGCCGGGCGCAGTGTATCTCTGTTCCGCTCCTGTGTTGGGTGTCTATCAGGGTTATGAAACCGAAGGTGACATCACAACATTTATTGATGGTGAATCCGTTGGGATCAATGCGTTCAGGCGTAAATTCAACCTACGTTGTACTAAGTTCACGTCAAGCAATCCCGATGGTGCAGCTATACAGGATTACTACACGATACAGCGTTTCCTTCTAGAACCGGCAAGTCGTTATTTGTGGGTGGACTTCACTGAAATTCAAAGCTATCTGAACTATGGCTATGCTTATCACGGCTCAGGGAAGGTATTACCTGTCTCACTTTATGGCTTCCAAACAGAAGATAATGATGAAGATGGCAGCAAGTCATTGACTATTGAACTTGGTCATAGATGGAGTGACAGATAATGGCTATTGACAGAACAAAAATATACTTCACAGAGTGGACTATACCGTTGGTGGATTGGACTATGCGACTCGAAATCAGACCTGCAGGTGGCATGATGAATCTTGATACGTTTACCTATCAGCGTCTTGAAAGTACCGTTGTTAAAATCGGCACAATCAAGCAAGGGTTTACCGACATCGTTGTTGGGCTTATGAACGCTCCTTCATTGACGATTGAGATGGAGTTCGGCTATAACAACGATGCAAACTTTAATGAGTTGATACGCAATCAGTTTTACACCATCAACGATGTACTGATAGGTTCAGAGCTGCGTGACGTGACGACAACGAACCTCTTTGTTTTGCTCTCGGACTGTGGTTCGGGCGATATTGATAATGTGATATATGTTGGAGCTCAAAGCAATCAGATGGGTAATAAGTTCAAGTACAACCCGGCATCAGGCAAGCTCCTTTCAGCGAAGATTGAAACGTTTGATTTAATGAAGGTTATCTTCGACACAACAGCGACAGCATGGCTCTGTGATTACATCATGGAAGAGTATGCAGCAACGCACACTGTATCGGATTCATTCAGTTACTATGACTTCATACGCAGCACGACGGAGTTTAAGTATGATTCCCTTGAGAAGACCGTAGAACTATGGCAAGTGAACAAAGTATTTACCGAGTATCTAAAGGCGTTCCTTTCGAAAATTCAAGGCTATTGGACACGTTATCACATAGGCGCAGGCGAGGGTGCTGAGGTTAATTTAAGCGGTTCACCGTTCGGGCATATTACATTCTACAAACAGACAGTTACTACTGCGCACACAGCCGGTACAGCATTGGACAAAAACGACCTACTTGTTATCGGGCGTGTAGGTGGCGCAACAGACCCTATTGGTGGTATGTTCGTTGAGGATAAAGGCGCAGAGACCTTGCAGGAACATCAGTACTTGACTGACCTCCTGCGCAATGTCTCGGAGGGAATGTTCTGTAAATTGAGCTATAACCCGGGATACTATGATGATGCTTCATTGGGGCAAATACTCAATTATAGGGTGGTTTGGTCAGCGGTACACGATGGCGTTGATTACCCTGCGGGCTACGATATGACAACCTCTTTTGCTCGGCAAATTGATGAAGCTGACATCGAAACAGGATACAATACGCTGAATATTGCGGAAGCCGAAATTCCGAATATGTCATCTCCCAATCTGAACAACATAGAAGTCAGGCGTTCTGCTGCAGATGGTGCGCCCACATGGAATTACCGTTTAGTGTTCCACAATCTACCGAGCTTCCCTGCTGAACAGACACTTGACACAAGCCGCAACTTCGTTGTGAAGGAAAGACGATTGAATTTGAGGAAGTTGCTCTATCGCGATACTTCGATTGGTAGTGGTGCAATCTATGATTTTGACTATCTTAAAATTCACGAGAACTGTGCTGTCTCGTCAGGAGTGTTTTATTATGTCGCCAACAGCCCCACTGCCATCCCAACGCTTAACGGGTCGGGCGTGTTCTTGTTCAATACAGCCAAGGCATGGGCTATAGCTACGCAGCGCACCAATAATCTTGGCACTGCTATCAATGCTCTTGTCCTCAACCTATACTCAAATGAATCAATACTCAATATTACAGGTACATTAACCATAGATACAATCCCCAACTTCTTCGTTGGTGAACGTGTAGATCTCCCTGTGCCTGCGATGTTCTATGAATACAATCAGGGTTATGTAGTACTTGAAACCGATGCGGACTACAATCCGAAAGGCGGTACTGTTAAGTGTAGTTTTATCACCATTGCAGGAGCGTAAGAGATGGGTGTTATCAGGTACAATAAACAACAGACAAACAGACGTGGACTTACCTTCACGGCAGACCCTTCGAGATCGAGTAGCGACTTAGAAGAAATCAATGATTTTCTCGCAGCTTCACAGTTGCTTTTTGATACATACGCAGATACAAACCTCACCCTTTCCGGCATTCAAACGATAAATGAAGTGACGGGAGCTGATGGAGTCCGTGTGCTTGTGAACGGTCAAAGCGACCAGAATCAAAATGGAGGCTATGTTATGCGGTCAGGGGCTTGGGACCGTGTGAATGACAGTATGTACCGAGGTGTAGTATGTGTCATCACAGGCGGCAATGCATATAAAGACACAATGTTTATTCAATCGCGCCCTACTGATGCCCCCGATGGGAGTAGTTCTGCGTGGTTCCGTCGGGTGGATAATAGACAGGTTGCTGTTAGCTCAATACTTGCCTCTGCATTCGTTAGTTCCTTCCTTGGCTCTCCTGATGCAAGCGGTGGTCGTAGTGCTTTGGGAGCATCAACGGTTGGCGGCAATCTACTTGTTGCAACCAATCCAAGTGCCGTTACATTTATTCGTGTTAATGCTGATAATACCGTCACTTTCCGCACACCATCAGAATTATTAACGGATATTGGAGCCGCGGCAAGTGGGTCTTATTTAACTGCATCAAATAATTTAAGCGATGTCGCTAATGCCGGCACGGCACGGACTAACTTAGGATTAGGCACGATAGCAACGCAGGCAGCGAGTAATGTAAATATCAGCGGCGGACAGGTCACAGGATTGTCGAGGGTGACGGTGACCGGGTCGAACTCTACTATGAGCGTAGGTACGGGCAACTCAGCAACAATCACAGCAGTGTCTTCGGGGTCGGTGAACTTACAGAGCGCGAATGCGAACATGAGAGTGTTGCAAGACAGGATTGATGGCAGCATGGGAGGGTCATCAGGCAGTCCTTTGTATTTTCAAGCGACAAGTGGGACGAATGTTTCCACCTTTTTGCAGTTACAGCGCACACGGAACGCAGGTAGTCAGAACATCGCTATCGAAACGCAATCCGTGACCAATGGGGGCTTAAATTTCTCCGACGCAATCACGTGGCAGAAGCTCATCACACCGAACACGGGCACACAGATATATAATGCTTTCCAAAGCGTGGTTACGAACAATAGCACAAGCACTCCTGCAAGTGCGGAAGACATCGTCGTAACTCAGGCTGGGCTTAGTGTCAGAGCGATGAGGGTGCAATCGGGAGCAATACGCATATATATGACAGGCGTATCGCATTTATATGTGGGTATTGCCGTGCCGACATTATCCGCAGCATATACCATAACATTGCCGACGTCGGCTCCGTCCGGTGGTCAGATCGTGACATACGATGGGACAGGGCAGATGTTTTTTGAGAACTCAATCTATAGCTGTCTGAGGCAAGTGTCCAGCAACATGACCATGGAGAATAATTGTCATTTTTACGTGACAGGCGATGGTAGCATACGGCGCGTATTGACGCTGCCAACGAACGTAAATAGCCGAGTTGGTATGTATATTCGTGTGAGCCGTTCGCCGTACAACTTAGACAGTTTCAGAATAGCACAGAACGCCGTTCAAAGGATTTATGTTGATGAAACAAGTACAACTGAGGGCGTGACGGGCTACATAGATAGTGACAGCATAGATACGAGCTTATTACTCTATTGCTTTGACACAGACCAGTCCACGTTCGCGATGTGGCAAGTAGTGAGCAAAGTAGGTCAAATCATCATCGTTTAGTGTCTTGTTACTAAATTTATGCCATTGTCGGGCTGCTTTAGAATAAACCGTACTGCCCTACCCGGGCTTTCCCTTTCTTCGCAGCATCTTGAAGTATTATACTGTGTGTCTCATGATGCGCAGCATCGTGATTTTCATCTACTACAGTAATACTATTTCTTTTATCCTTCTCTTTATACTTATACTTCGTCTGCGAGTCCTCGTCGAGTGCTCGTCGAGTATTCGTCGAGTCCTCGTTGAAGAATCCCTCAAACTTGTCGAATTGATTGGCGAGAGAAGGTGTCATCAGCGACCTGTACGTCTCAACCTTGATTGTGTCGTGGTGCCTGACTAATGCCGGGATGTTGAGAATCGACAGTTGCACATAGCACATGTGGAAGCATAATGGGTCTATATCGTCCGCGACCACAAGTAGTTGCTCGGTAGGATCAAAGCCACTGCTCCTCATGGCATCAGCGAAAGCAATGACCATGCACCCTCCACCTGCTGCAGGTTCGCCTAATGTCAGATATCCTACTTCGGGTATTGTTCCGCCAAATGTAACTTGTGCGCATAGTGCGGCAACCGTGTATGGTGTGAAGAATTGACCACGAAGGGCATTGCCAAAGTTGTTATGCTCAAAGACATTACCTAAGAAGTCTTGCCTCGGGTTATTACGCAGCGCGTTGAAGGTTAATGCAAGCAACTTTGACATCCCCATAGCTTCATCGTTGTTGTAACGCTTGATGCAGTCCATGTAAAGTTGCTCAAGCTCATCGGATTTGTATATCCTGTTGCCTATGGCGTACACGCTCAACTCAAGGAAGTCGGCAAAGACCGTATGAGGTCTATGCCGTCCTGCGATTTCTTGGAGTACACGGTTGAAGTCATTGAGGTATGAACTCATGCCCCCTCCTTCCGTAACTCTTTTATGACTGCAACTGCACCGCACTTGTAAACCGTAACACAGATTAACCTTTCATCGTGCCATACTGCCCAGTATTTACCGTATTTCTTAAATGTGTACATAGTTTTCCTTCCCAAAAAAAAAGCCCAACCGTTATGGTTGAGCTTGTGTAAGGTTTAACATCGTTACAAATTGTTACGTAACCGATGACTTTTGTTGTCATACCGTCTAAGATGTTTGCCATAACTAAACCTTTAATAAAATTGAATTGAAAAAAAATTGATTTAATTTCTATTACAAAAATACGGAATTTTACTTAATTAAACAAGTAAAAAGCAAAATATTTTTCACTTTTTTTTGATTTTTTTTCGAGTCAAAAAATTAACCTATATTTGTACTCATAAACGGAAGGAATAAACGATGTCTAAGAAGCAACACTTTGCATTTAATTTGCGTATAGATGCTCGCGAAAGAGGTGGGGAGTCAGAGGAAAGTACACCTAATAGTCTAACTAAACGTGAAGCCGAGATAGCGGACACCGCAGCACGTCTGACTCGGTTTAATTCATTGTGTAAAACAGCCCATGATGCGATAGCCACACTACGGCATGAGTTCCATCACTCCCCTTCTATGCTAACGCCGGAATTGTTGCAGCAACTACGCTCCATGAGTGAAATACTGGAACACCATATCGAACGTACACGGCACAGTAAAGTCAGCGACTACATATAGGTCTTATTGTACTTGTTAAGTAAAATATGTATTTTTGCACTTCAACATTCTGAGGGACACATGAAGACTTACACACAACAAGAGATAATTGAGATGTTTGGTTTTACTATGCCGCGTCTGACGCAGTTAAGGAATGGTTACACTCTACGCCCTACAAAAGGTGGCAAGAAGTACAACATTGACCCAAGACTCATCAAGGGCGAACATTGGTGGTATGAGGATAGATATGTGGTCTATTCGGAGTCTGCTTTGCCGATACTCCAAGCCGTGGTGAATGATCGCAAGTAAAATTT
>ERZ650311.490-NODE-490-length-25208-cov-10.120701_pt1 | contig 25208 bp, 20 predicted proteins | sample MGYA00376247_ERZ650311 | MGnify/ENA primary metagenome ERZ650311 (study PRJEB26733, sample SAMN07839324) | wastewater metagenome | biome: small river; feature: stream; material: water | place: USA: North Carolina | collected 2016-07-28 ...
GAGAAGGGTCAGTACAAGTACCCAGAAGGCTTCGACGCTGCTACTAACGAGTGGAAGCCTGGCTTCGAAGAAGCACGTGCAAAGTGGGAGAAGGAGTGGACCGAGGCTCACGCCCGTTGGGAAGCTCACAAGAAGCAGGTTGCTGCGTTCAACGCACTGGCTGCAACTCTTCCAGAGAGCACCGGCGCTGCAGCTGCAGACGCAGGCGCAAGCTCGTACAGCTCGGAGAGCACCTCGGCCGGCACCCTTGCCGACGACGAGTCGCTCGCTGCACTGCGCGACAAGCTCAGCGGCAAGTAATCCGTTCCCAAAAGGCCCATCCCGCAAGGGGTGGGCCTTTTGCTTTGCTGCCCCCAGATTTGTCACACCTACCCGGACATCACACCACCGCAAACGCTTAGGCTAGTTCCATGTTCTTGATCGGTCTCACTGGCGGCATTGCTGCCGGCAAATCCACGGTTGCCGAACACTGGCAAAGCCTTGGTGCGGTGCATCTGGACGCCGATGCGATAGCCCGTGAGGTGGTACAGCCTGGCACCGAGGGTCTGGCGGCCATCGAGGCCGCGTTTGGTCAATCAGTTCTCAATGAAAACGGCAGCCTAAACCGACAGGCGCTGGCTGAAATAGTGTTCGCCGACCCTGCCAAGCGCCAAGATCTGGAAAAGATCACCCATCCGTTGGTACGAGCCGAAACCAAACGTCAGATTTCCAGCCAGCGACCCGAAGCCATTGTGGTCTACAACGTACCGCTGCTGGTGGAGGCTGCCAGCGATCTACCCTTCGATCGAATCGTCACGGTCGAGGCACCCTTGGAAGAGCAAGTAAAACGCATGGTGACCCACCGTCAAATGACCAGCGAACAGGCCATCGCTCGTATCCGCAATCAAGCGACACCGGCACAGCGTGCGAACGCAGCCGATTTCATCCTTAACTCCAACCAAGATCTAGGCCTCCTTCTCAAAGATGCTGGGAAACTGTGGTTGCAGTTCGAGCGCGAGGCAGCCGAGAAGTTGCGCCTCGAGTCGATTGGTTCCCTCAAGCCGGGGGAGCGGTTGAGCTTTGGAGCCGACGGAGCAGCCGAAGTGAACGGCTCCTGATGGAAACCACCAGAAGTTTTAGACCTTTCGAGGTAATCAGCGAGTACAAGCCCAGCGGCGACCAGCCGACCGCCATTGCTGACCTAGCAGCGCGCATTAATGCGGGGGAAAAGGACGTCGTGCTGCTCGGTGCGACCGGAACCGGTAAAAGCGCAACTACGGCATGGCTAATTGAAGCCGTTCAAAGGCCCACCCTGGTTCTGGCGCACAACAAGACACTTGCTGCCCAGTTGGTCAATGAGTTCCGCGAACTCCTGCCAAATAACGCCGTGGAGTATTTCGTTAGCTACTACGACTACTACCAGCCCGAAGCCTACGTGCCTCAGACCGATACCTTCATCGAGAAGGATTCCAGCATCAACAGCGAGGTCGAGCGCCTGCGCTACAAGGCAACTATGAGCCTGCTGTCCCGGCGCGATGTGGTGGTGGTTAGCACCGTCTCTTGTATCTACGGCCTCGGTGCACCGAAGGAGTATCTGGATCAAAGCCTGCCGCTGCAGGTAGGTCAGCGAATCGATCGTGAGGACCTGATTAGAGCCTTCGTGGCCATGCAATACCAGCGCAATGACATTGATTTCTCGCGCGGAAATTTCCGCGTGAAGGGTGACACCATCGAGATCATTCCGGTCTACGACGAAAACGCCATTCGCGTTGAGCTCTTCGGTGACGAGATCGAGGCGATTTATAGCCTTCACCCACTTACCGGTGAGACCATAAATCAACTCGACACGGTTGCCGTGTTCCCGGCGTCATACTACGTTGCCACTCCGGAGGCGATGGGGCGCGCCCTGGAGGCCATCGAGGATGAGATGGTTGCCAGGGTAAAAGAACTGGAGCAGCAGGGCAAACTGCTTGAGGCCCAGCGCTTGAAAATGCGCACAACTTTCGACCTGGAAATGATTCGTGAACTGGGCTTCTGCAGCGGTATCGAGAACTACTCTCGTCACATCGACGGGCGCGAACCAGGGAGCGCTCCCTCCTGCCTTTTGGATTACTTCCCTGATGACTTCCTCACGGTGATTGACGAAAGCCACGTGACCGTCCCGCAGATCGGAGCCATGTTCGAGGGTGACAGCTCGCGCAAGCGAACCCTGGTTGAACACGGCTTCCGCCTACCCAGCGCCCTCGACAACCGGCCACTGAAGTTCGCCGAGTTCCAGGAGCGAATCGGGCAGACCGTTTATCTCTCGGCTACTCCGGGTAAATACGAGATGGCACTCGGTGCTGGCGTGGTCGAACAGATCATCCGACCCACCGGCCTGGTCGACCCTCAGGTCGTAATCAAACCAAGCAAGGGGCAGATTGACGACCTGCTCGACGAAATCAAGATACGCACCGAGCGCGATGAGCGCGTCCTGGTTACCACCCTCACAAAGAAAATGGCGGAGGAGCTCACAGACTTCCTGACCGAAGCTGGAGTTCGCGTTCGCTACCTGCACAGCGATGTCGATACGCTGCGACGCGTAGAACTGCTGCGCGAACTGCGACAGGGTTTATACGACGTCCTGGTCGGCATCAACCTGCTGCGAGAGGGTCTCGACCTTCCCGAGGTTTCGCTGGTTTCCATCCTGGACGCCGATAAAGAAGGCTTCCTGCGAAGCACAACCAGTCTCATCCAGACCATCGGTCGTGCCGCCCGCAACATAAATGGCGAAGTGCACATGTACGCCGACAACATCACCGACTCGATGGCGCGCGCTATCGAAGAGACCAACCGCAGACGAGAGAAACAGGTCGCCTACAACCTCGCCAACGGCATTGACCCTCAACCGCTGCGGAAGAAGATCGCCGACATCACCGATCAAATCCTGCGCGAGGAGCAGGACACCGCAGAACTAATCGCCTCGGCCAAGAATAAGCGAACCCGCGACGGCAAGGCTGTGCTGCCACCACGCGGCCGAGCCGGCTTGAGCGCGATGGGACGCGAGGAACTGCTCAAGGTAGTGGTCGAACTCGACGCCGAAATGCGTGCCGCGGCCGCCGAACTCAACTTCGAACTCGCGGCAAGACTCAGGGACGAAATCTCCGAACTCAAGTACGAAATTCGACAGATGGACAAGGCCGACAAGATCTAGTTTCCAGGGGCTCGAACTCACCGTCTCGGTGGGGACTTTAGTGTCCAACTCGGTGGTTAAACTTGCTCTGTGTCTATCTCGAAGGTTTCACATTCCAACACCCTCCACATCAAGGGTGCCCGTGTTCACAATCTTAAGAATCTGGACGTAGAGATTCCGCGCGACAGCATGGTGGTCTTCACCGGCCTCAGTGGTTCTGGAAAGTCGTCTCTGGCTTTCGACACCATCTTCGCCGAGGGGCAGCGCCGCTACGTTGAGAGCTTGTCCGCGTACGCGCGCCAGTTCTTGGGGCAGGTCGACCGCCCAGATGTTGACTTCATCGAGGGTCTGAGCCCAGCAGTTTCGATCGATCAGAAGTCCACAAACCGAAACCCGCGCTCGACCGTGGGCACCATCACCGAGATTCACGACTACCTGCGCCTGCTTTGGGCGCGTATTGGCGTTCCCCACTGCCCGGTGTGTGGCGAGCAAATCATCAAGCAGACGCCACAGCAGATCGTTGACCAGCTGATGGAACTGGCCGAGGGTACCCGGTACCAGGTGTTGGCTCCGATTGTCACCCAAAAGAAGGGCGAGTTTGTCGACCTTTTCAAGGACCTGCTGACTCAGGGCTATGCCCGCGCCGTAGTCGACGGCGAAGTAATCCAGCTCGCCGACGCTCAGCCATTGAAGAAAACCTTCAAACATGACATCTCGGTGGTTGTTGACCGCCTGGTCTCCAAGCCGGACATCATTGGTCGCCTGGCAGATTCCGTGGAAACGGCCTTGAAACTTGCAGGCGGTCGGATTCTCATCGATTTCGTTGACATTGAGGCGGATGCAGCCGGCAAGACCCGCGTCTTCAGCGAGAAGATGTCCTGCCCAAACGAGCATCCACTTACCCTCACCGAAATTGAGCCACGCACCTTCTCGTTCAACGCGCCTTTCGGAGCCTGCCCGCAATGTAGCGGACTCGGCATCAAAATGGCGGTGGATCCAGAGCTAGTCATCGGTGATCCAGATGCCAGCATTAACGACGGCGTGATCCTGCCTTGGAGCAACAACGGTAAAGGTGTATTCCACTACTTCCAGCGCATGCTCGAGTCACTGGCGGAGGACCTCGAGTTTTCGTTGGACACCCCATGGAAAGACCTTCCTGACGAGGCTCGCGAAGCAATCCTGCACGGCAACAACTTCGACGTAAAGGTCAAGCACAAGAACCGCTTTGGTCGCGAGATTCGCTACACGAGTGGCTTCGAAGGTGTTCTGGTTCGACTGGAGCGCAAGTACCTAGAAGCGGACAATGACTGGTCGCGTGAGCGCCTGGCGGGTTATCTTCGTGAAATCCCTTGTCCAGCCTGTGAGGGCCACCGCCTTCGCCCAGAGGTCCTCGCCGTCAAGGTTGTCGGCCAGAGCATTGCTGACGTCGCCAGCATGAGCCTGGGGGACTGCCTCAACTTCTTCAATCAGATAGACCTAGACGACCGGGACGTAAAGATCGCAGCTCAGGTGCTGCGCGAAATCCGTGCGCGACTGGACTTCCTGATTGCCGTCGGCCTGGATTACCTCTCGCTGGAGCGTGCCGCCGGATCTCTCTCGGGAGGCGAGGCTCAGCGAATTCGGTTGGCCACCCAGATCGGAAGCGGACTGACGGGAGTTCTGTACGTTTTGGATGAGCCTTCCATCGGCCTTCACCAGCGTGACAATCGTCGCCTCATCGACACCCTCATCAAGCTTCGAGACCTGGGTAACACCCTGATAGTCGTCGAGCACGACGAAGACACCATCAAGGCTTCCGACTGGGTCGTCGACATCGGCCCGGGTGCCGGCGTTAACGGTGGAACCGTGGTCCACTCCGGAACCTACGAAGACTTGCTGAAGAATCAGAACTCGATCACCGGTGCCTTCATGGCGGGTCGCGAGACCATCCCAACGCCGAAAACCCGCCGTCCCGTCGACCCAAAGCGCAAGCTGAAGGTGGTTGGCGCCCGCGAAAACAACCTGAAGGACGTCGACGTCGAATTCCCACTCGGTGTGTTTACGGCCGTTACCGGTGTTTCCGGTTCGGGTAAGTCCTCGCTGGTGAATGATGTCCTCTACGAAGTCTTGGCAAACAAGCTGAATGGAGCCAAGGGCGTTGCCGGTAAGCACACTCGCATCGAAGGCATCGACCTGCTGGACAAAGTGGTCCATGTGGACCAGGCCCCGATCGGGCGCACTCCAAGGTCCAACCCGGCGACCTACACGGGAATGTTTGACCACATTCGCAAACTCTTCGCGGACGTCCCAGAGTCCAAGGCTCGCGGTTACCAACAGGGGCGGTTTAGCTTCAACGTCAAGGGCGGTCGCTGCGAGGCCTGCTCCGGCGATGGCACCCTGCGCATCGAAATGAACTTCCTCCCTGACGTTTACGTTGCCTGTGAGGTCTGCCATGGCGACCGTTACAACCGCGAAACGCTCCAGATTAGGTACAAGGGCAAGAACATCGCCGAGGTGCTGAACCTGCCGATTGCGGAGGCCGCAGAGTTTTTCGCGCCTATCAGCGCAATCGCCCGATACCTAGACACACTGGTAGACGTGGGACTGGGATACGTTCGCCTGGGCCAGAGCGCGACAACTCTTTCCGGTGGTGAAGCTCAGCGCGTCAAGCTGGCCACCGAGTTGCAGCGACGCAGCAACGGCCGAAGCATCTATGTTCTCGATGAACCGACCACCGGTCTGCACTTTGAAGACGTGCGTAAGCTCCTAATGGTGCTGAACAGCCTGGTGGAAAAGGGAAACACCGTCTTGGTTATCGAGCACAACCTAGACGTAATACGCAGTGCTGACTGGCTGATTGACCTTGGCCCAGAAGGTGGTAGCCGTGGTGGCACCATCCTCGGTGTTGGCACGCCAGAGGACCTTGCAAAGGTGAAAGGCTCTTACACCGGCGCTTTCCTGAAGGAAATCCTCAACTAGCCGCGCAGGAGCTAGAAACTTAACGCATGGCTCAGGAACTGGATTGGCGCCCACAGACCGGTGAAATACCCACTGGTCCAGGTGTTTATCGTTTCCTGGACGCCGGCGGACGAGTCCTCTACGTAGGTAAAGCCAAGAGCCTTCGTGCCAGGCTGAGTAACTACTTCGGCCCGCTAGATAGCTTGCACGAACGTACTCGGCGGATGGTAACCACCGCTGTCGACGTCAAATGGGTGATCGTCAAGAGCGAGTACGAAGCGCTCCAACTGGAATTCATGTGGATCAAGCAGTTTGATCCACCGTTCAACGTGGTCTTCAAAGACGACAAGTCCTACCCGTACCTAGCCGTTTCACTCTCCGACGCTTTTCCTCGGGCATTCATTACCCGCAACCGAGAACTAAAAGGGGTCAAATACTTCGGGCCCTACACCCAGGCGTGGGCGGTTCGCGAGACCCTGGACACCCTGCTCAAGGTTTACCCCGTGCGTTCCTGCACGCAGGGAATATTTGATCGCGCCAAGCGGACCGGACGCCCCTGCCTGCTCGGTGACATTGGTAAGTGTGCCGCGCCCTGCGTTGGAAGAGTGACCAGCGACCAGCACAAGTCAATCGCGCGAGACTTCATAGACTTCATGGGCGGCGGGGACACCCGAATCGTCGCTGACCTTCGCAAACGTATGATGGCAGCCAGCGAAAGCCAACAGTACGAGTTGGCGGCACAACTGCGTGACGATGTCACTGCCCTCGAAAAGGTTCTAGAAAAGTCCACGGTGGTATTCACCGATCAGACCGATGCCGACCTATTCGGAATCGCACACGATGAGTTGGCCGCGGCGGTTTTCCAGTTCAAAGTTCGTGGTGGTCGAATCCGCGGTGTCCGCGGTTGGGTCGTGGACAAGGAACTAGAGCGCGAACTTCCAGAACTTGTGGAGTACGTGCTGCAAAACGTTTACGACAGCCCGGAGGGCGCAGAGCCTATCGAGGTGCCGCGCGAAGTTTTGGTGCCTGAGCTTCCGGAAGATGCCAGCGAATTGGCCAAATGGTTAGGCGCCAAGCGCGGCGCAAAGGTTGACCTGCGAGTGCCGCAACGCGGAGACAAGGCGGCGCTGGCCAAGACCGCGCTAACCAACGCAAAGCACTCGCTGATGCTCTACAAGAACCGACGCACTGCGGACTTCACCGCGCGAGCGGATGCGCTGGCTGCACTACAGCGGGCACTGGGCCTCGCCGACGCCCCATTGCGGATCGAATGCTTCGATATCTCGCATCTCGGCGGGACGAATGTGGTCGCTTCCATGGTGGTCTTCGAGGACGGGCTGCCCAAGAAAGATCAATATCGACACTTCGCCATCGAGAACACCACCGATGACACCGACAGCATCTATCAGGTGCTGATGCGCCGCCTCAAACACCTACAGGACCCTGAACCAGTCGACGGCACGGTCACCCGGTTTGCCTACCGGCCAAACCTCCTCATCGTGGATGGCGGCCAACCTCAGGTCAACGCGGCAGCTCGGGCGCTTCGCGACTCCGGGGTGACCGATCTGGCCGTGGTCGGCATTGCTAAGCGACTCGAAGAGCTGTGGCTACCAGAGGATCCTTTCCCAGTAATCCTTCCGCGCGGTGCGGACGAGCTGTTCTTGGTTCAGCGGCTGCGCGACGAGGCTCACCGATTCGCAATCAACTTCCAGCGCAAGAAGCGCAGTGGTTCGATCGCTAGCCAGCTGGGAGAAATCCAGGGTCTGGGGGAGAAGCGAGTGACCGCCCTCCTCAAGCGATTCGGGTCTGCCAAGCGTCTGAAGCAGGCGACTGTCGAGGAGATTTCCGAAGTAGCCGGAATCGGCCCAATTCTCGCTCAGCAAATCGTAGACTCGATAGGCGAAATCTAAGCGAAAATCCCCGAAATCTCGGGGGACTGGGGGAATCTTCAAATTTCCCACTCTCGGCGTGTCGCGCAGGGCTAGACTCTTAGTAACGCTGGGAGGAAACGTTGAACGACAGGCCTGAACTGCTGATTGTCACCGGCATGTCCGGCGCCGGTCGCAGCACCGTCGGCAACGCCCTCGAAGACCTGGGCTGGTACGTGGTCGATAACCTTCCACCACAGATGTTGGGTCCAATCGCGGATTTATTCACCATCGCCAAATCTCCACTCCAGCGCATCGCGGTAGTCATAGACGTTCGCGGTCGCGAGTTCTTCGGAGAGTTTGCGGAAAATCTAACTGCGCTTCGCCACCGAGACATCAACGTGCGCGTGCTGTTTCTCGAAGCGGCCGACGCTGCACTCGTGAAGCGCTTCGAGAACGTCCGTCGCCCGCATCCGCTGCAGGCGACGGGTACCATCCTGGATGGCATTGCGGCCGAACGTAAAGCCCTGTTGCACATTCGCGAGAACGCTGACGTAATCGTCGATACCTCCGATCTGAACATCCATCAATTGAGCAACCGCATTGCAGAGGGTTTCTCAATCTCGGACACCGCTAAGTTGCAACTCACCGTGATGTCCTTTGGCTTCAAGTACGGCCTACCATCCGACGCGGACATGGTGGCCGATGCCCGTTTCATCCCCAATCCCTTCTGGATCGAGGAGTTGCGTCCATTCACGGGCAAGGACAAGCAAGTTTCGGACTACGTTCTGGCACAGAGCGGCGTAGCCGATTTCGTAGATGGCTACGTGAATGCGTTGAAGCCCGTTCTCAAGGGGTATCTGAATGAGAACAAGCGCTACGCCACCATCGCCATCGGCTGCACGGGCGGCAAACACCGCTCGGTGGCACTGGTAAATGAAATTGCCGCCCGGCTGGGGAGCCTGGGCGACGTTACAGTTTCGGTCAAGCACCGAGACCTAGGTAGGGAATAACCATGGCATTAACCGCCGAAGTTAAAGACGAACTCGCTCGCGTTGGCGTCACCAAGAACAACGTCAGAGTTGCCGAGCTTTCGGCAATCCTTCGATTCGCCGGGGGTCTGCACCTGATCGGTGGAAAAATCGCCATCGAGGTCGAACTGGACAGCGCCCAGCTAGCACGTCGGGTTCGCAAGGAACTGGTTGACCTCTTCGGGATTGACAGTGAACTTTCGGTTATTTCAGCTAACGGCATTCGTCGGGCAGCCCGCTATCAGGTTCGAGTGCTAAACCAAGCTGACATCTTGGCGCGACAGACCGGATTGATTGACCCGAAGGGACGCCCGGTTCGCGGCCTACCTTCGCACTTGGTGTCGGGTTCGATCGCAGAGGCCCAGGCCGTTTGGCGTGGCGCCTTCTTGGCTCGCGGGTCGCTGACCGACCCGGGCCGTTCGGCTTCGCTAGAGATCACTGCACCCGGCAACGAGGCAGCTATGGCGCTGGTTGGAATAGCTCGCCGCCTCGGCGTTATCTCCAAGGCCCGCGAGGTGCGCGACCTTTTCCGCGTGGTAATCCGCGAGGGGGAGGCCATCGCTGCGATGCTCACCCAGATGGGCGCACACACTCAGGTACTCAAGTGGGAGGAACTGCGCCTGCGTCGCGAGGTTCGCGCCACCGCAAACCGCTTGGCTAACTTCGATGATGCCAACTTGCGCCGATCTGCTCAGGCTGCCGTCGCAGCCGGAGCACGCGTGGAGCGAGCTCTTGAGATCCTGGGCGAAGACGTGCCGGACCACCTGAAGTACGCCGGACAACTCCGGCTTCAGCACAAGCAGGCATCTTTGGATGAGCTAGGCCACCTGGCTGACCCTCCAATGACCAAGGACGCAGTTGCGGGAAGAATTCGTCGCCTCTTGGCGATGGCCGACAAGAAGGCCCAGGACCTGGGAATTCCGGCCACCGACGCCTTCCTTCCGGAAGACATCGACGAGTAAATCGGTTATTCGTAACGAACAAGTTCTAAAATCTGAACTGAACAAACTAGGAGCAAATCGTGGCAAAGTACACCCTTCCAGAACTGACCTATGACTACGGAGCCCTCGAGCCATTCATCTCGGGCACCATCATGACCCTGCACCACGACAAGCACCACGCCGCCTACGTTAACGGCGCCAACTTGGCACTGGAGGCAATGGAAGAGGCTCGCGCCAATAACGCTCTGGGCAACATCAACAAGTTGCAGAAGGACTTGGCCTTCAACCTGGCCGGTCACGTAAACCACGTTGTTTTCTGGCAGAACCTCTCGCCAGAGGGCGGCGACAAGCCAACCGGCGAGTTGGCAGCGGCTATCGACGAGTTCTTCGGCTCATTCGACGCATTCATGGCTCACTTCACCGCTTCGGCACTGGGCATTCAGGGTTCCGGCTGGAGCATCCTGGCCTGGGACGTCCTGGGCCAGAAGCTGATCATCGAGCAGCTTTACGACCACCAGGGCAACCTGGCTCCGGCGACAATTCCACTGCTGATGTTGGACATGTGGGAACACGCGTTCTACCTGGACTACCAGAACGTCAAGGCTGACTACGTCAAGGCTTTCTGGAACATCGCAAACTGGGCAGATGTTCAGGCTCGATTCGAGGCTGCTCGCGCCCAAACTGGCGGTCTGCTGCTAATCTAAAAGCAGTACTTTGTAAGGTCTGGGGCTCCGGCCCCGGCCTTCCCACCAGGTACCACCACCCAACGACGCGTGGCCCGTTCCAAAACAAAACTTGCAACAACATTTGCAACAACGGCGCGTCAGCCATTGGCGCTCCGAAACAAACAAGTAATCGGGAGAACCAATGACCACTCGTGTCGGTATTAACGGATTTGGCCGCATCGGCCGCAACTACCTTCGCGCACTTCTTGCTAAGGGCGCAGACCTAGAGATCGTTGCAGTCAACGACCTCAGCGACCCAAAGGGCCTCGCTCACCTGCTGAAGTACGACTCGGTGACCGGCCGCCTGCCATTCGACGTCCGCGTTGAGGGCGACACCATCATCGTTGGCAGCCAGACCATCAAGGTTCTGGCAGAGCGCGACCCAGCCAACCTGGGTTGGGGCAAGCTGGGCGTTGACATCGTAATCGAGTCGACCGGCCGCTTCACCAACGCTGCAGACGCCAAGAAGCACATCGAGGCAGGCGCCAAGAAGGTCCTGATCTCGGCTCCAGCAACCGGTGAAGACGCAACCTTCGTCATGGGTGTAAACGACCACCTGTACGACCCAGCCGCGCACCACATCATCTCGAACGCTTCGTGCACCACCAACTGCCTCGCTCCACTGGCTAAGGTCTTCAACGACGCATTCGGCATTCAGCACGGTCTGATGACCACCGTTCACGCTTACACCGCAGACCAGAACCTGCAGGATGGCCCACACAGCGACCTACGTCGTGCCCGTGCAGCCGCTTTGAGCATCGTTCCTTCGTCGACCGGTGCCGCCAAGGCAATCGGCCTGGTTCTGCCAGAGCTGAAGGGCAAGCTGGACGGTTACGCAATGCGCGTTCCAGTACCAACCGGTTCGGTTACCGACCTGACCCTGGTTTCGAAGAAGGAAGTTACCCTCGACGAGATCAAGGCTGCCTACAAGGCTGCCGCTGCCGAGGGCCCACTGAAGGGCATCCTTGCTTACACCGAGGACGAGATCGTTTCGGCTGACATCGTTACCGATGCTCACTCGTCGATCATCGACGCCGGCCTGATCAAGGTCATCGACGGCACCCTGGTTAAGATTTCGTCTTGGTACGACAACGAGTGGGGTTACAGCAACCGTCTGGTTGACCTCACCGAGCTCGTAGCTTCGAAGCTCTAGTAAAGCCGTGGATGCTCGGGGCGCAAGCCCCGAGCATCCCTTTCGCACTTAAGGAAGAACTTTGCGTACTCTCGCCTCACTGCCTAGCCTCGATGGCAAGCGCGTCATCATCCGCTGTGACCTGAACGTTCCACTGGATGGCAAGACCATCACCGACGACGGTCGAATCGTCGCCTCGGTGCCTACCATCAAGTACCTGGTTGACCAGGGCGCAAAGGTAATCGTCATCTCTCACCTTGGTCGCCCTGAGGGTGCCCCAGAGGCCAAGTATTCGCTGGAGCCGGCCGCAGTCCGTCTCGGCGAGTTGCTGGGTCAGCCAGTCATCTTCGCGACCGACACCGTCGGTGCCGACGCGAAGGGCGCCGTCAAGGCCTTGGCTCGCGGTGGCGTGACAGTTCTCGAGAACCTGCGCTTCAACCCGGGCGAGACCAGCAAGGACGCCGAGGAGCGCAAAGCATTCGCCGCGCAGCTGGCGGAGTTTGCGGACTTCTTCGTTTCCGATGGCTTCGGTGTTGTTCACCGCAAGCAGGCCAGCGTCTATGAGCTGGCACAGTTGCTTCCTAGCGCCGCCGGCTTCCTGATCGAAAAGGAAGTTGAAGTTGCACACAGCCTCACCGCAGCCCCGGAGCGTCCATACGCCGTGGTTCTCGGCGGTTCGAAGGTTAGCGACAAGCTTGGCGTCATCGACAACCTGCTGCCAAACGTAAACAAGCTGCTGATTGGTGGCGGCATGGTCTTCACTTTCCTCGCCGCACAGGGCCACAAGGTTGGTTCCAGCCTGCTTGAAAAGGATCAGATCGAGACTTGCCAGAACTACCTGAAGCGCGCCGCGGAACTGGGCGTAGAGGTTGTGCTTCCGACCGACATCGTTGTGGCCAGCAAGTTTGGCGCTGACGCCGACGTTGCGATCACCGCAGCCGATGCCATCGAGGACAGCCCATTCGGTGCCAGTGGTCTCGGTTTGGACATCGGTCCAGACTCGGCCAAGCACTTCGCAGCAGTCATCAAGTCTTCGAAGACCGTTTTCTGGAATGGCCCAATGGGCGTATTCGAGATCGACAAGTTTGCCGGCGGCACTCGTGCCGTAGCGCAGGCGCTCACCGAGGTAGCGGGACTTTCCGTGGTTGGTGGTGGCGACAGCGCCGCCGCAGTCCGCACCCTTGGCTTTGAAGACGCGCAATTCGGCCACATCTCCACCGGTGGTGGAGCCAGCCTCGAATTCCTCGAGGGTAAGAAGCTACCTGGACTGGAGGTCCTAAATGACTAACCGTGTACCGCTAATCGCGGGTAACTGGAAGATGAACTTGGACCACCAGCAGGCAATCGCCCTGGTGCAGAAGTTGGCGTGGAGCTTGAAGGATGCTGGTCACGACTACAAGACCGCCGAGGTCGCAGTCTTCCCACCTTTCACCGACATCCGCCCAGTACAGCTTTTGCTTGATGCCGAGCAGTTCGAGCTGGCACTCGGTGCACAGGATCTGAGTAAGTTTGACAACGGTGCCTACACCGGCGAAATCTCGGGCGCGTTCCTGGCAAAGCTGGACGTTAAGTACGTCCTCATCGGCCACAGCGAACGCCGTACCTACCACAACGAGGATGACGCTACCGTTCAGGCCAAGACCGCAGCGGCATTCCGTCACGGTCTGGTTCCGGTCATCTGCGTGGGAGAGACTCTGGAAGAACTCGAGACCCTCGGTGCTGCCGCGGTTCCTGTGAAGCAGACTCTGGCCGCCCTCGCGGGGCACGAGACCTTGGGTGAGTTCGTGATCGCCTACGAGCCAGTCTGGGCAATCGGCACCGGAAAGGTGGCCACCCCAGAGGAGGCCGCAAGCGTTAGCGCCAAGATCCGTGAAGCCATCGCCGGCGAGTTTGGTGCCGAGGTTGCCGACAAGACCCGCATTCTTTACGGCGGTTCGGTCAAGGCCAACAACGTTGCAGGCTTCCTGCGCAGCCCAGAGGTAGACGGTGTTCTGGTTGGTGGAGCAAGCCTTGACGCCGAAGAGTTCAGCGGCATCTCGCGCTTCCAGAAGCACCTGGCTCTATAATTCTCTAGTTGCGCTTTTTGCGCGCCACAAGTTAAAGGACTTATTTCATGGTTGCAGTTCAGATTGCACTCGAGGTGCTGCTGGCTATCACTAGCCTGCTGCTCACCCTGCTCATCCTGCTTCACAAGGGACGCGGTGGCGGCCTTTCCGACATGTTCGGTGGCGGCCTTTCGTCCACTATGGGTTCGAGCGGTGTTGCCGAGCGCAACCTGAACCGCATCACGATCATTCTCGGCCTGGTCTGGATTGCAGTGATCATCACCCTGGGACTGTTCACTCGTTTCGGAATCGGTAACTAATGTCAACTGGCGGTAACGCAATCCGTGGCTCGCGCATCGGCGCGGGTCCTATGGGTGAAGCAGACCGCGGCTTCAAGGCCGAACGCATCACCCTGACTTTCTACTGCTCTGCGGGGCACGAGCACACTCGCCACTTTGCGGCTACGGTAGAGCCAGACGAGATTCCAACCGAGCAGGACTGCCCAAGCTGTGGCCTGCCATCTGGTCTGGACAAGGCAAACCCACCGGTGGTGGCCAAGCACGAGCCTTACAAGACTCACCTGGCTTACGTGAAGGAACGCCGCACACCTGAAGAGGCAGAGGCTCTCCTGGACGAGGCAGTCAATGCCGTGCGCGAGCGTCGCCTTGCCGCTGCAGCCGCTGCGGCCGCTGCCCAGAGCAACGCCTAAGACCTAAAACGAAACCCGCTCTTCCAGTCGGAGGAGCGGGTTTCGACTTTAAGTAGTTAGCCTGCGATTCCAGCGGCGGCAGCATCATCCAAGAACCAAACCGTCTTGTTGATGGCGTGCACACGACCGACCGGCAAGCGAGTTGGCGCGTCACTGAAGGCCACCGAGACCGCTTCCGCCTTGTCGGCGCCGCCAACGACGAAGAAGATCTCGCCGGAGTTGTTGATGGCTTCGTAGCTGAAAGACAGCCGCTGCGGAGGCGGCTTGGGGGAGTTGTGCTCCGCAATCACCGTGACGCCTGGTGCCGGCACTTCGTGGCCCGGGAAGAGGCTGAGTACGTGCCCATCCGGCCCCATGCCAACAAACGAAATGTCGAAGTACGGCATCGCCTGACCATTTGGGATGTATTTCCCAACGGTCTGAGTGAAATCAGCAGCAGCCGCATCCAACTGGTCGGAGATCGAAACCGCTGAGTCTGGGTCAAAGCTTGGAAATGCGTGCACATTGTCGGGATTCAGCGTCAAGAGCTTTCCTAGCAGGGCATCCTCTGCCTGCTTGGCGTTACTGTCGGCGTGACCGGCTGGAACGAAACGGTCATCTCCCCACCAGAAGTGAACTCGCGACCAATCGAAATCCTCGCAGGCTGGGTGTTCGGAAATCTTGACGAGGGAAAGGATCCCGAGGGTTCCACCGGTGAGATTTACATGAATCTCTGGCTTGCCTTTGAGTAGCGCGGTTGCACGCTCTAAAAAGGCGTCGGCTGCAGCGACAGCGACCGATGGGCCATCCTGAAACTTCAATACCTCACGGATCATGAACTACTTCCGAGCCTTGCCCTTGAAGCCATACTTGATGACCTGACCGAACATGTCATCGGCGTCCAAGCGACGCAGGTCTTCTGCTAGGCACTCGCGCAGAGTGCGCGAAGGAAGAGTAATCTCGCGGTCCGGCTGCCCAGGCTGGTTGATTACAGCCTTATCGCCGGTGGTGCGCTCGATGGTGATGTTTCCGCTCTTGCGAACTAGAGTCACCTTGAAAATTCCGTGGCCGGCCTTGTCACGGCTCTTCTTTACCAACTTGACCGGAGCCTTCAACTTCAGCTCCAGCCAAGCAGCCAGGAGCTCGACACTGGGGGAGTCGGTGGCGCCGGTGATTTCTACCGCGGTTACCGCATCGAATGGAGCCTGGTCAAGAACTACAGCCAACTGGGCACGCCAAAGCGTCAGACGAGTCCAGGCAAAGTCGCTGTCGCCAGGGGCATAGTTGGATGCCAACTGGCGCAGGTGATCCTGAGGCTTCTTCTGAGCTCCAGTGTCGGTGATGCGACGGCCGGCGATGCGACCAATAGCGCTCTTGGCTGGATTAACCGGAGCCTCAGCGGGCCACCAGGCCACTACTGGGGCGTCAGGCAGCAGCAGGCCGGTAACAAGGCTTTCGGCGTCGCTAGCGGCCTCTCCGTAGGCGCGAAGAACCACAACCTCGGAAGCTCCGGCGTCGCCACCGAGTCGAATTTGCGCGTCCAAACGGGCGTCCTTCTTGCTCTTTGCATTGTCATCCGCCAGGACGATGACTCGGCTAGGGTGCTCACGCGAAGCGTCGTTGGCGGCCTTAATGGCCTGCTCGATGCCCTTGAAGTCGGTTTCAATAACCAATGTCAGCACACGACCGAGCGCTACGGCTCCGCCTTGCTCGCGCAGGCTGACGAGGCGCTTCGAGACCTTGCTGATTGTGGTGTTTGGCATATCAACGATCATGGACGTCTCCAAGCTCGGCCGTCGACGGCCATCATTTCATCTGCGGACTGAGGACCCCAGGTACCAGGACGGTACTGGTCAGGCTGGCCCTGCTTGGCCCAGAACTCTTCGATTGGGTCCAGAATCATCCACGACAGCTCTACCTCTTCGTGGCGTGGGAACAACGGTGGGTCACCGAGGAGCACATCCAGAATCAAACGCTCGTAGGCTTCGGGGGATGCCTCGGTGAACGCGTGTCCATAACCGAAGTCCATGGTTACGTCGCGTACGTTCATTCCAACGCCCGGAACCTTGGAACCGAAGCGAATGGTTACACCCTCGTCCGGCTGAACTCGAATCACCAGCGCGTTCTCGCCAAGTGCGGTGGTCTGGTCCTCGGCGAACAGTGCCTGTGGGGCACGCTTGAAGACCAAAGCAATTTCGGTGACTCGGCGTCCCAGGCGCTTACCGGCGCGCAGGTAGAACGGGACCCCAGCCCAGCGGCGAGTGTTGATGTCCAGGCGCATCGCGGCGTAGGTCTCGGTCACCGAGGCGGGGTTCATGCCATCTTCGTCGAGGAAGCCGGTGACCTTCTCGCCACCCTGCCAGCCGCCAGAGTACTGACCGCGGGCGGTGTGCTTACCCAGGTCCTTTGGCAGCGAAACGGCCTTGAGAACCTTTTCCTTTTCGGCGCGCAGATCGGCGGCGTCGAACGAAACCGGCTCCTCCATGGCGGTGAGCGCAAGCAGCTGCAGCAGGTGGTTCTGGATCACATCGCGAGCAGCGCCGATACCGTCGTAGTAGCCAGCTCGTCCACCGACACCGATGTCCTCGGCCATGGTGATCTGAACGTGGTCGATGTAGTTGCTGTTCCACAGTGGCTCGAAGAGCATGTTGGCAAAGCGGAGCGCCAAAATGTTCTGAACGGTCTCCTTGCCCAGGTAGTGGTCGATGCGGAACACCGCGTCGGCCGGGAAAACCGACTCGACCACGTTGTTAAGCTCGCGAGCAGTCTTGAGGTCGCTACCGAATGGCTTCTCGATTACCACGCGGCGGAACTGACCATCGTTTGGCTTGGCCAGACCACTGCTACTCAGACGCTCACAAACCAGCGGGAACGCCTTAGGCGGGATGGATAGGTAGAAAGCGAAGTTACCGTTGGTGCCGCGCTCCTTATCCAGCTCGTCGATGGTCTCCTTCAAGCGATCGAAGGCGCTCTCATCGTCAAATTCACCCTGGACAAAGCGGATACCGTGCAGAAGCTGCTGCCAGACTTCTTCGCGGAACTCGGTGCGAGCGTACTCACGAACCGAGTCGTGTACGACCTTTGCGAAGTCCTGATCAGCCCAGTCGCGACGAGCAAAGCCCACCAGACTGAAGCCAGGTGGCAGCAGTCCGCGGTTGGCCAGGTCATAAACCGCGGGCATCAGCTTCTTGCGGGAAAGGTCTCCGGTCACACCGAAGATCACCAGACCGCTGGGACCGGCGATGCGGTTTAGGCGGCGGTCATCTGGGTCACGGAGCGGGTTAACACCCGGTCCAATCTTTGCTGGGCTCATTGTGTGAGCTACTCCTTTTTAGAGGGCTTCGAAGATGCTAGCGACGTCGTTAGCGACGTGACCCAAGGTGAGAGTCAGCACGGGACGCGGCAGGGCACCGAGGACCGAAGCGTCGCCGGCTGCCTGGGAAGCGATCAGCTCACCGAAGGTGAACTCGCGGCCCGGAACTGCAACGTCTGCCTCGCCCTTTGCGACGATCTGAAGGAACACACCCTGCTTCGGGCCGCCCTTGTGGTACTGCCCGGTCGAGTGCAGGAAGCGGGGTCCCCAGCCAAATGTGGTTGGGCGACCGGTGCGCTTGGCAACTGCTTCTCGCAGGTCGTAGGCACCAGGAATCGAGGTGCGGTCCAGGTAGGCCTGAACCGAAACGTAGCCGTCCTCCTGGCTGAGCGCTGCGAATAGCGCATCCAAGGCGCCCTTTACGGTGCTGACACCGCTCAGGTCCAGGCTCTGCGAACGAACTTCGATTCCGTTGTCCACGAAAGCCGGTGCGGTCGCGGCAGCGCGCTCGTTGAGCATTGCACGCGCAGCGATCTTTGCGCTCTCCACGTCAGGCTGGTCGAACGGGTTGAGCTCCAGCAGGCGGGATGCAACGACGGTTGCGTACTCCCAGAGCAGGAACTGCGCCCCGAGCGAACCCGAAACCGAAACTTCGTCTCCCGAAGCCGAGGTCGCATCCGCAACCACGCGGGCCAGCAGCAGGTCAGCAACCTGGTTCTGGACCTCGACGCTGGTTGGCTCCAAAACAACGGGCAACACGCCCTTGTCGATCTTTCCGGTGCTCTCTGCGATCAGCTGCTCGGCCCAATCGCCGAAGCCAACAATCGGAGTGCCAGCACCGATGATTCCGACCTTGTCGCGGTAGCCGCTTCCGGTTGCCTGTGCGGTTCGCGCCAAAGCAGCACCCAGAATCAAGCCAGGGTTGTCAGCCGAGTCGCTAGCCAGAAGACCAGAGACTGCCTGAGCATCTGCCAGTAGGCCAGCGATGTCTGCGCCTGCCAGACCCGAAGGCACCAGACCGAAGGCAGTCAGTGCGCTGTAGCGGCCACCGACGGTGGGGTCGGCGTTGAAGATTCGGTAACCGTCTGCCTTGGCAGCAGCCTCCATCGGTGAACCCGGGTCGGTCACGATGACGATTCGGTCGGTCACCGGAAGGCCCGCGTCAGCGAATGCCTTCTCGAAGGTGCGCTTCTGCGAATCGGTCTCTACGGTCGAACCAGACTTACTGGAAACCACGACAGCGGTGCGAGCAAGGTCACCAGACAGGGCGTCATTGATCTGATCAGGGTCGGTCGAGTCTAGGACCACGAGCTCTACACCTGCGGTGCGAGTGATGACCTCTGGAGCGAGCGAAGAACCGCCCATGCCACAGAGAACGAAGCGGTTGACTCCCTTGGCGGCGAACTCGGCCCGCAGAGCCAGAATCGGTTCGATCAGTGGAGCACTGTCATAGGCGCTGTTGACCCAGCCCAAGCGAATGCTGGACTCAGACTCGGCATCCTTGCCCCAGAGGGTGAAGTCCTTGGCCGCGATTCGGCTTGCTACCTTGTCGGAAACCAGGACTGGTACGAATTCGTTTTCCGCAGCTGCCGCTGCACCCGAAGCTACTACCTTGAGGGTCATGGCTACTTGGCTGCTTCCAGCGCTGCTGCTACCGACTCAACGAGTTCGTTCCAAGAAACGATGAACTTGTCGACTCCCTCGTTCTCAAGGAGTTCGGTTACGTCGTCGTAGGACACGCCAACAGCGGCGACTGCGTCGAGGATTGCCTTCGAGTCGGCGTAGTGAGCGGTGATGCTGTTAGCCGGTACTACACCGTGGTCGTAGACAGCTTCCATGGTCTTCTCAGGCATGGTGTTGACCAGAGCTGGAGCAACCAGCTCGGTGACATAAAGGGTGTCCGAGAGGTTCGGGTCCTTGACACCCGTGGAGGCCATCAGCGGACGCTGCTTGTTTGCACCAGCGGCCTCGAGAGCTGCCCACTCGGCGTTGTCGAAGTCTTGCTCGAAGACCTGGTAGGCCAGTCGAGCGTTTGCGAGTGCAGCCTTGCTCTTGAGAGCAAGCGCCTCAGGGGTCCCGACGGCAACCAGACGCTTGTCGATCTCCAGGTCAACACGGGATACGAAGAACGAAGCAACCGAGTGAATCTTGCTGATGTCGTGTCCGGCAGCCTTGGCCAGCTTCACACCCTCGATGTAAGCGGCGATTACCTCGCGGTAGCGCTGCAGCGAGAAGATCAGGGTGACGTTGACGCTGATTCCCTCTGCGATTACCTGGGTGATGGCGCTGAGGCCAGCCTTGGTCGCAGGGATCTTGATCATTACGTTCTCGCGGTCCACCTTGGCAAACAGTTCCTTGGCCTGCTTGACGGTGTTCTCGGTGTCGTTAGCCAGACCTGGTTCGACCTCGATCGAGACGCGGCCATCGAAACCCTTCGAAGCGGCGTAGACCTCGGTGAAGATGTCGCAAGCCTCGGCGACATCCAGGGTGGTGATTTCGAAGATGGCCTTGTGTGCGTCGGCACCAGCGGCAGCTAGTTCACGAACCTGGTCGCCGTAGCCCTCGCCCTTGCCGATCGAAGCGGCGAAGATGCTTGGGTTAGTGGTTACACCGCTCACCGAGCGGTTGGTGATGAGGTTACGCAGCGCGCCAGAGCGAATGCGGGTGCGGGACAGATCGTCTAGCCAGATGCTGACGCCGTTGGCTGCCAGCTGAGCGAGAGGGGAGTTGGTCATTTGACTGATTTCCTTTGAGCTTGAAAGTTTGAAGATTGGGGGAGTGGACTAGTTCTTGCGAGCGTCCAGAGCGGCGGCAACCACGGCCTCGGCGGTCATGCCGAACTCGCGGTAAAGGGTCTTTGGGTCGGCCGAAGCACCGAAGTGCTCGATCGAAACGCTCTTGCCGAATGGGCCAACGTACTTGTTCCATCCCAGGCTGAGGCCGGCCTCAACCGAAACCTTGGCCTTTACGGCGGCTGGAAGTACCTGCTCGCGGTAGGCGGCTGGCTGCTCGTCGAACCATTCCAGGCAAGGAGCCGAAACCACGCGGGTTGCAACGCCCTGAGCTTCCAGCTGCAGGCGAGCTGCAACTGCAATTTCAACCTCGGAGCCGGTAGCAACCAGGATTACCTCTGGCTTGCCACTGGCTGCCTCTAGCAGGGTGTAGGCACCCTTCGCGGTGTTCTCGGCGCCCGCGTAGACCGAACCGGTCTCGTCGGCCTCGCCACGCTTGTAAACCGGCAGGTTCTGACGGCTGAGGGCCAAACCTGCTGGGCCCTGACGGCGCTCCAGAACGGTCTTCCAGGCGTAAGCGGTCTCGTTACCATCGGCAGGGCGAACCATGTCGAGGTTAGGAATCGCGCGCAGGGTCGAGAGCTGCTCGATTGGCTGGTGGGTTGGGCCGTCTTCACCCAGAGCCACCGAGTCGTGAGTCCAGACGAAGATCGACGGGATTCCCATCAGTGCGGCCAAGCGAACGGCTGGACGCATGTAGTCGCTGAAGATCAGGAAGGTACCGCCGAAGGCACGAGTGTTTCCGTGCAGGACGATGCCGTTCAGGATCGAACCCATGGCGTGCTCGCGGATACCGAAGTGAAGCACGCGGCCGTACTGGTCGCCGGTCCACTCGTGGGTCGACCACTCGCTTGGAACGAAGGACTTGGCCCCGGCGATGGTGGTCATGTTGGAGTCAGCGAGGTCTGCCGAACCACCCCAGAGCTCGGGCATAACTGCAGCAATGGCGTTGATTACCTTGCCGGATGCAACACGGGTCGAAACCGAGCTTCCGCCCTCGAACACCGGCAGCGCCGATTCGAGTTCCGCAGGGGTCTCACCCGAGACAATGCGGTCCAGCAGCTTCTTCTTGTCGGCGTTCTCCGAAGCCCAAGCATCGAAGGCTGCCTGCCACACTGCACGCTCACGGTCGAAACGCTCGGTGCTGCGAGTGTGAGCCAGAACCTCTGGGTCAACCTGGAAGGTCTGCTGTGGATCGAAGCCCAGAACGGTCTTCAGCGCTGCAAGCTCCTCGGCGCCAAGAGCAGAACCGTGGATCTTGCCCGAGTTCTGCTTCTTTGGCGAAGGCCAGCCGATGATGGTGCGGAGGGTGATCAGGGAAGGCTTGTCGGTGACAGCCTTGGCTGCCTGGATAGCGTTGTAGAGCTCCTCGACATCCTCGACGTAGTTGCCGGTCTTCTTCCAGTCGACGACCTGGGTGTGCCAACCGTAGGACTCGTAGCGCTTCGAGATGTCCTCGGTGAAAGCAATGTTGGTGTCATCTTCAATCGAAATCTGGTTGCTGTCGTAGATGACGACGAGGTTGCCCAGCTGCTGGTGCCCGGCGAGCGAAGCTGCCTCACTGGTGACACCTTCCTGCATGTCACCATCACCGGCGATTACGTAAACGTGGTGGTCAAATGGGCTGGTTCCGGCTGGAGCAGCTGGGTCGTAGAGACCGCGCTCGAAGCGAGCGGCGTAGGCGAAACCGGTGGCGGAGGCGAGTCCCTGACCCAGTGGGCCGGTGGTGATTTCGACACCCTTGGTGTGGCCATACTCAGGGTGACCAGGAGTTGCAGAACCCCAGGTGCGCAGAGCCTTGATGTCGTCAAGCTCCAGACCATACCCGTGCAAGAACAACTGGTTGTAGATGGTTAGCGAAGAGTGACCGACCGACAGGATGAATCGGTCGCGACCCAACCAGCGGTCCTCGCGAGGGTCGTGGCGCATGACCTTGTTGAAGAGTAGGTAGGCAACCGGAGCCAAGCTGATGGCGGTACCTGGGTGGCCGTTACCGACCTTTTCTACGGCGTCTGCGGCCAGAACGCGAGCGGTGTCTACCGCCTTGGAATCAAGATCGGTCCAGTGGAATGCTGACAAGACAGCTCCTTCTTTCGATTAGGTGAAATGAACAGTTTTTTGCGGATGTTCATTTGAGAGGCGCCGTCGCCAATCGCAGAAGCCCTCGCTGCAGCGTCAAAAGACACAAAGAAGCACCGAGTTAACTCCCTAAAAGTCTATACCCGACGGGGAAAAATGACCGATTACCCGCTGAACAAAAACAAAACAAAATGACCGTGAGGGGAGAGTAGTAAAGTGGGGCTTTACTTACTTGGCCGGCGGCAAAACGATTTACCGGGAACAAAGCCGAAATCCAGTCGCTTAGAATTGTCACAATGTCGAAGCGCGAACCCTCTCCAAGCACGCCCGGACCGCTGGTCCGGAAGTTCAAGGCTTACCTTGCGCTGACCAAACCTCGCGTCATCGAGTTGTTGTTGATCACCACGGTCCCGACAATGATCCTGGCAAAACAGGGCATGCCAAGCCTGGTCCTAATCCTGAACACGCTAATCGGTGGAGCCCTGAGTGCTGGCAGCGCCAACGCCTTCAACTGCTACATCGACGCGGACATCGACAAGGTGATGGGGCGCACCAAGGGTCGCCCGCTGGTGACCGGAGAGCTCACCAAGCGTCAGGCCTTCATCTTCGCCTGGACCATCGGCCTAATCTCATTCGCCTGGCTGGGCCTGACCACCAACTGGCTAGCGGCCTGGCTCTCGGTGGCGGCAATTCTGTTCTACGTCTTCATCTACACGCTTTTGCTGAAGCGCCGCACCCCGCAGAACATCGTGTGGGGCGGGGCTGCTGGGTCCATGCCCGTGCTCATCGGTTGGGCGGCAGTCACGAATGACCTATCGATCGCGCCGTGGGTATTGTTCCTCGTGATCTTCCTTTGGACCCCACCGCACTACTGGCCGCTATCGATGCGCTATCGCGAGGACTACGCCACGGCAGGCGTCCCTATGCTGCCGGTAGTTCGCGGAGACCGCACCGTTGCAGTCCAAATCATTCTTTACTCTTGGGCATTGTTCATCAGCACCCTGATACTCATCCCGGCCGGCAACATGGGCTGGATTTACACAGCAGTATCGGTGCTTTCCGGCGGCTGGTTCATGTACGAGTCTTACGTGCTCTATCGCCAGGGTGTGACCGGCACTGTAAAGAACCCGATGCGACTATTCCACGGCAGCATTAGCTACCTGACCGTTCTTTTCATTGCGGTAGCGCTAGATCCACTGATCCACCTACCGCTCTAAGAGCTACAGCTTGGCGAAGGCCAGCAGCCCGGCTAGCGCAAACATCATCGCGGCAATAACCGAGTCCAGCACCTTCCAAAACACCGGCTTTGAAAGCAGACGGCTGGCAGCCTTAGCGCCATAGCCGATGCCGGTGAACCAGATCACCGATGCCGACGCCGCACCCAGTGCGAACCACCACTTAGAAGCGGCAAATTGGTTGCCAATCGAACCCAGAAAAATCACGGTATCTAGATAGACGTGGGGGTTAAGCCAGGTCATCATCAGGCAGGTGATAACGGCCTGTCGAAGCGTTAGCGCAGCCGGTGCGCCCTCGGAATCCAGTTGCTCCGACTTGAAGACTGCTCGCAGTGTTTTGATGCCGAACCAGGTTAGGTATGCCACGCCACCCCAGCGCAATACTGCAAGCAGCCAGGGCAGTGCCTGAATGATGGCACCAAGACCGCCGACTCCGGCAGCTATCAGAAGGGCGTCGCTCAAGGCGCAGATTAGAACCACTATTCCAACCTGATTGCGTGCCAATCCTTGGCGAATCACGAAGGCGTTTTGAGCCCCGATGGCGATAATCAGGCTAAATCCAGCGGCCAACCCCGCCCAGGCGGCGTTCACCGTCAGCCCTCTCTGTAACCGGTAATTGGAACCTTGATTTCCTCAAGGCGCGCCAAGGATTCATTGCGCTCTACATCGTGGTCGACGACGCGAGCGGCGTAACCATCGGCATATCCGCCGATGACCTCCCACGGGGTGTGAACATCGGCACCGTCCAAATGACGCAACTCCGGAACGTACTTGCGCACATAGTCGCCATTCGGATCAAATTTCAAGCCCTGCAGGATCGGGTTGAAGATTCGATAGTAGGGGCTCGCGTCGGTGCCGCAGCCGGCAGTCCACTGCCAACCGTGAGTATTCGAGGCAGGGTCAAAGTCGCTTAGGTGGCGTTCGAACCACTCGGCTCCCTGCTGCCACTCCAGGTGTAGGTCCTTGACCAAGAATGACGCCACGATCATTCGAACGCGGTTGTGCATCCAACCGTCGCGAAGCAACTGCCGCATTCCCGCATCCACCATTGGATAGCCGGTCTTACCCTGCTGCCAGGCGGCGAGTCGGGCATCGGCGAGTTCACCCTTGTCGTACCGCATCTCTGCGAACCGCGGCTCGTAGTACTCGGTGAGTGTGTGCGGGTTGTGCCACAGCACATCGGCGTAAAACTCACGCCAGGCGATTTCCTTGCGGTAAACCTCGTGTGCGCTGGAATCCCCAAGCCGCGCGAGCAGGGTGCGGGGATGTAT
>ERZ650311.491-NODE-491-length-25176-cov-9.690976_pt1 | contig 25176 bp, 39 predicted proteins | sample MGYA00376247_ERZ650311 | MGnify/ENA primary metagenome ERZ650311 (study PRJEB26733, sample SAMN07839324) | wastewater metagenome | biome: small river; feature: stream; material: water | place: USA: North Carolina | collected 2016-07-28 ...
CGCTGGATCATCCACGTGTTCGGCCATCGTCGCGGCTACGAGATCGAGCACGAGACCAAGCGCGAAGCGTACGCTCGCGCCGTGATGCACGAGGCGTGGACCGAGTACATCGTCAGCATGCACCGCTATCGCAGCGAGCAAGCGACGATCAGCATCGAAGCGTGGCGCGACACCGAAGCCGCGTTCTTCGAGGAGTTCGGCGTCGAGATCGACGCTGGCGAGGAGACCTGACCCATGAAGCCCTACTACAAGGCCATCCGCGCCGCGACCTTCCGACCCAAGCGCGAAGCGTTCGTCTGTGCCGTCGCGCAGCTCGTCAAGGACGTGCACACGGAGGTCGGTGGCTGCGTGTCTGTCCGACAGATCTACTACCAAGCGGTCAACGCTGGACTAGTCACGAGCGGCGACCTCGGCTATCGCAAGATCCAGGACGCGATCCGAGACGGACGTGATGTCGGCTGGATCGCGTGGAACGTGATCGAAGACCGCGGGCGATCGCCGCGCAAGCCCTACACCGAACGCAACGTCGCGCAGGCGCTCGCCGATCTCGCCGCAAGCTACCGACTCGATCGCGCGGCGGGTCAACGCTTCCGCGTGGAAGTATGGCTTGAGCAGGCCGCTTTGCGTGACGTCGTGTGGCCCGTGTGCGCCGACCTTGGAGCGGTGCTGGTCGTGTGCGGCGGCTTCACGTCCTACGACTCGCTGTTCAAGGCGAGTGAGCGCTTCCGCGGCTACGAAGCGCTTGGGCAGCAGCCCATCATCCTACACCTATCGGACCTCGATCCGAGTGGCGTCACGATGGGCGCATCGATCGGAAGCATGATCGACCAGCTCCTTGCGCGCGAGCCCGACGAGGACGATGACCCGATCGACGAACCCGAAGACCGTGCCGAGGGTTGTGCCCCGTCTGCCTCCCGCGTCTACGTGCAGCGCGTGGGCCTGACGCTCGTGCAAGCGAGGCAGTACGGACTCCTCGCGCGACCGTTGAAGGAGGGCGACTCTCGAGCGGCTGCGTACCGTGAGCAGCACGGCGACTACGCCTACGAACTCGATGGCTTACCTGCCGATGTGCTGCAAGGGCTCGTGCGTTCCGCCATCGAGCCACTGATCGACTGGGGCCAGCGCGACGTCGTGCTGCGACAAGAAGCCGTGGATCGTGCGACGATCCAAGAACTGATCGCCCTCGGAAAGGAAGAAGGGCTGCTGTGAGCACTGACGAACACGCCGACAAGATCCGCAAGCTCCTGCGTCTCGCCGAAGGTGCAGGCACCGAAGCCGAAGCGCAGAATGCCATGGGCCGCGCGCAAGCATTGATGGCCAAGTACCATCTCGACTTGCAAGCGGTCATGGAAGCGGACCGAGATCCGCTCGTGGTGCGCGACTCGGAGATCGAGATGCAGACCGGCAAGCGGCGCGTGCGGTGGAAGGATCACCTCGCGGACATTGTCGCCGAGGCACACGGCTGCGTGTCGTGGACCGCGAAACGCCTCACCGTGATCTTCGGCCACGTGCGCGCGGCTCCAAAGTCGGTGCAGCACGAAATAGGAGCGTTGCCCGGCGACGGCATGATCCGCGAACTACTCGGAGCCTTCACCGAACTCGATCCGACCTTCACGCTCGCGGTCGAACATGTGCGAGACCCACACGAACGCGCCCACGTCACGGCGCAATGGCTTCGTCTTCGTGGATGGGCATCGGCCGAAGCCTTTGCAGACCATTGCACCTACCACGTCGACGTGCACGCGTGCCGTTTGCAGAACGTGCTCGTCATGGTCGGTCGTAAAGAAGCGGCACAGACGGCCCTCTACATGTACCGGCTGCTCTGCAATACCGTCGACAACCTCGCGCGCGAGGTCGCTTCGGGCAAGGCCGGTATCAACTCAGCGCGATGGGGCATCTTGTCGGGCTTGCAGCAACGGCTCGAAACCGAAGCCGAGGTCAGCGTGGACGTGCAAGAGCAGAGTACTTGCACCGCACTCGAGCGAAGCAGCCTCGCCGCCGCGGTCGACGAAGCCGAGCGCATGCTTGCCGACTCGTTCGGCTACGCGAGCCCCGACGAGCTCTACGGACGGGCGAAAGCGGTAGTAGTCAGCGATAGCGCTGCCTACCGTCGTGGTCTCGCCGCGTCGGACAGCATCGACCTGCCCGACCCCAACGCGAGCCGCACGTCAATCGGTGGTGGTCGGGCGCTGCCGGTCGGTGATGACCGTCGACTACGATGACGAAGAAGCCCCGAGCATCGCGTGGACGCTCGGGGCTTCGTGAGCCGTGAGGCTCGCTCGGTCGCGCCGATCAGGCCGGACCGACGTTGGTCGTGATGCGCATCGCGGCCGGCTGGTAGATGGCCAGACCGCCGAAGCTCGCCGCGAAGCGATTCTCGAACTGACCGTGCACCTCCGACTGCGCGGGGTAGGGCACGACGTCCTTGCCGACGACGAGCTCGATCACGTCGGGCGAGTTCTTGAAGGTCGCCATGCAGTGCTGACCCGCGATGCCGCCCGCGAGGCGCTGCGCTTCGGCGGAGTCGATGCCCTGCTTCTGGTAGGCCGCCTGCACGTCGGCGCGGTAGCCCATCTCGGGGATCCACGAAATCTCGCGGATGCCTCGCAGGCGCAGCGTGTCCAGAGCCACGTCGATTACGAGCTTGTCGCTCGGGTTGCCGAGATCGCCGTACCGCTTGCCGGTGATGTAGAGCCACGTCTTCGTGCCGACCGCGAGGGTGTCGGGTGCGAACTCTTGCTCGGTCTGCAAGAGGATGCTCTCGCTCGCGGCGAGCAAGAGCTGGCGATCGGTCTCGGGCGTGCCCGCACCGAAGGCCGTGCCCGCGGGGGTGTGCGTGATGCCGGACGCGGCGCTCGGGCTGAGCAGACCGACGAGGCCCTGCGCGACCGCGGCGGGGTCGCCGAAGAACGCGAGGTTGTTCTCCGCGAGCATGAGCGACTTGATCGCGCGATCGGTGCGGCGGTTGACCATGTCGTAGCGCGGCGCTCCGTTGCCGATCGCTTCGGCCAGACGCCACAGCTCCATCTGGTTCCACGTCGCGCCCTCGCTGTAGGCCCGCAGCATGCGAGCGACGGGCTTGAACTCTTCGCCGCTGTTGACGGTCGACCGCTTGTTCGGACCCGACAGGTCGATCGGCTGCGCCGGCATCGGCTGCGTCTCGTTGAGACGGTGGAACAGCCACGTCTCCAGCCACGTGTTGAGGTTGGCGATCGAGAAGAGCGAGCGAGCGCTGATCTGCGTGTAGATCTTCTCGATGATCTTCTCCGTACGCTTCACGAGCTCGAGGAAGTTGAACAGGTTCGGCGCGGCGTCGACGATGCCTCGCACGTGCTCGGCGATCATCTGCGAGCGCGCGGGCTCGCGGATGTTGTCGGTCAGTCCGGGCACGCGACGCATGACGACGTCGAGCGCGTCGGCCACGTTGGCGATGCCGAGCTCGTCGTGGATGTTGAAGCGCAGCGACTTGAACGCCTCGCGCTGCGCGTCGGTGAGACCCTCGGCGCTGTCGAGCGAGTCGAACACGCCGATGTTGCGGAGGTTGCCGAACTCTTGGATGAGGCGCGACGTGTTGAGGCCGGGCTTCTGCCGGGGCGACGTGCCGGACCCGAGCATGTCGCGGCCGACCAGGATGCCGGGCGTGCGGTCCTCGAACGAGCGGCCGTTCAGCTCCTCGTCGCGGGCGTCGCGGGCCGGCCGAACGAACGCGCCGAGACCCTTCAGGTAGTTCTTCTTCGCCGCGGCAATGCGATCGCCGGTGGTGATGTACTCGTACTTGCCATCGCTGGTGAAGCGCAGCGCGATCTGCTTGTTGAGCGACGGGTCGTTCTCGTGTTGGGTTTCCATGGTGATGATGTTCTCCGGGTGAGCAGGTGGGCGGGCGGGTCAGATGCTCGCCGCTCACGCGGGCGAGAGGCGCAGGAAGGCTCGGTTGGGCGTGCCGGACACACCCGAGATCGACGGGCGACCCCACGTCGCGTTGGGCAGCAGCACGGCACTCGCCGCGACGGCGGTGGTCGTGTTGGCGATGCCGGTGATGTCCGCGGTCGCAGGGCTATACGCGACGACGGTGTGCGTCGTGTAGTCCTTGAACGTCAGGATGATGTACGACTCGGAACCCGAGGTGTCGATCGTCGCGGTCGCCACGGCGAAGTGCTGGGCGCTCGCGTTCCATGCGTCGCGCAGGTCGGCCGCGGTCTGGTCGTCGCTCGTGTTGCTCGGCACGAAGAGCGGCGGCAGCGAGTCGACGGTGAGGCCGACGTCGTCGGTCGCGTTGAACACCACGTCGCCGCGGGTGACCTGCGCGACGCCGAGATCCGACGCGGCGAACTTGCCGTAGTTCGCTCCGGTGCAGACGCGATAGACCTTGTCCAGCACGCCCGGCGCGGCGCCGACGAACTGCACGACGGGGCTGATCCCGGACACGCCGAGGATGTAGGCGCGGTTGGTCGGCAGCCACTCGGTGCTCTGCCCGAGGATGAGCTGCTGCGTGTCGGGGAAGGGGCCCGCACCGGGGTAGCGGATCAGCACGCCCGCGAAGATGTCGGTGGTCGCCGAGGGCTGACCCATGACGTTGAAGACGGTGCCGATCGCCGCTCGCTTGGCGACGTGCATGCCGAGATCGAGCTTGGCATTGGCGACCGCGGTGGTCGTCGGCGTCGCGCCGGTGATCGTGGTCGCGCCCGAACTCGACACCGCGACGGTGTGAGACTCGGCATCCGTGAAGGTCAGCACGACGTTGGGCGACGAGCCGACCGGGGTCACGACCGCGGCGAGCAGCGCCGGAGTCGAGATCGCAGTCACGACCGCGGCGACCGTCGCAGCCAAGTTCGCGCCCACGACCGCGGTGACGGACACGCCGTCGATCGTGATCGTGAGGATGTTGGCCGGCGTGTTGTTGCCGATGACGAGCGTGTTGACCTGCGAGACCTCGGTGATCCGCGGCAGGAAGTACGAGACGTTGCCGGGGTTGTGGATCTCTTGTTCCCACACGTCGCCGATCTGCGGTCCGTCGTAGATCGGGGTGAAGGCACTCTGCGGGGCGTTGGGGAATCCGGTGTTGACGGGCAGCATGGTGGTGCTCTCTTGGGGTGACGGAGATGGTTGATGTTGGGGTGCGACTACGTCACCCGTTCGAGCGGCCGCTCAGATTCGCGGCGACGCGACGGAACTGGCTGACCGGCTCCGGCGCGGGCTGTTGCGCGGCGTCGTTGGTCTGACGACCGAGCGAGGGCGCCGGCATCGGAGCGGTCGGCGGCTCGGTCTTCACGGGAGCGAGCGGGGTCGGAGCGGCGAGCGAGCCTTCGATCACCGAGAAGGCGAGGGCGACCCCGTGGTCGTCCGCGTCGCGGAAGGACTGCGCCGACGTGGGCAGCTTGGCGATCAGGGCCGCGCGACGGAGCTCGCTGATCGAGCTCATCTTGTCGGCCGCGTCCTTGGCAACGCCGGCCTTGACGGCCATCGCACGGACGCGCACGAGCTCGGCTTCGCGGAGCGGGGCGACCTCGCGGGTGAGCGAGTCGACCTGCTGCTTGGCGGCCGCGAGCTCGGCGGCGAGCGAGTCGCAGGTCTGCTTCGCGGCGTCGACGGCCGGTGCGATCTTGGCCTTCTCGGCTTCGATCTGCTTCTCCAGCTCCATCTTCTGCGCCTCCAGCTCGGAGACCTTGCTGGACATCGCGCCCTTCTCGGCCTTCATGTCCTCGATCTCCGACGACATGCTGCCCATCATCTCGCGCATCGACGCGCACATGGCTTCGATGCCCGAGCAGTACTCGAGCACCTTCGCGGCGACTTCGGGATCCATCTCGTCGCGCGTGGCGACGGGGACGGGGATGTTGTGCTTGGTGGCCCACGTGACGAGATCACGCGAGAGGGCGAGGGGAACGATCTGCTTGGTCATGGTGCGGTGTCCTGCGTGATGACGGGGATCAGCGTGGTCACGGGCGGGTGCGCCCTGCTTGCGAAACTTCTCGTAGTACGCATCGAGCGCCTTGCGAGCTCGATCGCGGACCTCTTGCGGGATGTCGGTGTTGGGCAGGTAGCCCGCCGCGGCATCGAGCCCGGCCTTGACGACTTCCAAGCCCACACCGTCGCGGTGCCGGGCGATCGGGAGCTTGTAAGAACCCTTCAACTCGGGGGCGTTGGCGTCGTAGGCAAGGAAGGCTTGACGTGCGCGGGCAGGGTCGGGCTTGCCGTCATCGAAGCCCGCCCACGCGAACACCGACGCAGCCGCCTTGTCGCCGTCCCACTCGGTGTCGGCAGGCGCGAACGGAAGATCGGCGGAGGTTCCAACGGTCCACTTGCTGCCGGCATCTCCAACGGGAGTGACAGACGGCGCAGCGAAAGAGGGCTCGCACTCGGGCAACTGCTCGCCGTTCGGCCCCACGATCTCGTCGTGGGGATCGCGGCTCCACAGGTACAGATCGATGATGAACTCTTTCGTGATCTCGTCGAGCGTCTTCGCGGGCACGGTCGTCCACGGCTTCGGATCGCCGTCGAAGTGAAAGCTCGTCTCCAGCACGCCGAACTCGTTGGTGCCGTAGGTGACCGTGCACTTCGGGATCGTGTCGACGTCCTCGATGATCTGACGCGTCGCCAGCTTGCGAGCTTGCCACTGCGGGTCGATGGCATCGAACACCCGCGTCGAGCACGTCAGCCAACGAGTCGCGGTCCGAACTCGGATGCGAGGTCCGAAGACGTCCGCACTGTCGACGACGCGCATGAGCTCACTCTGCACGCCACCGCGCCCACGGTCCAACGCGATCGCAAAGTGGTTCGGGCCGAGCACTTCGGGATTGAAGCCCGTCTCGCGCACGAGCGTCTGCACGAGCTCGCAGTCGGGGTCGAGCACGTGCTCGAGATCGTAGTACTCGGGCCCGTGCGGACCTTGCCACACGCCGCACTCCTTGCCCTGCGGATCGACGCCGCGCTCGTCGTCGGGCGGACCGACCCACAGCGCGTGGTAGCCGAGCGAGGTCTGCGTTCGACCCTGCTTGATCAGCTCTTGCGTGGTCGCTCGCGTTGCGACGACGCGAGCGGCAGGGCAGCGGTAGCCGTTGATCACTTCGATCGTGATCGAGTCGCCGGTGTAGCCGACCTTCAGCTTGTCGACGTTCGCGGGCGAGACTCGCTCGTCACCGATGGGATGACCCTCGGTCGCGGTAAGCATGCGGCAGCGCGCGAGGTGCTTCGGCGCTTCGACCTGCTCGGGCCGACGCAACACGCGGATGCGCTCGCCGGGTCGCGGGTAGTAGTCGCGCACGCCCGTCCAAGTCAGTGGTGCTCGGGTCTCCAGGAAGCCGGTGCGCGGGTTGATCGTCCACGGCTCCGTCGACTCGGGCGACCAACGATCGGTCATGAACGCGAGCGACTTGATGCGCGTCAGCATGCGACCCTCCGCTTCGGCGAGCCGTGTCGCCGCGGCAGCTCGCCGCGAAGCGCGAGACGGCGAGCAGCGAAAGTGCCGGGCGCCTCGCCTGTCAAGCGCGAGAACGCCGCGGCGAATCCCCGCGTGTGTGCGTATCCGAGCGAGGTTGCAACATCCCGTGTCTTCCAGCCCAGCGCGAGAAGCGCTTTCGCTACTTCCAAGCGCGAGCCGATCAAGAGCTTGTTCGGTCCGCCCGTGTACCGGGGCACGCCCGGGCTGCTGCAAGAGAGATCCACTACCGTAGCTGTAGCGTAGCTACGAAAAGTAGCAAGAGGGATCGCCGCGGATCACGCTTGGATCCGACGAGACTACGTGAGTGCGCGCACGAACTTTCGGCAATGAAACTTATTGCGTCCGGCTGGCGAGCGTGTAGATTGAACGCATGAACAAAGGCACTCGCATCCAGCCCATGTACAGCACTCCCGAAGGCTATGACCGCGGCACGGTCGTGAAGGTGATCAGCACACGACTTGTGGAGGTCAAGTGGGACAATTATCCCGAAGTACTCACCGAGCGCGTTTCGGATCTATGCCGGTTGAAGTAGTCCCTGACATCGCGCTCTGACTCCCCTAGGCCCTGTCCCGTACAAAAGCCGGGACCGCTCGCAAGAGCGCGGCGCTCACAGGAGAACCGAACATGTCCGCCCACATCTGCAACGACGCGACCACGAACGCCCTCGCTCAACACGCCCTGACCCGCACCGGCTCAACGCAGGAACGTCAGCGAATCGCCAATCTACTGCGCGCTGCGAACACGGCGAGCGTCAACAGCCGCTACGCCGAGAACGACGCGCCGACGCCGATCGTGTATCGAGCGACCGAGCGCGCCGCCGGTCTGACGGCGATCGAGCTCATCAAGCTGTGCGACTACTTCGACTATCAAGCCGAAGATCAACAGCTTCGGGCGCAGCGTCCCGCACGTCGTGATCATGATGCGAACCGAGCTCGTCGGTGTCGATCTGCTCGCGGCGCTCGGAATCACCTTCCAACACTCCAACTAGCTCCGCACTCCCCTGCTGCTCGTCACCTCGGTGACGCGCAGCGCGGGCAACGAAGCCCACTCCGAAAGACCAACCATGTCCAAGATCAGCCGCATCGTCAAGAGTGCCCACAAGCGGGCCGGCAGCAACCTCTCGCTGAAGCAGTTCGCACGCACCGTGCTCGCGCCGCCCGGACTCGCTCTCGCCTGCAAGGCGTGGCTCGCCGGGAAGGGGTGCAAGTGATGGCCGCCAAGAAGTCCGAACCCAAGCCGATCGAAGGCTCGATCAGCCGAGCTGGATTCGCCGACAAGGTCGACGCCTCGCGCGTGCACCGGACCTTCAAGATCATGCCGTCCGCGATCGCGGCCAAGCACTCCAACAACCACGACCGCGCGCCGCTCTACTCGAGGGCCGTGGAGCTGCCGGAGCTCGCCGATCACCCGGCGTTCGGCGGTGAGGATGCATTCTGCTTCACGCGCGCAGAGGTGCTCGCTCGTGCCGATTCGTTCACGAGGCACGGCCAGGAGATGGCGGTCCGGTTCGATCGAACCGCGACCGGTTTGTGCTCCCTCTCCGCCGGCTACCTCCGTCACGCCGCCGCACTCTACCTGGAGGTCACCGGCAAGCTGAAGGACTGCGCCCCGAACGGCGCGGGCGACAAGCTCGCGGATGGTCTGCTCGGGCTCGCCGCCGACGCTCCGAAGACGCTCGAGGGTCAGATCGCCTCGGTCTGGCACAGCGCCGCCGAGAACGAACGCAAGGCCACGACGCCGATCGATCTCGCGTGGAAGATCCGCAGGCTCTCGCAGCTTCAGGTCCCGATGTCCGAGGTCTGCTCACGGCTCGGCATCTCGCAGAGCACGGCGACGAATCATCTCCGGCTGCTCACGCTGCCGGTCGCTACACAGCTCGCGGTGCACGAAGGCAAACTGTCCTACGTCAAGGCGCTGCGCGACGCGTCCGAGCGCGGAGAAGGATCGACCACGGGCCCGCGCTCGGGCGTGCCGGTCAAGGCGATGCGTCGGGCGCTCTCGCAGATCGACAAGCGCCCGCTCTCGCTGCCGGCCGATCACGGTGCAGACGAGCGTCTCTACACGCAAGCCGAAGTGAGCGAGCTGCTCGCGGCCTCACTCGCGCTCGCTACGGGCGTGCACGTCGACGAGCTGCCCGAGTCGCTGCGCGAGGTGGCGACGTCGCCGACCGTGCGCGAGGTGATCACGTGGGCCAAGGATGCGCCCAAGCCCGACAAGCCTCCGCGCGAGACCAAGCCCGAGGAGTCGACGCCGAAGGCTGAGCGACCGAAGGCCACGAAGGCGCCGAAGAAGGCCCCGCCGCGCGCGGGCAAGCAGGAGAAGGACGCGTGAAGGTCGAAGTCGTGAAGGGGATGTACGGACACGTCTGCCTGTACTTCGGCGAGGACGAGGACAGCGGCTTGCGAGTCGCCGGTCAGAAGCCATGGGGCGGAGGGCAGACGATCCACAGCTTCGACGTCGACCTCGCCGACAAGCGCACGCGCGAGCTGTTGACCAAGCTGCTGAAGGAGAACGAGTCGTGACCCGGCGCGAGATCGAGAAGGCGATCGCGGACGGCACCCCGCTCGCGTTGGAGGACATGGGCTCGTCCGTGCGTCGCATCGAGGTCGACGAGCTGCTGTCGCGGCACGCCGTCGTGCGCGACCCGGCGGATCCTCGCGGACGCACGTGGGAAGTCTTGTTCGCCAAGGTCATCCCGCTCGCGCGGGAGCAACAGCGAGCCGACCGTGAGCGAGCGCGGGAGCTGGCGCGCGCAGACCTGACCGGTCGCGCCCAACAAGCCGCGATCGCACTGCGGGCCTACGAGCCTGCGGGAGTGCGCCCCGCGACGGGTCACAGCCACGGACTCGTCTATGTGCACGTCGACACCATCGAGCACTTGCTGCGGCTGCTCGCCGCGAAAGAGAACACGCCATGACGACGATCCAGATCCCGAACGAAATCCTCCGCAAGCTGCCGGGCCCCGCCCTGCGTCTCGTCCTCCAACTCAACCTCGCACGCGAGCCGCTGACTGGCGACGTGCTCGCCACGCTCTGCGACAAGTCCAAGAACTGGGCATCGATGACGGTTCCCTCCGCACGCGAAGCGCTGGAACCACTCGGCTACTCGATCAAGAACGACGGCAACGGCTACTACATCGTCAAGCACGAGGTCGTTGCGGCGCCCCCGGTCGTGCGCAAGTCCAGCTCGGCCACGCTGACCGTGCCGAGTTCGCACGCGTCGGCTGCCGACGCCCCGAGCCCTACCATCGTCGCGTCCGAGCCGAAGGCGCCGACCGAGAAGGTGCCTCACCGCGTGACGATCTTCCGCTTCCCTTGGGGAGGGTTCGTCGACATGCACTCGGTCGTCGGTGCCACGGTGGAGCGGGGCTCGCTCGTCTTGCAGCTTCAAGACGGCGGGTACATCCGCTCGCCACCGCACTCGCAAGCCGAGCAAGTCTGCGCGGCGATCACCGACACGAAGGCCCAGATGCCGAACGTGATCTCGCGCAGCTTGTCGACCTGACCCCCCTGTCCGGATTCGCCACACCGCGCCCGGGTCCGAACTCGGCTCCTTCCACGTCAAAGCGCCTCGCGCTCGCAAGCCTCGACCCCCGAAGGAGCCGTGGCAAGTGCGAGCCGGGGCCCGACGAGCGCGGCGACGCTAGGCTAGCTGGTCGGCGGAACGAGGGGCTTGTGCGACCACGCGTAGTAGGCGGTGCCGTTCAAGCTCGGGAAGGTGAGCCTCACGGCGATCGTGTTGCCCACCGCAGTCGCGGTCACGGTGCCCGAGGCGAGCGCACCGCTGCCGTTCTCGGTGGCCGTACCCGGCGTGACCGCTGCCGCTCCGCCCACCTCGCGCGAGCCCACGAAAGACACGTCGGCGATCGAGCGCGAGAGCGTCGACCCGTTCGTGTGTCGGGTGACGATCGTCATGGCACCGCCGTAGACCTCGCCCTCGCTGAGCGTGTAGCTCCACACCGTCTGCGAGTTGGCGGCCCACGTCGCCGAGCCCGTGCCGGTGACCGTTGCAAGGGCCGCGGTAACGAAGGCCGTGCTCGCGGCCGCGGTCGTGTTGCTCGGGTAAGCGACGGTCGGGACCGAGAAGGTCGTCGCCCCGCTGCCGTTGACATTGCCCGTGAAGGTTGGCGAGTCGGAGTCGGCCTTGTCGTCGACCGTGAGCGCGAGCGCGTCGAGCTGCTCGCACGCGATCTTGACGTCGCCGAAGGTCGGGTCGGTGATCTGCTCGGACGTGTAGTCGCCGATCGCAGCGACGACCACCCCGGTGCGCGTGAAGACCGAGTCGACCGCCCCACCTCCGCCCGGCGAGGGATTCCATCCCATCGTCATGGCGACCTCGCTTCGGTGTCCAGCACGATCGAGTAGGTCACCGCGCCGGGCGGAAGCACGAGCGCACTCGGGGTGATCGTCACCGCCGCGGTGCCGCCTCCAAGCGCGAGCTCTTGCCACGTCGCCGCTGCGGCTCCGACGATCGAACCGGACGAGAACGCAGAGAGAACCTGCGCGCCGCTGTTGATCAGCTCGGGGCTGATCGGCGTGCCCCGCATCATCGTCGCTTCGTGCGTCGCGGTGAGCGTCGCGGTGCCGGCTCCGGGCGCGATGGGGACGAGCCCGGCTGCGTCGGAGAAGAAACGGATCTGCACGTTGACGGCGGTCAACGGGCGCTCCAGGTTGAAGCGCGTCGACGTCGGAGAGCCGACCGGAATCGCTGGACCGGCGAACGACATGCCGGCAACCTAGCCGCACGACGCTCGCCGGTCCAACCGGATCAGATTCGATCGCTACTGCTCGGCAGAATCGTACGCCTGATCGAGAATCGACTCCAGCTTGTCGACGAACGAGCGCACGCCCTCGTCGGCCGCCGATGCTCGGATCGAATCGAGCAAACACGTCAGCACGTTCCACGGAACCGCGACCGGGTGATCATCGCGTCCCTTCTTCGCGCTCGCAGCCTTGCGCTGCTCTGCCTCGTACATTTTCAGCGTCTCGCTCAGTGCGGCGACGCCCAAAGCTTCGGACGTGATCTCGTTCTGCGCCTCGCCGAGCTGCTCTTTCAGTGCTTCGATCTCGGCTTGCAGTTCGTCGCGGTGCTCGAGCGCGTCGTCAGCCTCGCGCGCAAACTCTTGCAACGCCCACCCGACATCGCACGCCTGCACGTCTCCACGAACGAGCGCTTGCGCGACGAGAGCCTCGCCGAGCGCGACAACTCGATCGGCATCGAGCCCGCGACCGATCGTGGAGTAGATGCCGAGGTCGGGAAGGGTCAGTTGTTTGAGCGTCATCGTGCTTGCAGATCCTCTCGGGTCACTCCGACCGCCTCGCAAACGCGGACGAGATAGCGATCCAGCTCGCGCTCGGCGGGGCCTCGCGCGTCGAGCCGATAGGACGGATAGTGCTCGACCTTGTTTGCCCATGTAGACGGGTTTCGCATTCGCCATTTGGCAAAACCGTCGTGCCGACAACAGGGATGAGCGATACGCTCGTGAGTAGGGAACGGCCAAATCGGAGCCGTTCGACGACCTCGCAACCTTCGGTGCGGAGCCTTCGGCACCGTCAGCGGGTCGTTGACGACACGAAGCAGCGCCCCGACACAGAGCGTGTGAATGTCGGCCCCGATGTCGAGCACGCTCGAGGCCTCGCGGTCCTTGCCGCCATATGGGTCCTTGAGGCCGAGCACCTTGCGCGCGTCGGCGACGACGATGTCGATCATCGCGTTGGTGGTTGGGTACCACTCGAAATCCTCACCAGACGCGCGCAGGGTCGCTACCATGCTCGCAGTTTTACGTGTGGTCATCGTCGTCCTCGTCGTCCTCGTCCTCGCCGCGGTGCGCACTCACGTAGTCGCGCCACGCATCGTCGGCGTCGACATCGAGCCAGATATCCCAGCAGAGCGCAACGGCATCGTCGCGCTCTTGCGGGGCCTGCTCATCGTCTGGTAGCCCGTCGTACCACTCGCCTCGGATGCGGATCTGCCATCCACAATAGACGGCGCCGGACCCGTCATCACTCCACTCGATCTGGTAGCCCGGCGGCAGCTCGGGCAGCGCAGGAATCTCACCCGCCCGATCGAGCGTAACCCAAGCATGTTCGACCTTGCGCTTGACCTCCGCGGGCGTGCTGGCCCAACTTGGGTGCGCCATCGCTTCGGCGAGCAGCTCCTTGGCGTGCACGACCTCGATCGCGTTCGTGCTGCGCGCTGCTGGTGTCGCGTCTGCGGGCTCGCGCGGCGCGACTGGATACCAGCAAGCAGGCCAAGCTCCGTCTTTCTTGACCTCGCCGCGAGCCTCCAGCCAGTGGACTGCGCTGTACACCTGGCTTTTTGAGCTGCCGGGTATCGCTTTGCAGATCGCGTTGACCGAGCGCCCAGGCTGAGCCTCGATGGCTGCGCGCACTTCGTTGGTGAGCGTAGGCATGAGCTAGTTCCTGAGCTCGCCTTGCGGCGAGATCTCGGCCTGCACGAGGTCATGGTCGCGAGCGGCCACGACACGATCGATGATGTCGAGGCGCTCGCGGACGATGTCGGCGTCGATGTCGATCATGCCGCCATGGTTCTTGACCACGATCCCGACTTCGACGCCCGGAGTGCCGGTCACTGGCGAGATCAAAATCCGCACGAACACGCCATCGTGTTCCGCGAAGTTCGCAGCGAGGTCGGAGATGTGCAGGACCGCAGCCGCACGCAAAAAAGCGTTGTGAGCGTCTGTGGTCGTCTCGAACTTGCGCATGTCGAATGTGTGCGTCGACGCGCGGTCGGCAAGCATGTAGCTGGTCTTCATCGGGTCAACCTCCGAACATGGTGCGGGTGGATGCGGCCTTGCCGGAGCGCTTGGATGAGCGCGCCGGTGTAGAGGATGTGCAGAGCAACGAGCGGGTGCATGGCTTGCGATAGCGGTGAAGCTCGGCACGTGCAAGCACTAAGTGCGCGCACGCCAGCACGTGACGAGCATGGAGGCGTGCTCGAGCAGCCAGCCGAGCATGGCCAGCAGCTCGAGCTCGATGATGCACGGGAGGATGTGAGCGATGAGCATGGTCAGAGCGTGGTCGAAAGGTGGGAGAAGATGCCAGCCGCGACGGCGGGAACGACCGCGTTGCCGGCCATGGTGATCGCAGCCGTGCGCGGGACTTCGGCGAAGTAGTCGGGCGCGAAGCCCATGACCTGCGAGACCTCGGGCTTGGTCCAGAGCCGGTAGCGGCGCGCTTCGACCACGAAATTCTGATTGCACGTGGTGATCGTCGTGGCCGGTTCCTGCAGCGGCCTCGCCCAGCTCGCCTGGTAGCTGGTGTGCCAGCCCCAGCAGCGGCCACCGCCAAAGGTCCGGTGCGCGTGTTCGAGACGCTCGCGGGCTGGGCCCTTTTTCTTGGCGAAGGGCGTCCAGTCGCCCGTGCCAAAGTCCAGCACGGGCTCGAGCGTGGGTTCTTCGACCTCGGGGTCCTGCATGCAGATCGGTGCATCGCGATGCCCGATGATGAATAGGCGAGTGCGACGCTGCGGCACTCCCCAGCGCGAGGCCGTCAAGAGTTGCTCGGTGACGTGGTAGCCGGCCTCGCGCAGCATGTCGAGCCAGCGCTGGTAGAGCAGGCTCTTCGCAAAGGTGCGCTGCACGACCCACGTCTTGCTCGTGTCGGTTTGGCGCGAGATAACCCGTGTCTCGATGCCTGTGGCTCGCTCGCGTCGGCGCGCGTCGGCGTGTGCTTCGTTCTTGTTCGAGAACGTCGCCAAGTCCTGCGGCGGGTAGGTCCACTCGGTGAACTGGCGCACGTTCTCCACGACGAAACACGTGGGGCGGATGGCGAGCACGGCGTTGACGACAGCAAAGGCGCTCGCGCGCAGTGCATCGTGCTCGACGGCGAGGCCCTCGCGGTAGGCCCTGGCTGGCTGCGCGGCCTCGCTGTGGCCTTGGCACGCGGGGCTGCCCCACACGCAGGCGATGCCCATGCCTGCGTAGCGGGCGAAGTCGAAGCGCGTGGCGTCCTCTCGATGGTGGATGGTACGCGGGTGGTGGCGAGCGTGGTGCTCGATCGCCAAGTCCCAGTGGTCGATGGCTGCGACGACGTCCCAGCCGGCCGCGACGGCGCCTTGGCTCGTGCCTCCACCACCCGAGAAGATGTCGATGGTCTTGCGCTTCATGGCCAGGTCCCTGCTTGGCCCGCAGCAATGCGAGCTGCATGTCGAGCTTCGGCTTCTTCGCGCTGGCGCTCGCGGGCTTCCTCGGCGTCAGCGTGCACGCGCCAAGCGTCGTAGTCCGGTGCGCGCTCGTGTGCGTCCATCCTGATCGGGAGGATGACGACGATGCGGCCGGCACCCCGCAGCACGAGTGGGTCTGCGATGGCGTGTGGGATGCCGAGCTCGACGTGCTCGGCATCTACTTGCTCGACGCAGTCGAGCAAGTAGCGGAGCTTGAAAGTGACCCAGCATGCGGCCGCAGCCAGGTCGCCACGCGCCGTGGCGTCGAGCCGCGTCGAATAGAACATGTGCGTCGATGGTGAGTCGGCAGCGACGACCAGGCCATCGCTGTCGCCGCGCAGCTTGACCGGCTGGATGAAGTCGGACCGATCCCTGACCACGCACTTGGCCTGCAGCACAGCGGCCTGCAAGTCGCTGTGCGCGAGCTGGAACATGCAGCCGTTCCGGGCTTGGGCGACGTACTGCGCGGTGAGCCGCAGCAACTCGGGCGCGCTGCCATCCATCTTGGCGCGGATGGCCGCGGCGGGCTCGTCTCGGTCAACGTGCAGTCCGAGCTTGGACCCGGCGCGGTAGAGGTTGACGAGACAGCATTCCGGCTCGATGGTCGCGCACGTGTGCTCGCGCCACAGCTCGCGCAAGAGCTCGGGAATCGGCGGCCACGGCAGCCCGGTCGTCGGGTGCGTCGTGGTGTAGTGGTAGCCGTCGCGCTGCGTCGACGTCCAGCCGAGCGAGCCCGCGTTCGTGATCGCCACGGACATCGGCGAGCCGCCCGGGGTGACGGGGCGAAAGGTCGGCGCGACGTCGACGATGCGAGCGAACGCCTCGCGCAGCTCGCAGATTTGCGACTCAGACAGACGAGCGCGGAGTAGACGGGCGAGACTCACGGAGAGACCTCTGGCAGCGCACGCCACCACTTGACCGCCGCGGACGGTACCGAGCTGTAGCCCCAGAACGTCGACCCGTCTGCGGTCGGAACCGCTGGAACGAGCCAGCCGATCTGATCGCCTCGCAAGTCGTCGGCATTCTTCCCGGACTTGGCCAGTGAGCACGAACGACACGTGAGGGTCTGGTAGTCGAGACACGTCTGGTAGTCGCGCCACAGCTTGACTCCCTTGGCGCCACACTCGTCGATGGCCATCACAGCACCCCCGTCGCGTGCAGGCCCGCGCGCAGCTTGTTGCGAGCGCCCTTGACCGCCACGTAGGGGCGGCGCTCGGACTCGGCGCGAGCCTGCTGCACGCCGGTCATGAAGGCTGCGGCGAACTGCATCGTCGCCCACGAGTCCATGAGGTCGACGAGCACGAGGAAGTCGGGGTCGGTCGCAGGGGCGAGCGAGATGGCGCCCTTCACGGGAGCGGCCGCGGTCATCCACGCGGGCATGTCGTTGCCGAAGGTGTCGGTCGCGTCGGTGAGCGAGTCGGTCATGCGAGTAGACTAGACGAGCACGTTGCCGGATGCAAGAGGATTCACGCAGAGCGAGCGTGCGCGAGCGCACGCGCGGGACCGTAGAAACTTGTTGCGTCCGGCATGCGTGGACGGGTAGGGGTGGATCATGCTCGCTCTCGCAGCACCCCATTCATCAGAGCCGGCCGCCCCGCTCTTGACCGACAACGATCTCGACTTCGTCCGCGCGACCGATCGCGTCCGCGCTCTGTCCGAGGGCCGACTCGGACGAGCGCCCGACGACGAGGAGTCGACGCTGGCCGAGCAAGCGCGAGGCGAAGTTGCGTTCGCCCTCGGACGGAAGCCGAGTCACGCGTGGTCGCTCGCCATGCTGTACGGCTACTCGGCTGCGAAGGGTCGAGCGCGGGCGCGGGCGCGAGGTGGTCGATGACCGTCCCCAACGTCTTCGACCTCCCGCCGTCCGAGCTCACCGCGTTCACGGCCGAGTGCGCCACCCAAGCCGCGCGGCTGTCCGAACGCGGGCTCGTTTGCACGCCCGAACAAGTCGCACGCGGCGTGCAGATCGGCTCGCTGCTCGAACTCGCCGCGACGACGCGATCCGTCGCGTCGCCGAACGCGAGTCCGGCCGCGAAAGTCGTCAAGCATCTCGCGGAGAACCTTGCCGCGAGCACCATGCTCGCGCAGGCCGTCGAAGCGCTCGGCGTCGATGACCCGAAGCCGGAGCAGATCGCGGGCTTCGTGGCGCTGCTCGAGGGCGCACTCGCGGGTACGGTCGCGGCGAACAAGCGGCCGAAGTTTCGACGTTGACCCCGTGACATGCTAAGACCTCGTCGGGTTCAACCCACGAGGTCTTCCGCTGAAGGCTGCCGCCGACTCGCAAGAGTCGGCGTTTTTGTTAGATCACCAGGGCTCTTCACCGAGCCCACGCTGCGGACCGAGCTCGTCGCACCGCGACCGGGTGTCGGTGCGTACCTGCACCTGCTCGCACCCCTTCGCCTGGTTGCACGCTCGGCAGCACGCGACGATGTTGCTCGCCGTCGTCCGGCCTCCCGCAGCCCGCGGCACGACGTGGTCCGCGGTGACCGACTCGGGATGCACCGGCGTCGCGCTGCGCATCGAGTGCCCGCAGTAGAAGCACCGATGCCCTTGACGCTGCGCCGCTCGATCACGCAGACGCGCCAGCGGCTTTCGACGCTTGCTCAATCGCGCTCCCTCAGCTTGACACTGCTCGGCGGCGGGTAGTCGCTGCACCCTCGCCACGTCCGCGGGTCGTTCCACGCAGCGAGCTCGCGGGCGCGAGCCGTGTCTGCTTCGGGTTCGGGTAGCGCCTCCAGCTCGCGCTCAGCGAGCTGGTGTCGACGCCAATCCCGGTCGGCTGCTCGGCGCATCCGAGCGTACGAAGACCAGTGGGGATCTTGGAAGACCAGCACCGCGCTGACAAGCACGGTAGCGATCCCGACCATGATGGCTACGATCACCGTGCACCAACCTTCGGCGGCAGCACGCGAGCAAGCGCCCACGACTGCACCGGGTGCGAGACCAGGATCGTCGCACCTTGCGAGCAGCGCTTGATCAGGTCGGTCAAGTGCGTCACGCCGAACGCGAGCCAAGCGTGCTGCGTCGGGAAGCCCGACAAGTCCAGCAACTCGGGCAGCTCCGTCGCGCGCTCGCACGCCCGCTCCCACAGCAGCGCGATCACGTTGCGGTGCTTCGCGTGGTTGGGCGAAGCCGGGTCGCACGCGTCCGCGAGCACTCCGGGGAACTGCGAGCGGTGCTTGTCGGTCAGCTCGGTCAATAGCAAGAGCACCCACGCGTCCCACCGCACCGCGCTCGGATGGTCGCGCCAAATGAGCTCGCTCCCCATCGCCGTCGACTCGGCCTGACGCACGTCGATCTCGCCGTGCTCGCGTGTCTCCGCAAGCTGCCGGTCGACTCCGAGCCGGGCGTTTCGCTCGAGCATCGCGGCGCCTTCGATGCGACGCGCGACGGCGGCTTCGGCCTCTTGCTCGGCTCGCTCCGCGGCCTCGCGCACGCCCTCCGCTTCGGCGTCCGCAAGCGCCTTCTCGTGTGCGGCGAGGTAGTCGTCGGAGAGCCTGCGCCACAACTTGCCCGCGTGGCCGCTCTGCTCGGGCGTCAGCACACACGCGAGCCACGTCGGGCAGTGCGTGCCTGAGACCGGATCGCGCGAAGGGACGAGCGCCGTGTGGACGCGCCACGGCGTCGCTCCGTCCTTGACGAACTCGGCGACCACGGTCGCGTGGATGGACGCGAGCGCCTCGTCGCTCGGCTCGCGGGCGTAGGCGAGCATGGCTTCGCAGTCGCGCTTGCGAGCGGCTCGCCAGCAGACGCCGCGGCCTTCCTCGTCTTCGTGACCGGGCAGCACGATCGTCCAGCTGCGGCGACCGCGGACGATGCGGAGGTCTTGCAGGGAGATGCTCATAACGACTTAGATTTGAGAGCAGCGCGCTCGGCCGCAAGTTCCGGGGATGCCGTGATTATCTGGCGCACGCGCTCACCGGTCAGTCCGACCGTGAGCCCGATTTGCCGATAGGACGGTACGCGTCCTGTCGCGCTGGCCAGCTCCCTACAGACACGAGAAATCTCGGCGATTCGGGCAAGACGTTTCGCGTCCCGACTAGCCCGCGCGGCAAGACGTTTGGCTTTGGCGATGCGAGGACGTTCGACGTCCGCGATCGCTTCTCGCAGACGCAAACGCAAGCGTTGCAGGTCAGGCTCGGAAATCACAGCGCCGGCTCCCCGTTCAGATCCACGAACCGCACGCGACGTCCACCCATCCACTCGGCAACGCGCAGTTCGGCGAACGAGTAGCCCCACAACCCGAGCGCTTGCGACTGCACGGTGAGAAGCTCGGCGCGGGACTCGGTCACGCAGAGCGTGCGTTCGACCTCGCCGGGCAGCGAGGTTACGCGACCAATGAGCTGATAGATCTTCATCGTCGCTTCTCCTTGTAGCTCGCGCAGATCTGAGACGCGTCGTAGTTCTTGGCGGCAGCGCCAACGCAGTAGAGTAAGTCAGCCGACAGGCGCGACCGCCTCGCCACGCGCTCGCGGGCTCGCTTCAGCGCCCCGTCGAAGGTGGCGCCAGTCTCGTCGACCGAGTAGATCGGCTCGCCCAAGATCGTGTCGGGAATCTCGTCGTTGTCCCGACGCCGGAACGTGAAAGACCACTTCGGCAAGCTCATCGCGGCCATCCGATCTGCACGGCGAACCCGTCCATGATCCGCTGCTTGACCTCCGCGACGACGTCGTCGGGGATGCTCTCGGGCTGCGAGAGCTGCTTGAAGGTCTGCGACCAGTGCGTGTGACAACGCGGCCAAGCGCCTTCGACATCCCACACGCGGTGTCGCGTGCTCTTGCGAGTCTCCACGACGTACTCGCAGAGACGCATCGTGAGCGCTTGCCGAAAGTGTTCGATCTGGTCGAACGTCCACACCTCGCGGCGCAGTGCCTTCTTCGAGTCTGGGTTGTCGTGTCGGGTCACTTCGATTCGCATGGTGAACTCCGATTCCACGGCCCTTGTTCTTGGGCTTCGGGCTTGATCGTGCCGCACTGTCAACAGCGTGCGCCCCTGACCCCTTCGGCAGACCAGTCGTCGCCGTGGCCGGAGAATCCGCCGCAGCCGCACTCGGAGCAACGCCCCGACTCAGTGCGTGCGCCTGTCTTGCCGTACCCGAAACAGCCGTTTTGAAGTCGAGTCATTTCGCTCCGCATCTCACACCTCCTGCAACGCGAGCTCGCACGCCCGCTGCCACGTCACGGCCAACCGCGCGTGGGCGTCTATCGACAGCTCGGTCAAGTCGACCGTGTTGATGTAGCCGATGACGAGCAGCGAGACCTCGGCGCGCTTGTGGTCCGGGTTCAAGTGCGCCCACCCGGCGCCCCACTTGGCGGCCGCACGCTTGCGCGCGTCGGCGACGATGGCTTGGGCTTTCTTGTTGATCGTGTCGGTCACACGCCCGAAGCCCCGCCGCTCACCTGCAAGCAGGCGCGGACCGGGGCGGACCGGGGCGGACGATCGGAGAGCCAGGCTCAATCCTTCGATACGAGACGCAGATGCAGGATCGACTTCACAATGTGTCCGATCTCCGTCACTGCTCCGTCGTCTTCCCAAACGCCGTTGTCGACCAGCGAGTCGGATCCGGCGCAGAAACTCCGGTAGGGCAGACCAAGCAGGATGGCAGCGGCGTCCGTACCTTCGATGAGATCGGCGATTTCGTAGGCGAGCGAGGCGTTCATCGTGGGTTCACTCTACACCCCTGCTCGCCGGATGCAATAGGTTTCTAGCGAGAATCTTTGTGAGCGGACGCACAGACCCGTCATGCTAGACCGAGGCCAGCTCGGCAAGCCACTCCACGCAGGCCGCCCAGTAGACGAGCGTCGGGGGCGGGGACGTGCGCCGCTGCGCGACCTCCAGCCCGCCGTTGACGTCGTACCGGATCCGCGTCTGGTAGCGCGGCATCGCGGCGATGTCCGCCAGCGCCCGCACGAGCTCGCGCGCGGACGGAGGGCACGCGAACGTGCGCGTCACGTCGCGGACTTCGGTCGTCGCGGATTCGACCGCCGCGAGACAGAGCTTGCGCGTCGTCGCGTCGATCGCCAGACCCTCGGACCACTCGCTCGCCGGCCAGCCAGCGAGTTCGATGCCGCGCTGATCGGCGAACCATCCGATCGCCGCGACGCACCCGGCAGTGGTGAGCGTCGTGCACCCCTTTGGCGGGACGTAGCTCGAGCACCGCACGACGGCATCGAGCGCTTCGTCGACCGAAGGGGTGAGCCGCAGCGAGAGCGGCAGGTTACCGAGACGAGGGCGGGGCATGGCGTGAGAGTAGGTCCGCAAGCGTCGGACGCAAGCGAGTAGATGGGTGGATCACTTTTCCTCGGGTGCGAACGCGTAGGCGGCCCACAGCTCGCGGGCGTCGAGCGTCGAGTCGTCGGGCCCTGACCGACAGCCAATCCCGGTCCATGTAGCTGGACGTGCCGACCTCGCGGACCCGAAGCATGCGCTGCTCCAACTCGCGTAGACCTTGGTTGCCGTACTCGTCCTTGATCCACTCGCGCAGCTCGGGCTCGGTCATGCCGTACGTGATCGGGGCGTCGACACGGCCGACCAGACGAGCAGCCGACGCTCGGCGTCGTTGTCGGGGTTGCGGATTTCGAGGATGTACTGACCCATGGCTACTTGACCCCCACGATCTCGACGCTGTTGCGCGCGACCGGGGTCAAGACCAACCCCATGCACGCGCTGTACGAACCGACGCGCTGCCCGGTGATGGTCATCGCAGGCGTGAAGCGGTCGCGCGTCGGTGCGATCGAGTAGGTGACCTCGCCGATCTGCACGAGCATGTGCCCGTGCAGAACGACGGTGAGCTGTTGGTCGGCGAAAACTTCGATGGTCTGCGTGTCGGTGTCCACGGTCTACTCCTCTAGCTGACGCGAAACAGGAAGCCGGAGACAACGAGGTCGAGCACGGTGGCGCGCTCGTTCCAGCGCAGCGCGTAGCCGGCCGGCGCTTCGCCGATCAGCGCACAGACGCGGGCGAGCGTGCCCTTGGCGATGCCGACCCACTCGACGCCCTTGGCGTCCTTGGTGACGGTCAACGCGTCCCGCAGCACCGCGATGGGTCCGACGGCTCGCTTCGCTCCCGGGTCGCTGGTCTGCGCGTAGGACCACGGCGTGCAGTGCAGGTCGGTCCCGACGCGCTTGCAGCTCACGAACATGAACGGGTCCTTGGTGTCGATGGTCATCGTCGATCTCCTGTCAGCGTCCGAGCGCGGGTGTGGAACTTGCCCGTCCGAGGGGCCTAGAGTCGTTGGTGCTCCCTACACGGACCCAGGCGATCATGACCCTAGGCTACCCGTGCTGTTCCAGGAGTTGTTCACCCCGGCGCTCCGTTGCACACCCGCGCTCGGCTGCTGACACGCCCGAAGCCCCGCCGCTCATGCTTTCGCACGCGGTCCGGGGCTGTCAGCGTGAAGGCTGGTCAGTAGTCGACGCCGGGTCCTTTCATCGCTCGGCCTGCGAACACATGAGCCTTGCGCAAGTGCGACCTGACCAACCGCTTAGCTTGACGGATCTCTTCTTCGGTCGGAGCGACATCCTCGCAGGCATCGTCATCGAACGCACGGATCTCCCCGTCAGCGAACGCGACCACCCTGTGTTTCTCGATCCTGAACTCCACGCAGGTGCAAGTACTTCCGATGATTTCGACGGCGGGGTTGTGGGCGGCGGGCATAGGTTCACTCTACAGCACGACCAGCCGGATGCAATAGGTTTCTAGCAAGCCTTCTCGTGCGTCCGATCACGAGCCTGCTCGAGCAGCAGCGCGACCGGGACGTCAGCTCGCTCGCCGATCGTCGCGTGGCCGATGACCTTCCAACTCTGCGAGTCGACGCGGATGGTCTCACCGATGTCGACGCGCTGCTTGATCGGCGGGCAAGGCCCGAGGCTCGAGCCGACCCACGTGCGGATGTTGTGACCGCCGCACGTGTTGGCGGCGGAGCGGACGATGTAGTGGGTGGGTTCCATGGTCATGGATGTCGCGGGTCGTGATGGGCGCGACACAGATCCCGCTCGTGCAGCGCGAACTGAACGCAGGCATCGGGGTCGCGTCCGTGCCAGTGAAGATCGGCCGCGTAGCCGTCGCGGCGTAGGGTTTCGATCAGACGGATCGCGGCTCGCTTGTTGCTCGTACTCACCTTGCCGTAGGGCTTGACGTTCGCGTTTGACCACGTTGCGATCGAACGCTTCGCCTCCGCAACGAGCTGCGCGTAGGCTTGCTCGGCGTTGGCTTCGGTTCGGACGCGTCGAAGCTTCTCGGGATTTGGGAAGGTGTGGAAGACACCGAACACCTTGTCGACTGCGTTGGACACGTTCAGATCTCCTCGACTTCGATCACGTTGACGGCTGCAACGGCGCGGGCGCTCATGAGTCGGTAGGTCTCGTGACGGCGCCCGTACACGTCCTCGTCCTGGTAGATGATGACATCGACCGAGCCGTCGATCGGCAGGCCCCAAAAGGTAACGCCCCGCACTGCCGGACGCAATAACTTTCGAGCGAGCGGTTTGTGAGCGGACGCACAGACGGTTTCGCAGAATCCTATTGCATCCGGCTGCGCAGCGTGTAGAGTGAAAGGGCAATGAACGCCGCGACCGAGACGACCACGCCCGCTCCTCAGACCTTCACCACCCCCGCCGAGCTTGCCGCCGACCAGGACCTGCGCTGGTCGAGCTGGCTCGCTGAGATGAACGCCACCAGGCCCTACGTGGTGGTCTACTTCGACTACGCGGGCCGCAAGTGGGCGCACGAGTGCACTGCTCGGAGCCCTTTGGAGGCCGAGCAGGACTGCTGGGACAACGAGCGGCACGTGTCCAGCATCTCGGAAGTCATCGAGAAGTAGGACGGCGAAACCGGCTCCGGCCGGTCCGCGGGCGATGGCCTCCCCGCGCTGATGAGCCAGGCCAACCGAGACCACGACCATGCAGACCTCGACCGCCGCCCACGCCACCGCCTCGCAGACCTTCACGACGCGCATGCTCGCCGATGGCTCCTTCGAGCTCACGTACCAAGATCGGGTCGCCACCCTGTCGTCCACAGGCACCGTGCAGACGTTCGCTGGCCCGCAGACCCACTACACGCTCACGTGCGGCTCGTTCGTGGCTCGCGACACCGCCTACTCCAACCCCGCGCGGACCATCAAGTCGCTCGTCCGGCTGTTCCGCATCTACGTGCAGGCGCTCGAACTGCTCGCGGTCGAAGTCGATCGACGGCTCGATGCACTGCCGGCGAAGACCCGCGCGAAGCAGCGCAAGATGTTCGAGCTCGCCGCGGAGCGCGTGCGCAAGGGCGAGCTCGCGTGCGACAGCCATCTGACCATGGTCGGGCTCGCGGTCGGCGACACCTTCATCGCACTCCCGATCGAGCACGAGAAGACGGTCGCAGGGCAGACCGAGCGCGACCACGCGTTCGGCGAGTTCCGCACCTACTGCGTCGGCGACGCGGCCTGTTACGACCGCTACAACCTCCACTACATCGGCACCATCGAAGCGATCACGCCCAAGACGATCCGCGTCAGCAAGCGCGACGGCAAGCACAGCGCGCACATGAAGCACGACGCCTTCATCGGGCACAACT
>ERZ650311.492-NODE-492-length-25151-cov-12.897314_pt1 | contig 25151 bp, 24 predicted proteins | sample MGYA00376247_ERZ650311 | MGnify/ENA primary metagenome ERZ650311 (study PRJEB26733, sample SAMN07839324) | wastewater metagenome | biome: small river; feature: stream; material: water | place: USA: North Carolina | collected 2016-07-28 ...
CCGGAAAGCGCCATGCCTGTTTGCAGGGTTCAGTGTCGGGGGAAGTGTTGCGGCCTCAGGAAGCGGTTTCCATCTGAGACTGCAGATAGTTTTGAAGGCCGACCTTGTCGATGAGTTCGAGCTGAGTTTCGAGGTAGTCGATGTGTTCCTCGGTATCTTCTAGGATGTGCTGGAAGATGTCGCGGCTGATGTAGTCGCGGACCGACTCGCAATAGGCGATGGCGTCTTTCAGATGGGTGTGGCCGCCCTGTTCGACTTTGAGGTCGCCCTGCAGGCATTCAGGGACATTTTCTCCGATCAGCAGCTTGTCGAGGTTTTGCAGATTGGGCAGGCCTTCAAGAAAAAGGACGCGTTCGATCAGTAGATCGGCGTGCTTCATTTCTTCGATGGACTCGTCGTATTCGTGCTTGCCGAGCCGGGTAAGACCCCAATTCTTGTACATCCGCGCATGGAGGAAGTACTGGTTGATGGCTGTGAGCTCGATGGTGAGCTGCTTGTTGAGGTGTTGCAGGACTTTCTTGTCGCCTTTCATGCGGCCTCCTGAACCAGTAGAAACGGGCTATGGCTATTGACGGGCGGAAACGCGACGGACGCATTTCCATCGAGGGCTTCCTGGAGACACTGATGTGCGCACTTGGCGCAACGCCCGCACTCTTCGGTGACACCCAACTCTACGCGAAGATCGCGGAGCCGGCGAGCGCCGCAGGCGACCGCGGATTCGATGTCTCTTTCGGTGACGGCGCGGCAGACGCAGATGTACATGACAGTGTTTCCTTTGTTGCCTTCAGACAGGATAAAGCCGAAGCACCAACTGCATCGCCAGACCGGCGCCCATCAGCCCCAGAACGAGCAGGGCGGCCACGCCGATGGCGGGAAGCGTCTGGGGCGCGGCGCGGTTGGACGAACGGGGGCGGGCGGCAGGAAGTCGGGACATGGTGGTCACTTGGTCAGGATCAGTTTGCCTGCGCGGGTGGTGCGCAGCGCGTAAATCATGCCTTCGTGCTCGATCAGTACGCAGGCCCGGCCTCCCAGCAAATCCTGGCTCCGGATCGGCTCGTCGAACTGGCCGGGCGGGAGCGCGGAGGCGCCATCGGGCTGGGTCGTGTCGGGTGGGGCGGAGGACATGTCGGGAACTTATAAAGGCAAATGAGAATAATTCGTATTAAACATTTTGCCTCCGGTTTCGTCAACAGCGCGATGGCGATAATGTGCAGATATTCACCCTCACGCGGTAACCCGACCCAATGCGCACTCACCAGGAGCGATTGCCGAGTGCTTCGACGGCTTGATCGCCCGGCGGGGTAGAATCCGTCCCTTCCTGTCCGTACGCCTTTTTCCGCTCCATGCCGCTGATTACACTCGACGATGCCTGCCTTGCCTTTGGTCACGTTGCCCTGCTCGACAAGGCCGCTTTTCAGCTTGATCCCGGCGAGCGGGTGGCGCTGATCGGACGTAACGGTTCCGGCAAATCGAGTTTGCTGAAGGCGCTGGCCGGTCAGTCGATGCTGGACGACGGTCGCTTGTGGCGCCAGCCCGGCGCACGTGTGGCCTATGTGCCTCAGGAGGCGGATTTCCCCCTTGAGCGCAGCGTTTACGCGACGGTGGCCGACGGCCTCGGCGACGTGGCGCAACTGCTGGTCGACTACCATGCGGCGATGCTGGCGGTGGCAGATGACCACAGCGAGGCGGCGCTGGCGCGGCTTGAAGACGTTCAGCATCGCGTCGAGGACGCCCAGGCGTGGCGTTTGGAGCAGAAGGTGGAGCAGGTGCTGGCCCAGATCAAGCTGTCGGGCGAGGCTACGGTGGGCAGCCTTTCGGGCGGTGGCATGAAGCGGGTGGCGCTGGCCCGTGCCCTGGTCGGCGAACCCGAGATCCTGCTTCTCGACGAGCCGACCAACCACCTGGACATCGACGGCATCCTGTGGCTTGAAGAGCTGATCCGCGATTTTTCCGGTGCGGTGGTGGTGATCACCCACGACCGGGTTTTTCTCGACAACGTGGCGACGCGCATCGTCGAACTCGACCGCGGCCAGTTGGCGAGCTTTCCGGGCCGTTTCAGCGAATATCTGCTGCGCAAGGCCGAGCAACTGGAAGCCGAGGAAAAGGCCAATGCCCGCTTCGACAAGTTGCTGGCGCAGGAGGAAGTGTGGATTCGCAAGGGCGTCGAAGCCCGTCGAACCCGTAACGAAGGTCGCGTGCGGCGGCTCGAGGCCCTGCGCCGGGAGCGCGGCGCGCGGCGCGATCGTTTCGGTAACGTCAAGCTCGCCCTCGATCGGGGCGAGGGCAGCGGCCAGATGGTTGCCGAACTGGACCACGTGAGCAAACGCTTCGGCGAACGCACCGTCGTGCGCGATTTTTCCACGCGCATCCTGCGCGGCGACCGTATCGGCCTGATCGGGCCCAACGGCGCCGGCAAGACCACGCTGCTGAAGATGATTCTCGGCGATCTTGAGCCGGACGAAGGCACGGTGCGCCGCGGAACCCGCCAGACGGTGGCCTACTTCGATCAATTGCGCGCCCAGCTCGATCCCGAGGCGCCGCTTACAGAAGTCATCAGCCCCGGTTCCGACTTCGTGGAAATCGCCGGTCATCGCACCCACATCATCGGTTACCTGGGCGATTTTCTGTTCTCGCCGCAACGTGCCCGCTCGCCGGTCAAGTCGCTTTCCGGCGGTGAGCGCAACCGCCTGCTGCTGGCCCGGCTGTTCGCCCGTCCGGCCAACGTATTGGTGCTCGACGAGCCGACCAACGACCTGGACATCGAGACCCTCGATCTGCTCGAAGATCTGCTGGCCCAGTACGATGGCACAGTCTTTCTGGTCAGCCACGACCGGGCCTTCCTCGACAACGTGGTGACCCAGGTGATCGCGGCCGAAGGCGACGGAAGGTGGAAGGAATACGCCGGGGGTTACGACGACTGGTTGCGTGTGCGCAAGGTCGCCGCGGTGGCGCCGGCCACACCCAAGGCCGTGGCGCCGAAGAAGGAGGCGCCGCCGCCAGCGCCGGTCGCCGCCAAGCCGGTCAAGCTGAGCTGGAAGGAGCAACGCGAACTCGAAGCCTTGCCGGATCGCATCGCCGCCTTGGAAGAGGAGCAGGGCGCGATCCAGGCCCGGCTCAACGATCCGGCCATCTATCGGGACGCGCCGCAGGACGTGCCAGCGCTCAACGCCCGTCTGCAGGCGCTGGAGGCGGAAGTCGAAGCCGCCATGCTGCGCTGGGAAGAGCTCGAAGCCCGTTCGGGCGGCAAGTAGCCAGACGGAACATCAGATCGGGGGCAGGGCGCCTTCGGCCCGTCCGCCTGCCGTGAGCAGGCGCTCGGCCGCTTCGTGGGGTACCGACAAGCGGTGGAGCAGGTTCTCGCGGCCGATGTGCAGCAACTCCTCGATGGCGCTGAGATCGTCGGGAATGGCCGCATCGTCCCATCCTTGGGAGGTATGGCGGGCCAGGCTGTTGGCCAGTTGGACGGTGCGGACGCGGGCATTGTGGATGTACTTCTCGTCCATCATCGAGACGAGGAGTTCCGGCAGGTGCCAGTGGCTTACGAGCGCCAACTGCAATTCCTTGGCCGAAAAATTGAAGACCATCCGCTGGGCCGCCGCCGAACGCAGGCTGTGTTCGGCACGTTGCATCGCGTAGACATCCTGGGTCAGGGTTGGGGCGAAGGTCCAGCACAGGATTTCGGTGACCTCGGAGAGCAGCGCCGCAACGGTGATCTCATCCACATCCAGATCGTGACGCAGGATTGCCCAGTCGCGGGCGTAGCGTGCCGCACGGCGGGCGCGGCTGATCACCTTCAGGACCCCGATCAGTGCCTTAGGGTGGTCGGCGATCTGGTTCTCGATGGTCGGCACGTCGGAGAATTCGTGCAGGAAAGGCGAGATGCCCATCATCATCACCGCCCGCTCGATGGTGGTGATGTCATGGTTCTGGCGTGCCCGTCGCTTCGCTTCGATGTGGATCAGCACCTTCAACGTCATCATCGGATCGCCCAGCACAAGGGCCGCTACCGTGCGGCCGTTGATGCTGTCTTCGTGCTCGCGCATGGCCTGCAATTCCTTGGCCGTGTGCTTGAGGACGGGCAGGGCTTCGAGGCTGAAGAATGCGATGTAGGAATCGAGGCTGTCGAATGCCTGGGTGATCAGGGCCATTTTGGATCTCCGGCGGGCGATGACTCCATTTACGGCGCGGCGACGCCGGGATTGAGGACGGTTGCGGAAAGGCCGGCCGGGCCGACGCTATAATCGGCGGACGAACAACATGGGGCGCCATTGCGCACCCGCTCGAGAGGAGAGAAGCACATGTCCAACGCCGTTTCCCCGTTCCAGGCTTTCGTGATTCGCCAGGATGAAAACCGCAAGGTCGTCGCTGCCATGGAGTCGATGGCCGTCGATGCGCTCGACGCGGGTGAAGTGCTGATCCGCGTCGCTTATTCGAGCGTCAACTACAAGGATGCGCTGGCGGCCACCGGCGCCGGCAAGATCATCCGTCGCTTTCCCTGCGTTGGCGGCATCGACATGTCGGGAACGGTCGTCGAGAGCGCCGACCCGCGCTTCAAGCCGGGCGACGAGGTCATCGCCACCAGTTACGATATCGGCGTCGCCCACCACGGCGGTTATGCCGAGTACGCGCGCGTGCCGGCGGCCTGGACGGTGCCGCTGCCGGCCGGGCTGTCGCTGTTCGACGCGATGGCGCTGGGTACGGCCGGTTTCACCGCGGCACTGGGCATCGTGCGCATGGAAGACAACGGCCTCGCGCCGGCCAACGGTCCGGTGGTGGTCACCGGTGCCAGCGGCGGCGTGGGCGGGCTGGCCATCGACATGCTGGCGGGTCTGGGTTATCACGTGGTCGCGCTCACCGGCAAAGCCCATGAAGAGGGCTACCTCAAGGGCCTCGGCGCCGCCGAGATCAAGCTGCGCGACACCATCGACCCGGCCACCACGCGTCCGCTCGATGCCGGGCTGTGGGCTGGCGCCGTGGATAACGTGGGTGGCGACATCCTTGCCTGGGTGCTGTCGACCATGAAACAGGCCGGCACCGTGGCCAGCATCGGCAATGCCCAGAGCATCAAGCTCAATACCACGGTGTTTCCGTTCATCCTCCGTGGTGTGAGTCTGCTCGGCGTCGATTCCGGCTACATCGGCGAGCCGACCCGCAGCCGGGTGTGGCAGCGCCTGGCCACCGACCTCAAGCCGCGCCATCTGGCGGCGATGACCCGGACGGTGCCTTTCGCCGAACTTCCGGGCGTTTTTCACGACTTCATCGAAGGTCGCGTCAAGGGGCGCACGGTGATTGCCGTTAAGGAGTGAAATTCCCAAGAGCGAGTCCAGCATGAGCGATCACAGCGATCAGAGTCTTCCCCGGATTCTGATCATCGACGATTCCCGGATGGTGCGGGCTTCCATCATCCGGCACGTGCGGGACCGCTTCGATGTGCGCGAAGAAGTCGATGGCGAGGCCGGCTGGCAAACCCTGCTGGTCGACCCCACCATCCAGGCCGTGATCACCGACATCGGCATGCCGCGGCTCGACGGCTACGGTCTCCTGGAGCGGATTCGCAGCTCTCGCCTGTCACGCATCAACACCTTGCCGGTGGCCGTCATCTCCGGCGACGACGAACCGGAAGTCCGGGTCAAGGCCAAGAGCGCGGGGGCTACGGACTTCATTTCCAAGAGCATCGGCAACATCGAACTGCTGGCGCGTCTGGAAGCCCTGACCCAGCTGGCCCGCACCCAGCGCGATCTCGAAGAAAGCCGCGCGGCCCTCGCCACCGCGAGCCCGGTCGACCCGGCTTCGGGTCTGGCCACGCCGTCCTATCTGCACTACCACGCCAGTCAGGAACTCTCCCTCGCGCGGCGCCACAACGGCGAGTTGTCGGTGATGGTCGTCGAGATCGACCAGTTCGATTCGGTGGTGACCCGCTACGGCGCCCACGTGGCCCAGCTGATCAACCGCAAGCTCTCCAAGATACTTGCCACCCGGCTGCGCAAGGAAGACACCGTGGCCGAACTGGCCACCGGACGTTTCGCCGTCGTGTCGCCCAGCACCAGCATGAGCGGCGCGGGGGCGTTTGCGTTGCGTCTGTGCAGCGCCATCGACCAGATCGTGATGACCTACCGGGAGGAGCGCATCCGGATTCACCTGACCGTCGGCCTAGCCACTTCCGAAGCCGGTCGCATGCAGACCGTCAGCCACCTTATCGGCGTGGCCCTGCAGCGCGTGGCGAGCGGTCAGGCGGCGGGCGGCAACCGGGTCATCGGCGATCGTGGCGAATTGACGCCCGAAATGATGCCGGTGCCGCCGAAGCCGCCGGTCAGCATCGACCAGATCCTGCAACAACTTCGCGCCAGCGGCGCCGACGCCGAACTGCGCAAACAACTCCCCGATGCGATTCGAACCCTCCTGCCACTGCTGGAATTGATAGAATCCGAGCTTCCTTCCGGCTTGCCGCTTGCAGCCCTCGCACGCGTCGTTGAAGCCGGTTCTGGAATCGCAGTGCACAAATACGAATAGAGCGGGCGCCATGACGCCTCGCCATTACGGAAACTGGTTCGACATTCAAATAATGGGAGAGGACGACATGGCTTCATACAAGGAATTTCATAAACGCTCCATCGAAGACCGGGACGGCTTTTGGGGCGAGCAGGCCCAACTGATCCACTGGAACAAGCAACCCGCGCAAATCTACGATTTCTCCAACCCGCCTTTCGTCAAATGGTTCGTGGGCGGTGAAACCAACCTCTGCTACAACGCCGTCGACCGCCACGCCGAGACCCATCCCGATCGCAAGGCGCTGGTCTATATCTCCACCGAAACCGACGAAGAAAAGACCTACAGCTTTTCCGAGCTGCGCGCCGAAGTCATGCGCATGGCGGCGATCTACCAGAGCCTCGGCGTCAAGAAGGGCGACCGCGTCCTGATCTACATGCCGATGATTGCCGAAGCCTGTTTCGCGATGCTCGCCTGTGCCCGCATCGGCGCGATTCACTCGGTCGTGTTCGGCGGCTTTGCCTCCCACTCGCTCGCCACCCGTATCGACGACGCCAAGCCGACGGTCATCGTTTCTGCCGACGCCGGCATGCGCGGCGGCCGCCCGGTGCCCTACAAGCACCTGCTGGACGAAGCCATCAATCTGGCCGAGCACAAGCCCGCCAAGGTGCTGATGGTCAATCGCGGCCTCGACAAGGCAATGGAAGTCGTTGCCGGTCGCGACGAGGATTACGCCACCCTGCGCGCCCAGCACCTCGACGCCCAGGTGCCGGTGACCTGGCTCGAATCCTCCGATCCCAGCTACATCCTGTACACCTCCGGCACCACCGGCAAGCCCAAGGGCGTGCAGCGCGACACCGGCGGTTACGCCGTGGCGCTGGCCGCCTCGATGAAGCACATCTACTGCGGCAACGCCGGCGAAACCTTCTTCTCGACTTCCGACATCGGCTGGGTCGTGGGTCACAGCTACATCATCTACGGTCCGCTGATCGCCGGCATGGCCACCGTGATGTACGAAGGCACGCCGCTACGCCCCGATGCCGGCATCTGGTGGAAGATCTGCCAGGAGCAGGAAGTCACCGTGATGTTCAGCGCGCCCACCGCCATTCGCGTGCTCAAGAAGCAGGACCCGGCTTTCCTCAAGAAATACGATCTCTCCAAGCTGCGCGGGCTCTACTGCGCCGGCGAGCCGATGGATGAAACCTCCCACCAGTGGATGATGGACGAGCTGGGCATCCCGGTCATCGACCACTACTGGCAGACCGAAACCGGCTGGGCGATGTTGACCCTCATGCCGGGCGTCGAAGATCAGGCCGTGCAACTGGGTTCCCCGGGCTTTCCGGCCTATGGCTTCGATGTGCGTCTGTTCCGCGACGACGGCACCGAATGCGGTCCCAACGAAAAGGGCATCGTCGGCGTCGTGCCGCCGCTGCCGCCCGGCTGCCTCAGCACCATCTGGGGCGACGACAAGCGTTTCGTGTCCACCTACTTCACGCTCTTCCAGGAGCCGCAGGTGTATTCCAGCTTCGACTGGGGTATCAAGGACGACGCCGGCTACTACAAGATCCTCGGCCGCACCGACGACGTGATCAACGTTGCCGGTCACCGTCTCGGCACCCGCGAGATCGAGGAAGCGGTGCAGTCCCACCCGGCGATTGCCGAAGTGGCGGTGGTGGGCGTGGCCGACCAGCTCAAGGGGCAGATGCCCATGGCCTTCGCCGTGGTAAAGGATCCGACCTCGATCGACACCCCTGAAAAGGTCGCCGCCCTGGAAAAGGACGTCATGAAGATCGTCGACGGCAGCCTCGGCGCCATTGCCCGGCCGGCTCGGGTGCACTTCATCTCCGGGCTGCCCAAGACCCGCTCCGGCAAGATGCTGCGCCGTTCCATCCAGGCGCTGGCCGAAGGCCGCGATCCGGGCGATCTGACCACCATCGACGATCCCTCCACGCTGGAGCAGATCAAGGCCGCGCTCACCGCCTGACGCGCCTGAGCAGCAAGCCATCGAGGCAACCCCAAAGCCGACCGTTCATCCGGTCGGCTTTTTTATTACACCGGAAAGCCGTAACCATGACTCGCCACCCGCTTTTCCTTTTCGCCGCGTTGCCGGTGGCCGCATTGGCCGGGCCACGCATCGACTGCCATGTCAGCAACGAAGGCGAAACCCGCGTCATCGTCGGCCGCCCGGCACAAACCCCCTACACCGAGCCGCTTCACGCCATCGGCGACACCTTCCTGTTCAAGCTCACCGTCCAGGATCGACCGGCCGACATCGCCGGTGTGAGCGTTGCCACGTATGCCCCCGGCGACGGCAAGGGAAGCGGCCCGGCGATGATCCATCAGGCCAGCTATCCGTGGCCGCCGCCGACGCCCGGACGCCACGCCCGACATGGTTTCACCGGTCTGCAGCGGGTGTTCGAGCCGGCCTTCGACGGCGAACTGGAATACTGGTGCGAAGCGGTAAAGGACGGTGCCCAATGAAACGCATCCATCGGTTATTGCTCATCGCCGTGCTCGCCGGTTCGCAGGCCGTTGCCGGCAGCGTCCGGGCCGACAGCGTGCGCCTCGTCTTCGCTGGCGACGTCATGCTTGCCGACGGTCCGGGCCAGCTCGTTGCGGCCGGAGGCGATCCGCTGGCGCCGTTCGCCCCTGTGTTGGCGGACGCCGACTACCGTATCGCCAACCTCGAATGCGCGGTTTCGGCAGGTGGCGCCGCGCTGCCCAACAAGCGCTACACCTTCCGCGCCGATCCGCGCGTGACCGGCATACTCAAGGGCCGTTTCGATGCGTTGGGCGTGGCCAACAACCATTCCGGCGATTTCGGCAAGGACGCCTTTCTCGACACGCTCGCCCACCTCGACCGCGCCGGACTCGGACATTTCGGAGGCGGGCGCAATCTGGCCGAAGCCCACGCGCCTTTGTGGATCGAGCGCAAAGGTTTGCGCATCGCGGTGCTCGGCTACAACGAATTCAAGCCACGTTCCTTCGAAGCCGGCCCCGCCCATCCCGGCATCGCCTGGAGCGAGGACGCGCAGGTGATTGCCGACATCCGGGCTGCCCGCCGCGCCGGCGCCGACATCGTGATCCCCTTCATGCACTGGGGTTGGGAATACGAGGAAGCGCCCAGTCTGCGGCAACGGGAACTCGCCCACCGGATGATCGAGGCCGGTGCCGACGTGGTCGTCGGCGGCCATCCCCATGTGGTTCAGGATGCCGAGCTCTACCGCGGGCGATTGATCGTCTATAGCCTCGGCAACTTCGTCTTCGACGGCTTCGAAGCGCCCGAAGCCCGCCAGGGTTGGCTGCTTCGCCTTGACCTGGACAAGCACGGCCTTGCCAGTTGGGACACCCGGCTCGCCCAGCTCGACGCGGGCGGCACTCCGTCGCCCGTGCCTGGCGCGCTCACGCCTTGCGGGCGCCGGGGGCAAGCCAAAATCGGCGAATGCCTCAACCGCTGAGCGCAGGGGCTTTGCCCGGAAACGGTGCATAAAGTCGCAACAGGCCGGCCATTGACCGACGAAGGCTCGTCGGTTTGCCGTTCAATCCCGGTTCGGTCCTCAATTCGGCGCAGATCGCTGCCGTTAAAAGGCGGATAGACGATGTACCCTCAAGAGGTGCTCGGGATCGAATGCAAACGCTTACCCCTCCGCTCGCCGATGGCATGGACGTGATCTTCCTGATATACGGCGCTGCTTTTCTAGCGCTGGCGCTGGCCATCCTTGTCCGCTACAACGACGAAAGCAATCTCGAGCTGTCCCGACCGCTGCGGCTTTTGGCCGGCTTCGGCCTGCTGCACGGCGTGCTCGAATGGACCGACCTCTGGAAGCTCATACACGGCAACACGCCGCTTCTGGAATATGGCCAGCCCTTCATCCTCCTGGTCTCCTATCTTTTTCTGTTCGAATTCGGGCGCAGACTCGCCCTGAGCGCCCGGAGTCAGGCGCGCGCCACCGACGCTGCCCGGCGCGGGTGTGCCGGGCTGCTCAGTCCGGCCATCTATCTTCCGCTGCTGTTGCTCGTCGGCGTCGGCGCGAGCCTGTCGGCCCAGCCGCTGCAGACGCTGGGCATCCTGACCCGTTATGCTTTCGGTTTCACCGGTTCGGTAGTGGCTGGCACCGAGCTGCTCCTGAACCTGCGCAGCGCATCCATGCCCGGCCTCAGCCCATCCGAAACCGGCAAGCTGATCCGTGCCGGTCGTCTCGGCGGCGGCGCTTTCATCGCATACGGAATTCTCGGCGGACTGATCGTGCCCACGGCCGACTGGTTTCCCGCCTCGCTGATCAACTACGACAGTTTTCGCGATGTTTTCGGTTTTCCGGTCCAGTTGGCGCGTGCCGCCTCCGCGGTCGTCATCGCGGTCGCCATCGGAACGTTGCTGAAGGCCTTCCGGCTCGAAACCCTGGTACGCCTCCAGGATGCCCACGCCGAAACCCGGCACGCGCTCGACCAACTCGAAACCCTTCACCGCAACCATGCCTTGATTCTGGCCTCGTCGGGCGAAGGCATCGTCGGCTTCGACGCCTCCGGGCTGACCACCTTCGTCAATGCAACGGCCGAGCAGTTGTTCGGCTTTCGCGGCGACGAACTGCTCGGACGCGATCTTCACGGTCTGACCCACCACACCCTGCCCAACGGCATGCCATACCCCCACAAGGCCTGTCCGATCCACCTCTCGCTCACCGATCACATGCCGCGGCGGGGCGACGACGAAATCTTCTGGCGCAAGGATGGCAGCAGCTTTCCGGTGGATTTCGTTGTCACCCCGATGTTCGAAGGCAGACAGGTGGTGGGCGGCGTGCTGTGCTTCCGCGACACCACCGAACAGATGCGGCTCTCCCGGCGCCGCGTGAGCATGCAGGAAACCCTGCTCCGGCTCGCCGCCTTGCCGGCGGTGAATGAGGGCGACCTCGACACCATGGTCCGGGTCGTCACCGAAAGGCTTGCGCGGGCTTTCGGCGTCGAGCGGGTGAGCGTCTGTCTGCTGGACGAAGCCCAGACCGCGCTGCGCTGTGTCGACCTCTTCGAGCTGGCGCAGGCGCGGCATTCGAACGGACAGGAAGTGACCGACCCGGCGCTGACCCCGTATCTGGCCGCGCTGAAGACAAGCCGTTATCTGGCCGTCGGCGACGTTGCCGACGACCCGCGCTGTGCCGGTCTGCGGGACGGCTATCTGCAGCCGCTTGGCATCGTGTCGATGCTCCACTGCCTCATCGCCTCCGGCAGCCGCCCGTTCGGCATCCTGTGCCTGGAGGAAGTCGGACGGCCGCATGGATGGGCGCCGGACGAGATCGATTTCGCCTGTCAGCTGGCCGATCAGACCGGTCTCGTGCTGCTCAACCGGGAACGCCGTCAAGCGGAAGCCGCCAGCCGGGCCAAGAGCGCCTTCATCTCCAACATGAGCCACGAATTGCGCACCCCGATGAACGCCATCATCGGCCTGACCGGACTGGCTCTGCGCAAAGCCACCGATCCGCGTCTCATCGATCAACTCGGCAAGATCGGCAAGGCCGCCCAGCACCTGTTGGGCGTCATCAACAACATCCTCGATCTCTCCAAGATCGAAGCCGACCGCCTGACAATGGAACAAATCGACTTCCGGCTTGGCGAAGTGCTGGAAAACCTCGTCAGCTTGATCGGCCAGCGGGTGGCGGAAAAAGGATTGGCCCTGCAGACCGACCTGCCCGGCGAGATTGCCAATCTGCCGCTGAAGGGCGATCCCCTGCGCCTTACGCAAATCCTGCTGAACCTGATCGGCAACGCACTCAAATTCACCACCCAAGGCGCAGTCGGCGTCCATGTGAGACTGGCCGAGGAAGGCCCCGACACGGTGCTCCTGCGCTTCGAAGTGCGGGACAAGGGCATCGGCATTGCCCCCGAGGATGCGCAACGCCTGTTCACCGCGTTCGAACAAGCCCACGATGCGACCTACCGCAAATATGGCGGCACCGGTCTCGGCCTCGCCATCAGCAAACGGCTGGCCTTGCAGATGGGCGGCGAGATCGGTGTCGAGAGCGCTCCCGGAGAAGGCAGCACATTCTGGTTCACCGCCCGCCTGGGCAAGGGCTGCCCGGCCATCTCCGGCGCCACCGCCGAGTCTCGGGTGAGTGCGGAAGCCTGTCTGCAGGCCAGTTATGCCGGGGCACGGGTGCTGCTGGTCGAAGATGAGCCGGTCAATCAGGAGGTTTCCCTGTGCCTGCTCGAAGAGGCCGGGCTCGCGGTAGAGGTGGCCGACGATGGCGAAGAAGCCGTGACGAAAGCACGCCAAACCCGCTACGACCTGATCTTGATGGACATGCAAATGCCCAAACTCAGCGGCGTCGAAGCGACCCGTTCAATCCGCGGCGCGTCCCTCAACATGGACGTTCCCATCGTCGCGATGACCGCCAATGCCTTCAACGAGGATCGCGTCGCCTGCATCGACGCCGGCATGAACGATCACATCGGCAAGCCCGTCGATCCCGATCTGCTTTACGAAACGCTGCTGAAATGGCTTTCCCAGGCCCGGCCGGCAGACATCCCGTCGATCGAGCCCTGATCCACATCCAGATGTCGAAGGGACATCGACCGTCGCGTAAGCATGTTGTCCGGTCGAATGTCGATCCGCTCCCCATCGATGGGGTCCGCCCCTCGGGCGAGAACGGAAATCACCCCGCAACGAAGAGCAATTCGCCCGCGTTGAAGCATGTTGAGCGGTCGCGATAACAAGTTGACCCCGCAACATTCAATGTTGTGCCCTCAACATTGAATGTTGAGGGCACATTCATTGATCAACACGGTGCAATGTTTAATCACGCGCCGTCAGCATTGAACAATGACGCCGCTTTATTGAATAAACAGGCCTCTTGTTAAATGAAATCGCCCGAAAGATTGAACTCAGGGGGCGAAAGGGCAGGGCAGGCGCCGGCTGGGGCTTTCATGACGGCCGAACCGGGCTTCGACGCCCGAAGCGCGCCCGGGCCGCATGCCGGTTTCGACTTCCGGTTTGTCTATGTTCCGACGATTGCCGCCAAGCTGGACCGCCACGAGGGGCGCCGCCGTCGGACGACGGGCGGAACGGCGATCCGATAGGGCCGCCGGTGCCGGGGGTGGCTTTCTCTGCGCTGCTGAGTCGATCAGAATGCGCGGCGGGTGATCTTTGTTCCGTTCATTTCTTGTCAGGAGATGCTACCGATGAAAACGTCCTTCGCTGCGCTTGCGCTGGGTTTGACTGCACTTGCTTCAACCGCTCAGGCGGCGTGTCCGACCGATCTTGAAGCCGCCGCGGTGGCCGCCGCAATCGTGGCCCGCCAGCCTGTTGTGGCGCCTGCGGGCGAGATGAGCGTGGAAGACGGTTTGTGCGGCCGCGACGAGGTGCTGCGTTTTCTCGCCCAGACCTATGGCGAGGCGGTGGGCTACAAGGCCGGGCTGACCAATCCGGTGGTGCAGAAGCGCCTCAATTACAACGCGCCGCTGCGGGGCACGCTGTTCAAGTCGATGATCGTCGCGGACGGCGCCGAAGTGCCGGCAGCCTTCGGTACGCGGCCGGTTTTCGAGGCGGATCTGGTGGTGGAAGTGGGCGATCCGGTGAGGCTGGCCAAGGCCGCCACACCGCAGGAGGCGCTGCGTTACATCAAGTCGGTGCGGCCCTTCATCGAGCTGCCCGATCTGATGGTCGACGATCCGTCCAAGCTTGGCGGCGCGATGCTGGCAATGATCAACGTCGGTGCGCGTCTCGGCGTGCTCGGCCAGCCGATTGCGGCGCGCCACGACAAAGCGCTGGCGGAGGCGCTGGCGAGCATGACCGTGACGATGACCGATCAAGCCGGTACGGTGATCGACTCGGGCAAGGGCAGCGCCATTCTCGGCAATCCCCTCAACGCGGCGATCTGGCTGGCGCAGGATCTGGCCAGGGCCGGCACGCCGCTCAAGCGGGGCGATCTGCTGTCGCTGGGTTCCTTCACCAAGCTCACGCCGCCGAAGCCGGGCATGGCGGTGACGGCGCGCTACGAAGGGCTGCCGGGCAATCCGGCGGTGAGGGTGAAGTTCAGATAGGCGCCCGATGTCCCGCGCCCGCGCACGGGCTCACTCTTCCTGGGGCTGGGTGAGGCGTGCGTGGCCGTTTTCGAGATGCTCGACCTGGGCCAGGGTGGAGACCGGCACGTGAAGCGATTCGATGTATTCGCGGCCATGCTTGAAGCGCTTTTCGACCACGAAGCCGGCGCCCAGCACGTCGGCGCCGGCTTCGCGGGACATTTCGATCAGCGCGCCGGCGGTGCGGCCGTTGGCGAGAAAGTCATCGACGATGACCACCCGCTGGCTGGGCTTGATGTAGCGGGTGGAGATCGCCAGCCGCGTTTCTCCGCCTTTGATGGACGATGGAATGACGCGGGAAATGGACGGCGCTTCGACCTGGGCGGAATACTTTTTGGCGTAGACCATCGGTACGTTGAGGGTCTGGGCGACGATCAGGGCCGGGGCAATTCCGCTGGCTTCGGCGGTGAGGATCACGTTGGGCTGGAAGAAGGACAGGCGCCGGGCCAGTTCGTGGGCGAGCTCGAAGATGAAGCCAGGTTCGATGCGGTGGTTCAGGAAGTGGTCGATGACCAGCATCTGTCCGGTGACGCTGCCTTCGGCTTCGATGCGGCGAACGAGCGGGGCATAGGGGGCGGTGAGATCGAGATGGGGGCTCATGATGGGGCTCGGCGAGACGACTGCCGGCGTCGGGAAACGCCGACGGCATCAATGTATCAATAGGACGCTCAAGGCTTCGTGACGGTTTCCGCAAGGCGCAGCAGACGGCGGCGGACGAGGGCGATGTGTTCGCGCAGGGTGTAGAGCTCGTTGCTGAAGGCGAGGGGCAGCTTGCGATGGGTGGCGCGCTGCTCGATGCGGTCGAGGCGGGCGATGAAGGCGGCGATGCTCTCTTTGTCGTGGCCGGCGTCGGTTTCGGTGTCGAGTTCGTTTTCGAGAAACTTCAGCTCGCCATACCAGCGATAGACCCGCGAACGCATGCGCCAGTTGTAGATGGCCGGCAGCACCTTGGAGAGCGGGATGACCACGGCGACGAGCGGCAGCAGCATCACGAACAGCCGATCGATCAGCACCGCGAGCCAGAAGGGCAGGTAGCGCTGCAGGAGCGGCGGACCGCTGTCGTAGAAACGCTGGGCCATGGGATGCAGCGGCAGGGCGTGATCCTGGGGCGTGGGAAAGGCATTGGCGGCCTGGAGCATGCCGGGGGCGCTGTGGATCTCGCGGGCGTGCTTGAGGAGCAGGGTGACGATGGCCGGGTGGATGTCGGCCTTGACGACCAGATTGGCGGTGGCGGCAAGCAGCTGGATGTCGCGGGGCGGGCGGTCGCCCTGGATGTCGATGGCGCCGCGGGGCAGGACGATCTTGACCAGATGCGGGAAGTGGCGCACATAGCCCTCGGCCTGGGCGAAGTTGAGCAGGCTGATGCCTTCGGTGTGGAGCAGGGCATCCACGACCGGCGCCTGGGGCGCACCGACCACGAAGAAGGCGTCCACCTTGCCGCGTTTGAGGGCGTCGACCGCCTCCATGCCACCGAGCGCGACGAGCCGCGGATCGTCGGTGGCGATGCCGTTGGCGCCCAGCAGTTGCAGCGCAAAGAGCTGGGCGCCGCTGCCCGATCCGCCGACGGCGATCTTGAGGCCCTTGAGCTGGTCGATGCGGTCGTATTGGGCTTTGCCCCGGTAGAACACCCACACCGGTTCGAGATACATGCTGCCGAGCGTGGCGACGTCTTCCGCCTCCGGTTCGTTGGCGATGCCGCCCTGGATGAAGCCGACGTCGACGCTGTCGTCGGTCTTGAGGCGCAGCAGGTTTTCGACCGCGCCGCTGGAGGGCCGCAGTTCGATGTCGATGCCGTCCTGGGCGAGTTTTTCCCGGTAGCGCTCGCCGAAATAGTGATATGCCCCGCCGGCGGCGCCGGTGCTCATGACGATCTTCTTTGGCGGCGCCGGGCGGACGAACTGCCAGGCCAGCGCGAAGGCGGCGAAGATCAGGATCAGCGCGGGCAGGGCGAGCATCAGGAGATCGCGGCGGCTCGGGGAGTCGCCGGTGGCGGTGCTGGGACGGCGCATGGTGGAATCGATGACGGTGCGACGAGGGGGCGAATCTTACCGCGCCTGACGAGCGCCTGCCTCACGGCGCAAAGTCCTTTGTTCCGGGCGCAAACTCCGGTACATTGCGCGCCCGGCCAAGTATTGATAAATCAGGATATTTTCCCCATGCCCCGCCTTTTGCTGGCACCGATGGAAGGCCTTGCGGACGACGTGCTCCGCGAAGTGCTGACCCGCGTCGCGGGCTACGACCACGCGGTGGCCGAGTTCGTGCGCGTTTCCGGTTCGCTGCTGCCGCCGCGGGCCTTTCGGCGCATCGCCCCGGAACTGCGCGCGGGCAGTGCCACCTCGAGCGGCACGCCGGTGCGGGTGCAGTTGCTGGGTTCCGATCCGGCCTGCATGGCCGATAACGCGGCCCAGCTGGCGGGCTTGAATCCGGCCGGCATCGATCTCAACTTCGGTTGTCCTGCGCCCATGGTCAATCGCCATCGGGGCGGCGCTGCGCTGCTGGACGAGCCGGAGCTGCTCCACGCCATCGCCTGTGCGGTGCGGGCGGCGGTGCCGGCGCACATTCCCTTCACCGCCAAGATGCGTCTCGGCGTGGCGGATACGGCCCGCGCGCTGGATTGCGGCCGGGCGCTGGCCGAGGGCGGCGTGGTCGGCCTCGTCGTGCATGCCCGCACCAAGACCGACGGCTACCGTCCGCCGGCCCACTGGGAGTGGGTCGGGCGCATTGCCGACGTGGTGGGCGTGCCGGTGGTGGCCAATGGCGAAGTGTGGGACGAGGAGGACTGGCGGCGCTGCCGCTCAGTGAGCGGGGCGACCGATGTGATGCTGGGCCGGGGCGCGGTGGCCGATCCCTTTCTGGTTCGGCGCATCCGGCAAGGCGGCGAGGCGCCGGCGGATCGCGACGCCGAATGGGCCGAACTCCTGCCGCTGATCGGCGAATTCTGGCAGCGCGTGCTGGCCAAAGTTGAAGCCCGTCATGCGCCGGGACGGCTCAAGCAGTGGTTGGGTTTGCTGCGCCGCAACTTTCCGCAGGCGGAAATCCTGTACGCCGACGTGCGCGCGATGAAGGATGTGCCGGCGGTGAATCGCGTTCTTGGCAGTCATGAAGTACCCGTGCTGAAGGTCGCCGCGTAAAATCAGCCGATGTACGCCAATTCAAGCATTCCCGAGAGCGCCCAGCAGGGCGTTCATGAGCATCTCGCCGAGCGCGTCGCCAGGCACGCCGGCTCCGAGTTCCGCAAACCTTATCTCGACTACAACAAGGCGGCCTTCGAAGCCAGCCTCGCGGGCTGGGACGGCAAGGCGCCGCTGATTCTCGATGCCGGCTGCGGCGTGGGGCACAGCACCATTCAGCTGGCCCGCGAGTTTCCCGATCACTGGGTGATCGGCGTCGATCAGTCCCAGGATCGCCTGAGCCGCAAGAAACCCTATCCGGACGCGCTGTTGCCCAGAAACATGGTTTTCGTGCGCGCCGATCTGGTGGATTACTGGCGGCTGCTGGCAGAGGCCGGCATCGGGCTGGCGCGTCACTACATCCTTTACCCGAACCCGTGGCCGAAGATCGGCCATCTGGCCCGGCGTTGGCACGCCCATCCGGTGTTTCCGTTCGTGCCGCGCCTTGGCGGGCGGCTGGAGTGCCGCAGCAACTGGAATATTTATGTGGAAGAATTCGCCGTCGCGCTGGGCCAGCTGATTGGCCGCGAGGTGAAATGGGAATCCTTCGAGGCTCCATCGCCACTGACCCCTTTTGAACGCAAATACCGGGACTCCGGCCAGACCCTTTACCGGTGTGTGGTCGACCTCGACAAACCGACCCTGGAGGAAAACCCGTCATGACCCAAGTTCAATCCACCCCGCTTTCCGACGACGAACTGGAGCAGCTCGAAGACTTGCTGGTTTCCGACGATGTGCCGGCCGACTGCATGAACATGGAAATGCTCGACGGCTACCTCGCCGCGATCGTCGCCTCGCCGCTGCCGATTCCGGTCGAAAGCTGGTTGCCGGCGGTATGGACCGCGGACGAGGGCGAAGTGGGCTTCGGCTCCGGCGCCACGCTGCAGAAGGCCATCGAACTGGTTCTGCGCTACTACAACGACATGCTCGCCACCATCGGTGACGAAGAGGGCGACGAGGAAGGCGAGGCCGAAGGCTGGGCACCGTTCTGCTATGCGCAGGGTGGCGAGGACGATCCGGCCATCGGCGAGGAATGGACCAACGGCTTCGAGCAGGGCTTCGAAATGTGGCCCGCCGAATGGCCCGATGCGGTGAGCGACACCGCGATTGCCGAAGCGCTGCTGGAAACCATTCTGGGCTCCGAAGACGAAGTGTCGGTCAAGCCGGATACCGATACCCAACTGGCCGAACTCGAAGCCAAGGGGCTCGCCGTCCAGCATCTTTACCAGAACTGGCGTGCCCTCGGCCTGCCGGCTCAGGAGGCCGTGCCGGTGAGCGCAGCGACCGCCGCGAAGAAGAGCGGCCCCGGTCGCAACGATCCGTGTCCCTGCGGCAGCGGCAAGAAATACAAGAAGTGCTGCGGCGCCGACGTCTGAGCGATGGCCGATCCCTGCCTCAGTTGCGGCGCCTGCTGCGCGAGCTTCCGGGTGGATTTCCATGTCTCGGATCTGGAAACCCATGCCGGCGGCGGTGTGCCGGTGGCACTGACCGTGCCGCTCACAGCCACTTTGGTGCGTATGCGCGGCACCGACGACGGGCCGCCCCGCTGCATCGCCCTGGAAGGCGAGATCGGTCGGGAAGTTCGCTGCACCATCTATGACCGGCGTCCCGGCCCATGCCGGGATTTCTCGCCCTATGCCGCGCTCAATATTGGCGATGAAGGCTGTGCGCGGGCGCGGCGCCGCCACGGCATGGCGCCGCTGGGCGAGTGACTTCTGCCCGCTTTGCCCGCGTTATTGACGCTTAGACACAATTTAACCCCACGCTTGTCGGCGTGCCGGCTTAGTCTGTCGGCTTGATCACAACCATTGGGAGTCGATTATGGGTTTGCTGAGTTTTGTGCGCGAAGCGGGCGAGAAGCTGTTTGGTCGTAAGGATGTGGAAGCGGCCGCTGCCGACACCAGCGCTGCCGACAAGCTGGCCGACTTGAATCAGAAGGCGGCTGCGTCCATCGTGGCCTACATCGCCAAGCAAGGGCTGGACACCGGCGGGCTGAACGTCAGCTTCGACGGCGCCAGCAGCACCGTCACCGTCGCCGGTACGGTTGCAGATCAGGCCACCAAGGAAAAAGTCCTGCTGTGCTGCGGCAACGTGGATGGCGTCGATAAGGTGGACGATCAGCTGAGCGTCACCAACCCCGAGCCGCCGGCGCAGTTCCATACCGTGGTGCGTGGCGACACATTGTCGGCGATCGCCAAGACCTATTATGGCAACGCCAATGCCTACATGAAGATCTTCGAGGCCAACAAGCCGATGCTCGGCCATCCCGACAAGATCTATCCGGGCCAGGTGCTGCGCATTCCGGTCTGACGTCAGACCAAATCGATCGGTGGGCTTAACGGATTGGCGGATTGGGTCGGCTCTGACACAATCCGCCGCTCCTGAAACATTCCCAAGGCACATCGGAGCCCGCCACCATGACCATCCGCTTCTCCGTCGAAGGCGAATTCATCCAGCTTGACCAACTGCTGAAGGCCACCGGTTTGTGTGGCTCGGGAGGCGAGGCGAAGCAGCGGGTCGCCGACGGCGAGGTGTTGGTGGATGGAGAAATCGAGAATCGCAAGCGGGCCAAGCTGCGTCCCGGTCAGCGCATCGATTTTGCCGGCGAAACGATCGAACTCATCCCGACGGCCTGATTGGGCGGGCCATACCGGACCATGCCGGGGCAAACTTCGCCCCGGTCATCCAAAGACACGATTTCAGCGATCCAGGCCTTCGGCTGCCAGCGCGGCTTGAACGCCCGGGCGGGCCTTCATGCGTTCGACGAAGGCGGCCAGACTCGGCCAGGGCGTGATGTCCACTTTGACGAAGCCCGTCCAGGACAGGACCGTGAACAGATAGGCGTCGGCCACCGAGAAACTGTCGCCGATCAGGTAGGGGTGGGCGTCGAGGGCTGTGGCCGCAATCGGCAGCCGGCGGGCGATATTGGCTTGCGCGGCGTTGCGGATGTCGTCGGTGGAAGCCGGGTTGAACAATGGGGTGAAGTTCTTGTGCAGTTCGGTGCCGATGAAGTTGAGCCACTCTTGCACGCGGGCGCGGGCAAGGGTGCCGGCAGGCGGAATCAACTTCTTTTCGGGAGCCAGGTCGGCCACGTATTGAACGATGGCCGGGCCTTCGGTCAGCACCTCGCCGTCGTCCAGCTCCAGCGCCGGCACATAGCCCTTCGGGTTGATGGCGGAGAAATCGCGGCCCGATTCGGTTTCCTTGGTGCGCAGGTTGACCTTCTCGATGGTGAAGTCGAGGCCGGTTTCGCACAGCACGATGTGAGGTGAAAGGGAGCAGGCGCCGGGGGAGTAGTACAGTTTCATGGGTGTCTCCTTGGGGTGGTGTTCAGCGTTGATGAAGGTCGCCGTCGGTGTAATGCCAGTGTTCGCCAATCCGCAGGAAGCGGCTGGTTTCGTGCAATCTATGCGCCCGGCCGCCGATTTTGTAGCGGGCGACGAATTCCACGATGGCGCGGGTTGGGTCGAGGTCTTCGTGACGCCGGACGTCAAGCCCCAGCCATTTTGTTTGCGCTTCGGTCGCCAGATTCAATTCCGCCGGGCGGAAATCGGGGTGCCAGGTGGCAAGCAGATAGGCTTCCCGGCCCAGGACGAAAGCCGTATATCGGGAGCGCATCAGCGCTTCGGCTGTAGGGGCGGGCAGGTCCGAGTCGAGGTAGCGGCCGCAGCAAAGGGAATAGTCTTGTGCTGAACCGCAGGGGCAGGGCTGGGACATGGTCGGTTTGAGGGCGGATCGGGACTAAAAGTGCATTCTGGTACGCCCGGTCAATCGCAGCAAGCCCGGATATCGGTAGTCAATGCCTGCTGTCGGGCGGGCGATCTCGTCGTAGAATCATGTTCTGGCGAAGTCTGCCTTTACCTTTCTCTCCCTTGCCGGGGCCGTGCTCAAGAGAGGCGGCATTTCATGACCGATTCGGTTCCCTCGAGCCATAAACGCGCCCTCGTTGCCGACGACAAGGCCTGTCGGTCTGAGCCTCCCTATCCGTCACGGCTTCCTTCGTTGCCGATGCGAAAGACGTCCAAGCGGCACGACGGTGCGTGCATCCGGCGCGCTCAACGTTTTTGTTCTCCATATCGATATGCTCTGCGCACCATGCGGACAACGCAGGCCGAGCCGGGTGTCGGCAGCAGGTTCCGCGGCCTGCGCGCGATCGCCTATACTGCCCATACACTGCCCGACGAAAGTACAGATGTTGTAGCGGTCGTCAACGACCCGCCGGGCAAGCCCATCGCCTTCCAGGTCGTTGAGCGCGAGCCGGAATCCGGCCCAGTGCCCTCGTCGGAGGCGGTCGGAGCCTTGAACTTGCTGGAAAATTCCGATTGTGCAGGCGCACAAGCGGGACGGATTTAAAATATAATATATATAAGACTTGGCTTGGCTCTACAAGAACAAAAGCCGGTCCGTGAGGGAGACGCGCAGCGGCCCTGAGTGGCCGTCAGCGCAAGACAGCGTCACCGTAAATGTAACCATCGTCTAGGAAGGATCTACCCATGCTTGAAGCCTACCGCCAGCACGTTGCCGAGCGCGCCGCCCTCGGTATTCCGCCGCTGCCCCTGTCTAAGCAACAAACCCAATCCTTGGTTGAGTTGCTGCAGAATCCGCCGGCCGGCGAGGAAGCTTTCCTGGTAGACCTGCTGACCTATCGCGTTCCGGCCGGCGTCGATGACGCCGCCAAGGTCAAGGCCGAGTTTCTGGCCAAGGTTGCCAAGGGCGAAGTGGCCTGTGCTCTGGTTTCCAAGGTGAAAGCCACCGAACTGCTGGGCACCATGCTCGGCGGCTACAACGTCAAGCCGTTGATCGATTTGCTGGGCGATGCCGAAACCGGTGCCGCCGCCGCTGAAGGTCTCAAGAAGACCCTGCTGGTGTTCGACTTCTTCCACGACGTCAAGGAGCTTGCCGACAAGGGCAACGCCAACGCCAAGGGCGTGCTGCAGTCCTGGGCCGACGGCGAATGGTTCACCTCCCGTCCGGCGGTTCCCGCCTCCCAGAAACTGACCGTCTTCAAGGTCACCGGCGAGACCAACACCGACGACCTTTCGCCCGCGCCGGACGCCTGGTCCCGTCCCGACATCCCGCTGCACGCCCTGGCCATGCTGAAGAACCCGCGTCCAGGTATCGAAGCCGACGAGCCGGGTACCCGTGGCCCCCTGAAGCAACTCGAGGCGCTGGCTGCCAAGGGCAACCTGATCGCCTACGTGGGCGACGTGGTGGGTACCGGTTCGTCCCGTAAGTCCGCCACCAACTCGGTGCTGTGGTTCACCGGCGAAGACATTCCCTTCGTTCCGAACAAGCGCTTTGGCGGTGTGTGTCTGGGCTCCAAGATTGCGCCGATCTTCTTCAACACCATGGAAGATGCCGGTGCGCTGCCGATCGAGATCGATGCCGGCCAGATGGACATGGGCGACGAGATCGAACTGCGCGTTGACGATGTCTCCGGCAAGGTCACCGCCCTCAAGAACGGCACCGTGATCGCCGAATCCCAGCTCAAGACCCTCGTGATCCTCGACGAAGTCCGTGCCGGCGGTCGCATCCCGCTGATCATCGGTCGCGGCCTCACCACCAAGGCCCGTGAAGCGCTGGGTCTGCCCCCGTCCACCCTGTTCCGCCTGCCGCAGAACCCGGCCGATACCGGTGCCGGTTACTCCCTGGCCCAGAAGATGGTTGGCCGCGCCTGTGGCCTGCCCGAAGGCAAGGGCGTGCTGCCCGGCACCTACTGCGAACCGAAGATGACCACCGTCGGCTCCCAGGACACCACCGGCCCGATGACCCGCGACGAACTGAAGGATCTGGCCTGCCTCGGCTTCTCTGCCGATCTGGTGATGCAGTCCTTCTGTCACACCGCGGCCTATCCGAAGCTGGTGGACGTGAAGATGCACCGCGAACTGCCGTCCTTCATCTCCACCCGCGGCGGCGTCTCCCTGCGTCCGGGCGACGGCGTGATCCACTCCTGGCTCAACCGCCTGCTGCTGCCCGATACCGTCGGTACCGGTGGCGACTCCCATACCCGCTTCCCGATCGGCATCTCCTTCCCGGCCGGTTCCGGTCTGGTTGCCTTCGCCGCTGCCACCGGCGTGATGCCGCTGGACATGCCGGAATCCGTGCTGGTCCGCTTCAAGGGCACGATGGCCGACGCCACTTCCCGTGGCATCACCCTGCGCGATCTGGTCAACGCGATCCCGCTGTACGCTATCAAGGCGGGTCTGCTGACGGTCGAGAAGAAGGGCAAGAAGAACATCTTCTCCGGCCGCATCCTTGAAATCGAAGGTCTTCCGGATCTGAAGGTCGAGCAGGCTTTCGAACTGTCCGATGCCGCCGCCGAGCGTTCCGCTGCCGCGTGTGCCGTGGCCCTCAACAAGGCGCCGATCGTCGAGTACATGCGTTCGAACATCACCCTGATGAAGTGGATGATCGCCGAAGGCTACGAAGACGCCCGCACCCTGAAGCGCCGCATCAAGGCGATGGAAGACTGGATCGCCAACGGCACCCTGCTGCAGGCCGACGCTGCCGCCCAGTACGCCGCCGTGATCGAGATCGATCTGGCCGACGTGACCGAGCCGATCCTGGCCTGCCCGAACGACCCGGACGACGTCAAGGTGCTGTCCGAAGTCGCCGGCGACAAGATCGACGAAGTGTTCATCGGCTCCTGCATGACCAACATCGGTCACTTCCGCGCCGCGGGCAAGGTGCTGGATGGCAAGTCCGACATCCCGACCCGTCTGTGGATCGCTCCGCCGACCAAGATGGACGCCCTGATCCTGACTGAAGAAGGCTATTACAGCGTCCTCGGCAAGGCCGGTGCGCGTATGGAAATGCCGGGCTGCTCCCTGTGCATGGGTAACCAGGCACAGATCCGCAAGGGTTCCACCGCGGTGTCCACCTCGACCCGTAACTTCCCGAACCGTCTGGGTATCGACACCCGGGTGTATCTGGCCTCCGCCGAACTGTCTGCCATCGCCGCCCTCCTGGGCCGTCTGCCGACCGTTGCCGAATACCAGGAAAAGGTTCAGGCAGTGAATGCCAAGGCCGCCGATGTCTACCGCTATATGAACTTCGACCAGATTCCCGCTTTTGTCGAAGTGGCGGACACCGTCGAGATGTAAGCTGACTCAGGCCGAAGCCCGCGCTTTTGCCTGATCGAAGTAAAAAATCCCTGCCGGAGCAATCCGGCAGGGATTTTTTGTGTCTCTCCAGCGCGGTTCCAAAGGTGATCTCGAGGCTTCGAGCTGCCTATTCAGACGAAAAAACGCCCACCTCGGAAGGTGGGCGTTGCGTTTGGATGCTGCTACTTAGCGAGTTGCGGGTCTGTCAGCTTCCACGAAATGTAGATACGTACAAAAGCCGTCTCTAAGCGATCAGGTGACGCTTACCCGCAGGTGCCGACTGCGCCGCAGGCGGTGCAGAAGTCGCAGCCGTCCTTGCGGA
>ERZ650311.493-NODE-493-length-25105-cov-8.393214_pt1 | contig 25105 bp, 28 predicted proteins | sample MGYA00376247_ERZ650311 | MGnify/ENA primary metagenome ERZ650311 (study PRJEB26733, sample SAMN07839324) | wastewater metagenome | biome: small river; feature: stream; material: water | place: USA: North Carolina | collected 2016-07-28 ...
TGCTCTTCCGATCTCTCAAACGCGAGCCGCCGCGAAATTCTGACCCATGGGGGTTCTGGAAATTGGGACGGCATCGGAAATCGGCTGCGGTCCGTGAAATCGAAGGCAATCCGGGCAAGCGCCCGATCCCGAAGGAGATGCCGGTGCGACGCGCTCCGCGTGGTTGGAAAGCGCCGGATCATCTTCACGGGCAAGCACGCGAAATTTGGGATTGGCTCGTCGACGAGCTGCAACCGATCGGCGTTCTCGCAACGGTCGATCGGCTTCTGCTCGCATCTCTCGCGACTGCATGGGGGCGCTATCTCGAAGCCGAACTGATGCTTCGACGCGAAGGCCGCGTGCTCACGACAACGAACAAGAACAGGGTTCCTAATCCGTGGCTGACGATCTCGCGCCAGGAACGGGAAGTGATGATTTCGCTCAGCGCCCGGTTCGGTCTGACGCCGTCGGATCGAGCGAAGGTCGGGGTGCCGGACACGCCGCCGGCACAACCGACGGACGGCGAGCCGAACTCGCCACCGGTACAAGCGGGCGAGTTCACGGGACTGATCGGGAGGCCGGGCAAACCGAACTGAGTCGCGCCGATCGCGTCATCGCCTTCATCGAGAAGCTGAAGATCCCGTTCGGTCGCCATCGCGGCAAGTTCATGATCTTGCGCGAATGGCAGCGGCTCATCATCCGCGCCATTTACGATCCGGTTTGGCTCGGAACGCAGCGCCGCAAAATCCGCCGCGCGCTTATCTCGATCGCGCGCAAGAACGGGAAGACGGCGCTCATCGCGGCGCTGGTGCTGGTCCACTTGGTTGGGCCCGAAGCAGTTCACGGCCAGGAAATCTATTCCGCGGCCAACGACAAAGAGCAGGCCGCGATCGTTTATCGCCACGCCGCCGGCTACGTCGAAATGTCCGACGAGCTGTCGGCGCTGGTGAAGCCGATTCCGTCGCGCAAGCGCCTGGTGTGCAAGCTCTTCGGCAGCTTCTACGCCGCGCTCTCATCGGACGCGAAAACGAAGCACGGCTTGAACCCAGCCGTCTGGATTTACGACGAGCTCGGCCAAACGACGAAGGCCGATCTTTACGAAGCGCTCGACACATCGCAGGGCGCGCAAGACGAACCGCTCGGCATCGTGATCTCGACGCAAGCCGTCGATCCGAACTCGCTGATGTCGCAGCTAGTCGAAGATGGCCGGCAGCTGAACGCCGGCGTCGTCCAAGACGAGACGCGCGTCGCGATCATTTACGAGGTGCCGCAGGACGCGGACCCGCACCTCGAGGAGAACTGGAAACTCGCGAACCCGGCGCTCGGCGACTTCTTGTCGATCGAGGACATGCGCGCCGAAGCCGCGCTCGCCAAACGCCTGCCGTCGCGCATGGCGTCGTTCCGCAATCTGCGACTGAACCAGCAGGTCAGCGGCCTCGCGAACATCATCGGCCGCGAAGACTGGGAAGCGTGCGGCGGTCCAGTCGATCGCGCAGCGCTGCGCGGCAAGAAGTGCTACGGCGCGCTTGACCTTTCGAAGCGCTTCGACTTGACGGCTATGGAGCTTGTCTTCCCGCTCGAAGACGAGACTTGCGCCGTCATCAGCTACGTGTGGACGCCCGAATGGGCGCTCGCCGAACGCTCGCAGAAAGACAAGGCGCACTACCCGACATGGGTGGAGCAAGGCCACCTCATCGCGGTGCCCGGTCGCTCGATCGATTATCGCTACGTCGCGAAAGCAATCGGCGCCGCGCAAGCCGAATTCGATCTGCAAGCGATCGCGTATGACCGCTGGCGCATCGAGGATCTGAAGAACGCGCTCGACGACGAAGGCATTCTGCACTTCGTCGAAGGTCGCGACGAAGACAACGGCGGCATCAAGCTGGTGCCGTTCGGCCAAGGCTTCAAAGACATGGGCCCCGCGGTCGATGCGCTCGAAGAAATCGCGGTGCAACACCAGCTGCGCCACGGTGACAACCCGGTGCTGACGTGGGCGATGTCGAACGCGGTCGCAACGCACGATCCTGCCGGCGCTCGCAAGCTCGACAAATCGAAAGCGCGCAGCCGCATCGACCCTGCCGTCGCGCTGGTGATGGCGGTTGCACTGAAGATGCGCGCGAAGGCCAGCGAATTCCAAGCCGGATCGATCTGGGACGACATCGCGAAACAAGATGCTGCTGAGGAGGCTGCGAAAGTCGCGGCGAACGGATAACTGATGCCGAACCCGCTCCAAAACATCGCGCGCTTCTTCAATGAAGCGGTGCCGGATTGGGTGCGGCGCATGAACCCGGCGCGCAGCTTCCGGACCTATCATCTCGGCGGCACGCGCATCGGTCTGACGACGCCGGAAGACGCGCTCAAAATCGCGACCGTCTTTCGCTGCGTCGCGCTGATCGCGGAGACAACCGCGGCGCTGCCGTGGAACGTCTACAAGCGGAAGGCCAACGGCGACGGCATCCGCCAGGCGAACAATCCGGTTGAGTGGCTGCTGCATCACCGCGCGAGCGATGAGCAAACGGCGTTCAACTTTCGCCGCGCGATGGTGGTCAATCGCCTCCTCTGGGGCAACGGCTACGCCGAAATTCAGCGCGACCAGGCTAACCGGCCCTACGCGCTGCACTTGCTGCATCCGAGTCGGGTGACGCCCGGGCGCAACGCCGAAGGCCGTGTCGTCTATCGCGTCACGAACGAAGGCGGTGGTCAAACCTATCTGCCGGCGACGGATGTCTATCACCTTCGCGGTCTCGGTGACGATCTCGCCGGGATGAGCGTGCTCGATCACGCCGCAACGACGCTCGGCATCAACATTTCGTTCGATCGAAGCCTGCAGAAGTTTTTCGGCGACGGCTTTCGGCCAATGGGCTTCTTCAAGACGAAGGGCAAGCTCGGCCTCGAAGGCTTCAAAGCGCTCGAAGCACGTCTCGAAGAGTACAGCGGGCTGAACAATCGCTGGAAAGCGCTGCCGCTCGATCAGGACATGGAGTTCGAAGCGCTCGCGGTTTCACCGGAAGACGCGCAGCTCGTCGATCTTCGTAAGCTGAGCAACATCGACATCTGCCGGCTCTTTGGCGTGCCGCCGCACATGGCGTACGATCTGGACCGCGCGACGTTCTCAAACATCGAAGCACAAGGCCGCGACTTCCTCACCTACGGCTTGCTGCCGCACATCGTGCAGATGGAGCAGGAAGCCGACTGGAAGCTGCTCAGCGGCAATCACAGTGGGCTCTACTCGAAGGTGAACGTCAACGCGATCGTGCGCGCCGACATGCAGGTGCGCTACGCCGCGTATCAGATCGCGCTCAACAGCGGCGGCATGAACATCAACGAGTTCCGCGCGCTCGAAGAGATGCCGAACATCGGGCCCGAGGGCGATGTCTACGTGCGCCAAGTTCAATACCAGCCGATCGGCACCGAGCTGACGCCGCAACCGGTGAAGCCAGCGCCAGGCGCACCACCGCCGGCTGACCCAAACGCACCGCCGCCGGCGAAGAAGTAACGGAGACCGCACTTGTTTCGCATCATGGCGAAGTCGGCAAAGAGCGCCGAGATCCTGATCTATGGCGACATCGGATCGTCGTATTGGGGCGATGGCGTAAGTGCGTCCGACTTCGCTGCTTTGCTGAAAGAAGTTGGCGCTGTCGAAGAGCTAGACGTTCGGATCAACAGCTACGGCGGCGATGTTGCCGACGGAGTGACGATCTATCAGCTCCTCAACGAGCATAAGGCAAGGGTCACAATTCACGTCGATGGCATCGCCGCGAGCGCCGCGAGCTTCATCGCAATGGCTGGCGACAAGATCATTGTGAGCGAAGCCGGCCGCATGATGATCCACGACGCGCTAACGATCGCGATTGGCAACGCCGCGGATTTTCGCGAGGTTGCGGAGCACCTCGAAAACACATCCGAGCAGATCGCCGAGGTCTATTCGGCTCGCTCCGGTAAGACCATCACTGAAATCCGCGACGCGATGCGGGCCGAGACCTGGTTCACCGGGAAAGAGGCCGTCGAATTCGGGCTGGCGCACGAAGTGGCGCCGTTGAAAAAGAGCGAGAGCAACGACGAAAACAAAGTCGTCGCGCTCGACACAAGCAAACACAAATTCCGCAACGCGCCAGCTGAGCTTCTGCCCGGCCGGGCCGCGATCGCGGCTCAAGTCGCACGGCAGCAGGTAGCGCTCACGCTCTCCCGCGCCGCAGCGAGCGCCACCAAACGCTGACCTCTACGAGAGAAGGAAACTAACGCAATGCAGACTCATGCAACCTTGAAGGCGCGGACGCTTCGCCTGCCGGCCCTCCTCGCCCTCGCGGCTGCGGGTGGCGTTTTCCCGATCCTCAACGAAGGCGAGGACGACGTCTCGACGCTTAATGACGTCACGATCAACGGCTACCTTGAGCGCCAAGCCAACCTCGCCGCCGATAGCTCGGCGATTCTCGCAAAGCTTGACGAAGAAAAGCGCGAGCCGAACGACGACGAGGCGAAGGCGGTGAAAGAGAACACCGCCGAGATCAACCGCCTGCAAGGCCTGATCAACATGCGCGCCGATGCGCTGCGCATCAACGCTTCGCTCGCCACCCCGAAGCCGCGCGCAACGACTCCAACCGCTGCGCCGCAAGAAAACAACGGCGGCGGCGCGCGCCCAGCGTTTAGCGCCGCGCGCGAACGTGGCCCGGTCACGGTTCAGGGCGCGCACGCGCGCACTCAAGGCTTCGAGCACTTCGGCGCGTTCTCGCGCGCCGTGTTGAACGCGGAGCTTGGCCGCGGCGATCTCGACGTGCGCCTGCGCAACGCCTCGGTGTCGGTCTCTGGCAACGAGGGCTCCGGCGCCGACGGCGGCTTCTTGGTGCCGCCGGAGTATCGCGACCGCATCCTCGCGCACGTCTTCGACGAAAGCGACCTGCTCGGCCGCACCGACCAGCAGATCACCTCGCGCAACTCGATCAGCTTCCCGGTTGACGAAAACACGCCGTGGGGCACCTCGGGCGTCCGCGGCTACTGGGTTGGCGAAGGCAACGCGCCGTCGCAATCCAAGCACTCGTTCCGCGAACGCACGCTGAAAACGAACAAGCTGGCCGCGCTCTGCCCGGTCACCGACGAACTGCTCGAAGACGCGCCGAGCCTCGGCAATTACATGGAAAGCGCAGTTGGCCGCGTCTTCAGCTACATCATCGGCAACTCGATCATCGACGGTTCCGGCGCCGGTCAGCCTCTGGGCTTCCTACGCTCGCCAGCGTTGGTGACTGTCGCGGCTGAAGGTGGTCAAACCGCCGACACCGTCAACGCCGCGAACGTCACGAATATGTGGGCGCGCATGCCGGCGACGAACCGCATGTCGGCAATCTGGCTGGTGAACCCGGATGTCGAAGCGCAGCTGATCCGCCTCACGCTGGGCGGCTCCTCTGTCGCCTTCCCGGTGTATATGCCGCCGAACGGCCTCTCGCAGTCGCCGTTCGCGACGCTGCTCGGCCGTCCGGTTGTGCCGCACATGGCGTGTAAGGCGATCGGCGACGTCGGCGACATCTGCTATGTCGACCTGAAGCAGTATGTCACCGCGGTGAAGACCGGCGGCATCAAGACGGATGTCTCGATGCACCTCTTCTTTGACCAGGGCGTTTCGGCGTTCCGCTTCGTGATGCGCATCGATGGCCGCCCGTGGCCATCGCAGGCGATCTCGCCGCCGAACGGTTCGAGCACGCTGTCGCCGTTCCTCGCCCTCGCCGCGCGCTAATAGCGGCGCTCAACTAAAACCCTGATCTCGAAAGCGGGCGCCCCAGTGGCGCCCGTTTTCGTTTCGCAGTCCAGCTGGAGTTCTCATCATCATGCGCAACGCACTTTTCGCGGAACGCTTCAACATCGTCACGGGCGTTCCGGCTGACAGCCAGGGCGCTGGCGGCTTGGCCGTTCCGGCGATCAACATGAAAGACGTCGCCCGCGCGACTCTGGTGCTCATCAAAAACACCGGCACCGCTGGCGATGACCCCACCATCACATTCACTCAGGGTGACGGCATTTCGTCTGGCGCCCTGACGAACGGCAAGGCTCTCACTGTCGTCGCGCGCGCCGATACCAAGCGCCACGCCTCGGCGATCCCGACGACGTGGACGAAGGAAACGCAAGCCGCCGCCGCGACCTTCACCAGCCTCACGCTGGCGGAAGAAAAGGGTGTCATCGCGATCGACATCACGCCGGACATGCTGGACGTCGCCAACGACTTCTACGCAGTCCGCGCCGCAGTCGCCGACACCGGCTCAGCCGGCGCGCAGCTCGGCGTCCTTTTCTGGATCATCGAGCCGAAGTCGATGCCGCCGCTCAGCGTCGAAGCTGACGCCTCGAACTAATCCTTTAGGCCGGAGCGTCTGACGCCATGAAGCGCATCAAGTTCATCGAGCGGGCTGTTTTCCAACAGTTCGGTCCGGATCACCCGGACAACCCAGTCTTCGAGGAAGGCTCGGAACACACCCTTCGCAACGATCAAGCCGATCGTTGGCTGAAGCGGGAAAAAGCCGAGCTTGTCGAAGACTTTGGTCCCGATGAACTTGAGAGCGCGGACCCCGAGCAGGTCGCCGTCATCGAGCAGGCCATCGAGGTGCGTGACGGAGCGCAGTTCAAAAACCTCGCCGATGAGCTCGCGCGCAGTCGCAACGAACTGAACAACGCGCTCAACACGTAAACCTCCATGCGCCTGGTCCCTCGGATTGATACGCCTGCCGTTGAAGCGGCGTGGCCCGTGGATCTGGCGCTCGCTAAGAAGTTCTGCATCGTCGAGGACACCACCGAGTTCGACGCAGAACTCGGACTCTTTCTTTCGACGGCGTTCACCTGGCTGCAGCCGCCGTATGGCGTGCTGCGCCTGTCGATCGCTGAGCAGACGCTTCGCCTCGACCTGCCCTGCTGGCCTGGTTGCTCGATTGAGCTGCCCGCAGGGCCCGTTCAATCAATCGCTTCGGTGAAGTATTTCGACGAAGCAAACGTCGATCAGACCCTCGCCGACACGAACTACTTTCTCGACAACGACGAGCTGATCTGGGCGGACACATTCAACGCCCCTGCTCACTACGAGCGGCCGAGCGCGGTCCGCATCACGTACGTCACTGGCTACGCTGCCGACGCTGCCGATTATCCGGTGCTGATCAAGACAGCGATCCTGCAGTGCGTGAAGCACTGGTTCGACAACCGCGAAGCTGTCGCTGCTGTCGGCGCGATGAACATGATGCCACTGGGCGTCGACGACTTGCTCGCGAACTATCGGGTGCGCTGAGATGAAGGTTCGTTTCACTGCGCCGTTCGATTGGAAGCCTGCCGGCGACCGGCGCAATTACGTGATCCACTTCAAGCCGAACGGCGGCGACGATGGCCGCGGCCTCTACACCGTCAAGCGGGAGTGCGGCGCCGATGCGATCGCTGCTGGCAAAGCTGTTGCAGTGGCTGAGGAGCCTGTTCGAGATGCCCCGCCAGCCGCGCACGCCGAATCTGAATGATCGCGTGCGCGTCGAGCGCAGACGCGACTTGCTCGATGCGAACGAAGAGATCCTCTGGGATGATGGCGACACGCTCGAGCACGACGACGACACGCCGATCCAGGCCGACGAGGAGACGATCGGCGACGGCGTCGGCAACTACGAAGGCGACTGGATCGGAATAGGGCCCGCAATTCTTCGCTGCGAGCTGACTGAACTCACGTTCGGCAGCACCGAAGAAGTAATCGCTGGCAAACTGCGCGGCGTCGAGACCTGCACCGTTGAGGTGCGCGTCTCGCGCTTTACGCGGCAGATCACGACGGACGATCGCTTCCGCATCCCGAACACGGATCGCGTGCTCAACATCAGACACGCCCCGCCCCCGGGCCGGTCGAACTTCATCAAGTTCACCTGCGAGGCGGGCGTCACGACTTAAACCGCGGAGTGCGAGACGATGCCGAACTATGCGCGCATCGTCGGCCGCGAGCGCATGAAGCGCCGCTTCCGCAGACTGCCAGTGCTAGCGAAGGTTGAGGCTGAGAAAGGCTTCGGACGCGGCGCCGATGAAGTCGTTGCGATGATGAAGCGCGTCGCGCCACGCGATGATGGCGATCTTGAGCGCTCGATCCACTGGATGTGGTCGAAGGTGCGGCGGTCAAGCGGTTTGCTCGCGCTGCGCATCCGCGCTTGGTCAAAAAAGGTCCGCTACGCGCACCTAGTTGAGTTCGGAACGGCCCCACACAAACAGGGCGGCAAGTTCAAAGGGGCGCAACACCCCGGCACGAAGCCGCAGCCGTTTTTCTATCCAAGCTGGCGAGCGCTGAAGAGGCGCTTTCTGAACCTGCAGCGCGGCGGTTTTCGCAAAGCGCTGCGTATGTCGAAGAACGTTTGATCTGGAGTGAAGTGAGATGCCGAGCAGCCTTAAGACGGAGCTGAAGGCTTCGATCAAGATCATTCAAACCGCAGCCCCGGATGGCGGCAGCGCGCGTGTCGAGCAAATCGTCGAGAAGATCGTCGAGCTGCTGAGCGGCACCACGAACGACAAAGCCGACCTCGCCTTCTGCGACACCCGCACGCTGGCCTCGAACACCGCCGAAGACATCGATCTTGCTGGCGCCCTGGCAAACGCGCTCGGTGAAACGCTCACCATCGCGGAAGTTGTCGCGGTGCTGATCGTGTCGTCGGCCGCGAACACAACGAACCTGACGATTGGCGGCAGCGCCAACGGCGGCGAAGCGCAGCTCTTCTTTGGCGCAACCGGCGATAAGGCCGTCGTGAAGCCAGGCGGCTTGCTGATGGCGTACGCGCCAGCAGGCTGGGCGATCACCGCCACCTCCGCGGATGACCTCGGTGTCGCCAACGCTTCCGGCGCTTCGGCCACCTACGACATCATCGTCATCGGCCGCAGCGCGTAAACATGAGCGCCCCCGACGAGGCGCTGCAGGAAGCCGTCTTCAACGCCCTCAAGGCTGATGAGGCGGTGCTTGCGGCGCTCGGCGGGGCCAACGCCTCGCGGCGCATCTACGACGAGGTGCCGCCAAAGTACGTCCTGCCCTACATCATGCTCGGTGAAGTGCAGATCGTAGACGACACGAACTGCGGCCCCGCTTGGGAAGTCTTCGTCACGACGCACGTTTGGTCAGAGGCTGTCGGCTTTCCTGAAGTCAAACGCATCGGCGGCGCCGTCGGCGCAGCGCTCGATGCGCAGCTGACGCTCGACGGCTTCATCTGCACTGAGTGGCAGTTCAGGACGCGCAGTTACAACCGCGAAGGCGACGGGCTCACGAAGCACGGCGTCATCGTGCATCGCTACCTCATCGACAAAGCTCAATAGCCCGAACCTTCGGGCCTCATCCGCCGCCGTGAGCTTAACCGCTCGCGGCGGCTTTTTGCGTTCTAGGAGATCAACGCAATGGCTCAGGCCAATACGGTTCGCGGCTCAGCGCTGCTCATCATGCTGGGCGACGGTGCAGACCCGGAAGTGTTCGCGCACCCGTGCTCGATCAACTCAGAACGCGGCATCGTGTTCGCGGCGGAAACGCGCAACAACAACGTGCCGGACTGCGACGATCCGGAAGCGGTTGTCTGGCAAGGCACCGAGAAGGCCTCGCTCGGCGCCACGATCAACGGCAGCGGCACGCTGCACAAAGACGACGACGCCGTCTTCTTCGCCCTCTGGAAGAGCGAGGAGTCCTGCAACATCAAAGTCGCCGACGGCAATCGCGTCTATTCCGGCGCCTTCCAGCTCACGCAATACGAGAAGACCGGCAACCTCGGCGAGAAGGTGCAGGTCCGGCTCACGTTCGTTAGCGACGGCGCCGTGACAGACGCGGCCGCTTAAGCATGAGCCGCAGCGGTCGGATCGAACTCGAATGGGCGGACATGCAAGGGGCCGGCAGCGGTCGCAAGCATGTCTTCCGCCTTCCGATCGCGCAGCTCGAGGAGCTGCAGGAAAAGTGCGATGCGGGCCCGCAGCAAATCCTGCGGCGCCTGATCGACGGGACGTGGCGCGTCAAAGACGTCACTGAAACCATCCGCCTCGCGCTGATCGGTGGCGAGATGAAGCCGGTCGATGCCGCGAAGCTGGTGATGCACTACGTCACCGACGGTGCGCTTGCCGACAACGTCTTCGTCGCACAAGCGGCACTAATGTCGGCACTGACCGGCCCCGAAGATGAAAAGCTAAAAAAAAAGAAGCGGGTGAAGACGGCGGCAACGGAAGCGACGCCACCGCCAGAGACCCCCGACAGCTCATCGAGTTTGCCCCCCTCTACAAGTTCGGGGCAGCCCTAGGATTCACGCCGCAACAAGTCGGCGCGATGAGCCTTTGGCAGCTCAAAGCTTGCGAGCCCGATGATCCGAACGCTGGCCCCGAACCTCCATCGTCATCTGAGCACGACCTGCTCGTCGAGAAGTACGCGCACCTGATGCACTAATGGCGACGGATCAAGAGCGGCTTCTGCTTCTGCTCGAAGCGAACACCCGCAATTTTGAGCGCAGCCTTGAGCAGAGCGAGCGGCAGGCGGAACGGCGCTTCGCCGCGATCGAGAAGCGCGCCAACCAGATGGTGCAGAAGACCCAGCGCGACTGGGACAACTTCGCCAATCAAGCACGCACCGCCATTGCCACACTCGGCGTTGGCTTCGTGGTGCGCGACGTCGTTGCACTTGGCGACGTCTGGACGACCGTTGGCAACCGCATCGCGTTTGCTGGTGTCGCTTCCGAGCGTGTCGCCGCTACGCAGCAAGCCGTCGCCGACATCGCGTCCCGCACGCGTTCTGACCTCGATGCCACCGCAGACCTGTTCTCGCGGATGTTTCGATCGAGCGAAGATCTCGGCGCATCTCAAGAGCGCGTCCTGCGCGTCACCGAACTTGTCTCAAAGGCGCTGGCCGGTGCAGCGCAATCCGAACGACAAGGTGCGATCCGCCAGCTGGGCCAAGGCCTCGGCGCCGGCAATCTCGCGGGCGACGAACTTCGCTCAATCCTCGAAAACTCGCGTCCGATCGCTGAGGCCATCGCGGCCGAATTCGAAACGACGGTCGGCAATCTGCGCGTGCTTGGCAAACAAGGCGTGCTCGAAAGCCGCCGCGTCTTCGAAGCCATTGAACGCGCCGGCGACGAGATCGACGCGTCTTTCGCGCGTACGAATTTCACCGTTGCGGACTCCTTCGTGCGCCTGCGCACCGAGGCTGCCCGCTTCATCGGCACCAACGAGCAGACGTCCGGCTCGATCCGCGGCTTGACGGCGCTGATCGACGGCGTCGCAAACAACTTCGACCTGCTTGCCGATGCCGTGGTGATCGCAGCCACCGTGATTGGCGGCAGCTTCGCCGGCACAGCGCTTGCCCGCGCCATCATTGCGCTGCAGGCGATGATCGTTGACATGACGACGGCGACGACACGCGCCGCGACGTTGTCGAAGGCCCTCACCTTCTTCGGTGGCTCGCTCGGCATCGCTCTGACCGCTGCCGGCGGTGCGATGGCGTACCTCGCCACACAAACCGATATCTTCGCGTCGCAAGCTGATCGCCTTCAAGCGGCTGAAGACAGCCTCTACAGCGCTCTGATTGTTATCCAAGGCCTTGAGCTGGCGTCTGAGGGCGCAGCCGAGGGCACCGGCCAGGTCGCAGAGAACGCGAACTGGGCGGCGCGCGAACTCGATCAGATGACCGGCGCGGCGGATGACGCCAGTGGCGCCGCTGGCGACCTCGAGCAAGCCACGCGCGATCTCGCCGACATCGAGAAGGAACGCACGCTCGGCACGATTCAGCAGGCGATCGCTGACCGTGAAGCGCTGGTCGCAGCGGAGCGTCGCGCAATCGCAGTGCGCCGTCTGGCGAACTCGATGGTCGGCATCACTGATCCCGAAATCGCGGACATCACGCGCGAGCGCAACGCTGCCGCTATCCAAGCAAGCGAAGCGGAGATCGCGGCGCAGGAACAACGCGTCGAGCGTCTGCAGGCCATCTACGACCGCGTCGCAAACGGCACCTACGTCTCGCGCGCGCCCGCCTCGCCCGATGAGAACGGCGGCGGCAACGGTAATGGGAACGGCCGTGGCGGCAGCGGCTCAGGCCGTTCGATCGCTGACCTCGAAGCCGATGCCGCTCTGACGCTGGCCCGCCTGCGCAACGAAGAAGCGCGGGTCCGCGAATTGCAGGACGCCGCCGAACTTGAACGCCGCACCGCGGCGTATGTCGAAGCCGGGCTCGCCTCGACTGCGGCCCGCGTCAAAGCTGAAAGCGAAGTCCGCGCCGAACGCGAGGCGATGAACGCTGAGGCGCAGCGCTCGTATGAGCTGTCGCGCCAGCAAGACAACATCGACCTGCAGCGCATCCAGAACAACATCGGGCTTGCCGACGAAATGTCGGATCAGCTCGAGATCGCGCGCCGTACCTCTGAGTATGTGCAGCAGCTCGCGGTTTCCGAAGCTGAGGCGGCGCGCATGGCGCGTGAATACGTCGAAGCCCGACGCGCCGCACTGAATCAAGAACGCGAAGCCGAACTCAACACGCGCGGCCTCGAAGACGAAGCCGACGCTGCCCGCCTCCGTGGCGATGCCCGCGCTGAACGCGCGCTGGAACGCCAGCTTGAGCTTCAAGCGCGCATCACGGAACTTCGCCGGCTTGGTCTCAGCGAAGAAGCTGCGGCCGCACGCGCCGAAGCCGAAGTCGAAATGCTCGAGCAAGCGGACCTGCGCGGCAAATTCCGCGATTGGTTCAGCGGCGGCGTCATGGCCGCGCTCGAAGGCGACCTCGACGACTTCTTCGAGAACTGGATCAGAGAACGCGCGGCGCGCGGCCTCGAAAACGCGCTCGACGAAGTTTCGGACATCCTGTTCGACAGCTTCCGCGGCGTGCTCTCGTCTGTGATGCAGAGCGGCCAGGACGGCATCGGCCAGGCCATCGCGGCGGTGTTCACTGGCGGCGCAACCGGCGGGCTCGACAAGCTCGGCGAGGAATCGGCCAAGGCCGGTGAAGCGCTCGGCACCGTACTTGCGGCAGCGGCGAGCGATGCGGCGGCGCAAGTTGTTCTGACCGGCACAGCAGCAGCGGCAACGGCGGCGCAGGAAACAGCTGCCGGCGCCGTGAAGCGCGCAGCGGTCAATCTCGAAGTCAATTCGATGCTGAAGCTGACGGCGTCGGCAAACGCGGCTGCCGCGGCGCTGTCGCGCATCGCGGCAACCGGTGGCGTCGCCAGCAGTAGTGGCGGCTTGGTCGGTTCGATCCTGAGCGGATTGTTCAAAGGCTTCACCAGCAGCCCGGCGAGCTTGATTGGCGGCGGCATGAGCGGCTTCGGCGGCTTCCGCGCCGGCGGAGGCTCGATGGCGCCCGGCATGGGCTACATCGTCGGTGAACGCGGCCGCGAACTCGTGATCCCGCAAACCCCAAGCTTCGTTGTGCCGAACAACGCGCTCGGTGGCGGCAACGTTACCTTGGTCGACAACACGACAATCGCGATCCAGGGCGCGAGCACTGCTGAGATGGCCCAACTGCAGCAGACGGTGAAGGCTATGATCAACACGCGCAACCAGGCCGCCGTGCAAGCGGTGCGTCAGGCAATGCGCAGGCCGCGAGGGCTAGGCGGATGACGATCACCTACCCTCGCGCGTTGCCGCTGTGCGGCGCCAACGTGTGCGACTTCGACATCGATCGTCAGGAAGTGATCGGCGGCGAACAAGGTGGCCGCATCATCTCGAATGAACTTGGCCCGCCGCACTGGCGCATGAAATTCACCCGCACGCCGACGGCGCGCCGCGAATTCGATCAATGGGTCGGCTGGACGTCTTCGCTGCGCGGCTCCGGCAAGCTCTTCTTCGGTCGCGATATGCGGCGCGGGAAGTGGCCGCGTGAGTATCGCCGCACCGGGTTCACGGATCTAGCGCGCGCCGGTGGCGGCGCCTTCGATGGCACGGCAACCTCCATCGATCTGTCCGACCGCTTCGTGCCGGAGTTCGCCGGGCTGCCGGCGGGCTTCAAGGCGAGCATCAACGATTACGTCGGCTTCAGCTGGGGGACGCTCAATCAGCGCTCCCTGCACCGCATCATCGAAGATGGCGTCGCCGACGGCAGCGGCGATCTCGCGATCACCGTCGAGCCAGAAATTCAAGGCTTCGTCCCGAGTGATGCAGTCGCGACCTTCGCGTCGCCAACATGCCTCATGCTCATCGTACCGGGCACGCTTGATTTGAACGACGACGACGGCGAGCTGCGCGTCGCGTTCGAAGCCATCCAGTATCACGAGACCAGCCAGGACTAACTCAGCCCAATGAAGACGTTGCCCTCAGAAGCGCTCGACGCGCTCGATGGGCGCGAGCTCATCCATGGGGCGGCGGTCAAGTTCGCCTTCGAAGAACCGATCCGGCTTTGGTCCGGCTACGGCACGCTCGAAATCAACAGCGAGAATTATGAAGGCGCCGGTCAAGCGGCGCTGATCACACCGACATCCTCCTCGATCGGCGGCGCCAATGACGGCCTGACGATCGATGTCAGCGGACTCGATCCGGCCACGGCGCAGCTCACTGAAGACACCGACTATCACCAAAAGCCGGTCACGATTTATCGGCTAATCTTCGCCCCGGACACACGCACGTTGCTCGGCGCCACGACGTTTCTGCGCGGCCGCGTCGACAGCATCACGATCATCGAGACGATTGGCGGAAAGTCATCGCTTCAACTTCAGATCGAAGGCCCGCGCCGCGACATGAACCGGCGCGGCGCTCGCATCCGCAGCGATACAGATCAACGCATCCTCGGCGGCGCCGGCGATGCAGGCTTCAAGCACATTGGCACCGCGCAGCGCAAAACGCTGACGTGGGGCAACAAGCCATCAACGGTCGGCAGCAGTGGCGGCACGGTCACCCCAGCAGACGTGCGTCGTCGTGCCGGGCAGTTCGTCGGGATCCTCTTCTGATGCAGCGCTTTCCGGACTGGCCCGAACGCTTCGTCGCCTACATCGCAGAGCGCAACGAGCAACGCTTCGCATGGGGGCACGGCAAACAGGATTGCTGCAGCTTCGCCAACGGTGGCGTCATCGCCATGACCGGCGTCGATCTGATGGCCGACATTCCGGCCTACGCCAGCGCCGAAGAAGCCGATCTGATCCTCTCAACGACATCGCTCGAAGAGCTGATGGATGCGCGCCTGCCGCGTCGTGAAACGCCTGCGTTTGCGCAGCGCGGCGACGTCGGGCTCGCGCTGATTAAGGACACGCCGACTCTCATGCTGGTCGAAGGCCTCACCATTGTCGGGCCCGGCCTGAAACGCCTTGAGCACCTGCCCCGCATCGCTCTGTCGATCGCTTGGGCCGTCTGAGCCCTGAGCTATGCCACCCGTCGCAGCGGCGATCGTCGCCGCAGCCTCTGCCGTTGTCTCGACGGTCGGAGCGATCTTCAGCGCGGTTGGCTCCATCTTTGGCGCCGTCGGCGCGTTCTCGATCGGCGGCTTCGCGGTTGGCCGCGTGCTGCTGCAAGTCGGGCTCTCGCTCGCGTTCAATGCGCTCTTTGCACCGAAGCGCGAAAGCGTCGCGGCGCGCCAAGCTTCGGTGCTCGAAGTCTCGCTCGGCGAAACGGCGCGCGAAGCCATCTTCGGCACCGATGCAACCGGCGGCTCGCTGGCCAACCCTTGGAATGACGGCTCGGGCAACGAGTACGAGACGTTCGTCATCGCGCTTGCTGATCACGAGTGCGACGGTCTCGCCGGATATTTCGTTGCCGACAAATACTACGCGTTCAGCGCCAACGGCCTGCAAGGTCACGCCGACTTCGGCAGCTCGCTCTGGATCGAGTTCAGACGCGGCGCGCTGACGGACACGACGCCATCGTATGTGACCAGCCAGGCCGTCGCGGCCGGCGAATGGGAATCCGAAGAACTCGCCGACGGCTTCCTGCGCGGCGTCTGCTACGTCGTCGTTCGCTACAAAATCAACGAGACCGCATGGAAAGGCGGGCGTCCGCAGTTCCGCTGGGTCGTGCGCGGCCTGCGCTGCTACGATCCGCGCAAGGACTCCACCGTCACCGGCGGTTCTGGCTCGCATCGCTGGGGCCAGCCGAGCACCTACGAGTTCACCGACAACGCCGCGATCTGCCGCGCGAACTACATGTGGGGCGTCTGGAATTACGCCTCGGACCCGCCGCAACTGATGGTCGGGCCCGGCAAGAGCTTCGAGGAAGAGCCGCCGCAATACGTCATCGCCGACGCCAACGTTTGCGACGAGCTCGTCTCGCTCAAAGCTGGCGGCAGCGAGAAGCGCTACCGCGTCGGCGCCGTCGTTCGCGCCGATGAGACATGGATCGACATCGAAGAGAACTTCGCGGCGGCGATGGGCGGGCAGCTCGTTGAGCGCAGCGGTGCAATCGGTGTCGACATCGGCGTCGCGAAGACGCCGGAGGCAGCGTTCACCGACGACGATCTGATCGTCGGCAAAGAGGTGCGCTATCAAGCTAAGCTTGCACGCGACGAAATGTGCAACACGGTGGTCGCGCGCTATCCGGAACCGGCACAGCTTTACGAAGACACCTCGGCGCCGATCCGCCGCTCGCTCGAAGACATCGCGGCTGATGGCCAGCCCTACGAGGAGTCGTTGCAACTCGTCTTCGTGCGCTCCGGCACGCAGGCGCAGCGCATCGCAGAGATTCACCGCCGCAAGAAGCGCTTGCAAGCTGTGGCTGCGGTTACGCTGGGCCCGCGCTTCATGCTGCTCGAAGACGCGGACTGGGTAACGTGGACGTCGAACCGCCGCTTCGGCGGCGACAGCGTCAACTTCGAGATCCACGGCGTCGCGGTCGATCAAGCCGGCTTCACGAGCCTTGCGCTTAAGCAGATCAATTCGAGCGTCTTTGCCTGGAACCCGGCGACAGACGAGCTTGACCCGCTGAACCCGGCTTACTTGCCGCCGGCCTCGCTCGCTGACGCCGAACTCGAAGACGTCGCTGTTGAGCCGACGACGCGCACAGACGGCGCCCAGCAGCTGCCGGCGATTCTGGTAACGTGGACGCCGCCAACCGACGCCTCGATCAAGTCGGTGCTGATCCAATGGCGCCGGCAGGACTCGTCGCTGATCAGCTCGAACACCACGGCGGACGTCGCCGGCGGCGAGTACGTGATCGATGCGGGCCTCATTGGCCTCGCAACCTACGAAGTGCGCGTCCGGCCGCTGACGACGCCGCAGCGTGGCGAAGTGTCGTCGTCCTGGCTCGAAGTCACGGTGCCGGAATCGAGCGGCAATCAGTCGCTCAACTTCACGCCGGTGCTGTCGGCGAACATGTTCGTGTTCGGCCGCTCGCTGCGCAAAGTCGCTGGCGACCTGGTGCCGATCGAATTCGACGACGGCGATGACATCACCTGGGACGATGCGGCCCCGCTCACCTGGGATCTGCTTGGCTGGGACGGCCATATCTTCTCGGCGGAATCCTTTGTCGGCGGCGCCAGCGCGCTCGGCATCGTGGTCGACCCAACGAAGGCGCTGATGTTCGGCTTGTCGGCTGATCCGTCAGCGGACGATCACTTCACGAACATCACCTTCGGGTGGCGTGTCGGTGAAGACGGCAAGCTCTCGATCTGGGAAGAAGGCGAGCTCGTCTGGGACAATGACGGCGATCCCGAAGACGCCGAAGCGAACGATGTTCTCTCCGTCACATACGACGGTGCACACACCCGCTATTTCGTAAGCGGCGTCATCAAGCACGAGAGTGAAGCGGCCGCGGGGTTGCGGCTTTACTTCGACACCGCGTTCTACAGCGACGGCGCCCGCCTCGATGGCGTCAGCTTCGCCTCAGCTGCGAGCGCGGGCACGACGCAGGAAACGCGCTACAAGCGCAGCGTAGCGCCACCTGAGACTCCGACAGACGTTGAGCCCGCTGGCTGGACGGTGGCGGTGCCGCCTGGAAACGAAGCGCTGTGGTCGATTACGACGACGAAGACTTTGACCGGCGCGCTGGTGTCGGGCTGGTCGACGCCAGCGCTGATGTCGACGCCGAACTGGCGCGGCATCTACAACGACGCCACGACCTATTATCGCGAAGACGGCGTCACCTACGCCAACATCTCGTATCGCTGCATCGTCGAGAGTGTTGTCGGTCGCGCGCCGAGCGGCACGACGCAGGACAATCCGTTCTGGGTTCTGATCAGCGGCAACGCAGGCAACCCACCAGTGGATCCGCCGGATGAATTCGCCGACGTGATCGAGGTTACGTCTTCAGCCGAGGGCGTGAACCTTTACGATCTCGCCGTCGCCAACGGCTACACCGGCTTCGGCGACGTCGCGATCACGTTCGAGGTCGAAAGCGGAACGGTGATCACTGGACGGCCAGGCGCGCCAAACGGTGGTTACGGCATCACCACCGGCTCTTGGCCGACCGGCTACACCTTCGATCTCTCGCTCGTCATCAAGAGCGGCGCGATCGTGCGCGGCGGCGGTGGCAAAGGCGGCAAGGGCGGCGACTGCAACCCTGGCCCGCAAGTCGGCGAGACCGGCGGGCGCGGTGGCGACGCCATCGAATGCCTGACGCCAATCGACATCGACATTCAAAGCGGCTCGACGGTTCAAGGCGGCGGTGACGGCGGCTTGGGCGGCGACGGCGCGTCGATTCAGACCGGCATCTTCCGAGTGCTGCGCATCGGCGGTGGCGGCGGCGGCGGCGGTCAACCGAACGGCCCCGGCAACGTCCAAGGCTACGGCAGTTCGACAAGCGGCAGCCCGGGCGCTGCGGCAACGACATCGACGCCCGGCGCTGGCGGCGGCGGGTTCGGTGGCGGGTTCGGTGGCGGCGCCGGCGGCGCCTACGGCAACACCGGCTACTGCGTCCGCAAGAACGGCCACGCCGTCCCAGTGACGAACAACGGAACGACCGCCGGCACGATCGGCTAATCAGGAAGCAATTCAGACATGACGACAATCTCTGGCGCCGGCGCTCATGCGAGCGCCGCCGCGACCGATCGCCTGCCCGCCAGCAAAGACGGCAACAAGGGCTACCTGTCTGTCGATGCAATTGCGCGGATCTACGGCCCGCGAGAGACCGTCACCGCTTTGCGTGCGATCAGTGCCGCAGCGCTGATTGCCGACGGCGCGCAAGTCGTCGTTCTCGGCAATCAATCGGCCGGCGACTGCCGCCCATTCATCGTTCAATGGGACGCCGATTCTTCGGCGACGCATGACGGCGTCAACGTCTTCCGCCCCACCACGGGGGCTGCGTCTACAGGTGACGGCCGCTGGGTGCGCGTTGGCCCGCTCGTGATGTTTGACATCCGAGACTTCGGAGCGCGCTGCAACGGCACAGATGGCTCCGCTGGAACGGATGACACGACCGCAGTCCAAGCTGCTATCGACGCCGCTGCGGCGTACAAGGCGTCCACGGGGCGCATCGGCATGGTTTATGTGCCGGTCGGCATCACCGACGTCGGCGAGCTGACGCTGAAGTCAGTCGTCCTCTTCAACGAAGTGCCCCAGAAGAATCACGCTGTGCTCCGTTTGCGAGCTGGCAAGAACAGCAACTTCATCACCGGAGACAACGCTGCAACACTCGGCGGCGGCTCGACTGCTGGCGGCCTCAGCGACTATGGCTTCATCAACATCACGCTTGATGGTAACTACGCGAACAACACGGGTGATGGCTGGGGCTTCTTCGCGTACGGCAAGCGTCCGCTGATTGATAACCTCTGGATCAAAAACGTTCGCGGTATCGGCTTCAAGAACCAATGGGGCCTGCACGACTCGCTGACCGATTTCGCGGCCGAGGGCTTCTGCCGCAACGTCTACATCAGCTTTTGCGGCATGGAGGGATTTATCTGGCGCGGTCCACACGACAGCGTGCTTCAGAACATCTTCGTGCTGTCGAACGGACAAAAGACCGACAAGACTTACAAGGCGATGCAGATCGCGGGGCACGGTAACTGCCGCATCATCGGCGCCCACGTGCACCGCTGGGATCCCGACACATTCACGCTGAAATGGCCAAGCGTCGCGCTCAGCATCGAAACCGACGGCGTCGAAGTTTCAGATAGTCACCTCGAAGGAGGCTGGGATTCCGCTGTCGTAATCGACGCCAACAACTGCATCATCGGCCCAACGAACAAGTGCTACGCCGCCGGCGCCTCCGGCGCAAAAACCGTCCACATCATCGGCGACAACAATCAGGTGCTCTGCAACATCAACGGGCCTGCGCCGTACGATGTCACGCCGACGCCGCTCTACAATGATGTAAAGGGCGTGGTGATTGGCGACACCGGAACGACGGTTAAGCGCAACATCATCAAGGGCGTGATCACCGGCTGCAAGGCGGGCTCGATCGACTTCACTAACAGCGCTGGCCAAAACGTTGTTCAGGTTCGCGGCGAGCAAGACGGCGGCACCTTCATTGTCGGCGCCGCGCATGACGACGACGATGTCGATCTGATCATCGACCGCGGCTCAGGCACTATCGAGCGCTACTTCAAACCGGCGCTTGGCGAACGGATCTACAGGGGCCCAATTCGCCGCTCCTGGCTGGGCGGCATCACCGCGGCGGGCTCAAGCCAGTCCGACGCCCAAGTGCTCGATGGCTCATACGATCGCTACAACGTTTCAACCGTGGCCGCTGGAACGGGCGTCCTCTTCGAAGCCGCGCTGATCGGGCATGAGAAATGGATCGCTAACCGAGGCGCCAACCCGCTGTTGGTTTATCCGCACAGCGGCGAGATCGTTGAAGGCCTCGCGACAAACGCACCGTATCGGATTCCGCCAGGCACCGTTGTTGCGTTTCACTGCAAGGCCGATGGCGTTTGGGAGGCCTCGCTTAACTCGACGCTGCAGCGGCTGTCGCGCTCCGGAGAGACAGTCACCGCATCAACGCCGCTCCTTGATCTGGCGCAGGTGTGGAATTCAGGCGGTGTTGCCTTCACGGCATTGACGCTGGACGTCACCGATACTGCGTCGGCCACCGGTTCGTTCTTGCTCGATCTAAAGGTCGGTGGCAGCACGAAGGTCCGAGTTCGGAAAGACGGCTTTCTGAACGTCGCTGCTGCGGGTGCGCTGGGCTTCCTGGCACGCGGCTACCTGCAGGCGCCGTCAGATGGCGTGTGGACGCTGACGAACAACAACGGCAACGACTTCGACCGTTTGCAGTTTGGCGGCACCGATTCTGCTCGACCAGCGCTTAAGCGAAGCAGCGCAGCGCTCGAAACTAAACTTGCCGACGACAGCGCCTACGCTCAGCACAACGTGTCGATTGCCGGACTCGTGGACGGTGTGACTGCGCCGTCAGCAACCTCCGGCCTCGCCAAGCTGTTTGTCGATGTCGCCGACGGCGATCTCAAGGTCATCTTCGGCGACGGCACCGTGAAGACGCTGACGGTCGACACCTGATGAACCTGCATTTCACTCTAAGAGATGATCAGGCGTTGGCGCTCTGCGGCCTCATCGACCTCAGCGTTCGCGCGCTCGGTGCTCAATTGGCTCAAGGCGGTGCGGCGCAGCTGAAGGAGTCGATCCGTCTGCTCGCGGACGCCGACGAAATCGCTGACCTGATCCAAGCCTCGCTCAAGCCCGAAGAAAGCGCTCCGCCATGAAGGAAACAGCTCAGGCGACTGCCGACAGCGATGACGCCTCAGCGAGCGAGGTGGTCACGCAATTGTTGAACGACCCGGATGCGTCGCCGGAAACACTGATCGACGCCTGGCGCTGCTTCGTTCTCGCGCCAGCGCTGCAGTCTCAACGACAGAACTAACCACCCCAAGGAGAAGACCATGAAGAAGCTGCTTATCGCGGCCGCGCTGGCGGCTGCGTGTTTTGTGCTGCCCGCTGCGGCGCAAACCGTTAGTGACGCCACGACCGGCATTGTGCTCGAAGCGCCGATGCCTGCACCGGGCGCTGAGTTCTCGGCCCCGACGCAATACTCGAACACCGAAGCCGACGGCGGCAGCTCTGTCCCGTACGGTGACGTCATCGCCGATCTGCTCGGCTACCTGCTGAGCGCTGCCGGTGTCTTCGCGCTTTGGCTGCTGCGCCGTCTGCCGAAGGTGGCGGTCGATGCGCTGAACATGATCGGCGGCATCACGCTTCAGAAGCGCGCCGACGAGCTGCTTGAGCTTGCGATCAAGTACGGGGTCAACACGACCGCCGGCGCCGTACGCGGCAAAACGCTGTCGCTGAAGATCGGCAACGAAGTGCTGGAGCGCGCCTTCGAATACGCGCTGCGGCATGCGCCCGGTCTCGTCGGCAAGATCGGCGGTTTAGTGCAGCTGCGCGAAAAGATCATCGCCCGGCTCGACATCGATGCCTCCGAAGCCTTCACGGCTGCGCGTCAGCCGATCGTTGAACCGATCCAAGTCCCGCCGCCGACTCCGCCTCAACCGGTCCCGGCGAGCTAATCCGCCATGCAATGGGTCAAGCTCGCGATCTTGGCGCTCGAACTAGCGGGCGCGTTTTCCCGCTGGGTCGAGCGCACCAAGGCCGCGAGCGACGCCGAACGTGAACTTATCGAGCGCGCCAGAGGAATGGTCGATGCCAACATTGCGAAAGCTGATGACGCCCGCGCTCGCGTGCGTGCTGATATCGAGCGCCTTCCTGGCGGGGTGCGCGACGATTCCTTGGGGCCGTGGCGCGACGACTGACGCGGCGATCGCTGACGTCACCACAGCCACGGCCTGCGGATCGTTCCGCCGCATCGATCCGTCGAAACGCGACACCGACGGCACGCTGATTCAAGTCCACGAACACAACGCGACTTACGCCGCGCTCTGCGGTGCAGCGCCCTGATGGCGGGCGACGTTCCGCCGCCAGAAACCGCAGGCGGCTTCATGCTCACCTTCGATCACGTCTGGCAGGCCGTGCTCACGATCGGCGCGCTTGTGCTGGGCTGGATTCACAACAACCAGCGCAAGGAGCTCGACGACATGAAATCTCAGATCGTTGAGAACCACAAAACGATCGAGGGCCACAAGCTCTACGCGGCTGAGACGTACGCGACGAGCAAGGAAGTCGAGAGTTCGATCGAGAAATCCGAAGCGCGGCTGCGTGAGCAGATCAAACAAAACCACGAACACATGCTGACGCGGCTCGACGACATCAGAGACCGCCTGCCCCGCCGCAACTGAGATGGAGAGACATGGATCATGTCGCCCAAAAATCCTGCCCAAACTGCGGTCCGCACCGCGTCCTCACCCTTCGATCGCGTCAAGCGCTACGTCTCCGAGGCGATGGCAACGCGCTGTGGTGCGCGTGGTGCGGCGGAAAGTGGGCCTGCACAGACGACAACGACGAAGAAGAAGGAAGCCCCCATGAAATCGAAAGTTAGCTCAGCGCGTGTCGCTGAGATCGCGAGCCGCATCCTGCGCGGCAAGCCGTACTCTGAGCGCGAGGTCAAGGCCGTCGCTGCATCGGTGATCGCGCAGGCGAAGGCCGTGAAGAAGGCGCCGGCGAAGAAGCGGCGCCGCTAAACCGTTCCCGCGCGCGGGGTGCTTCCCCCGGCTCGGACGCGCGCGGCCCCTCCTCTCCGAGCCGGGGACCAACCTGAGAAGGACAATCGGAAATGTCGAAAGAGAAACTTGAACAGGAAGTCCGCGAAGCCGCGGACGCAATGAGCCGTGCAGCGGCGAAGATAGGCGAACAAGCGACGGCGCTCAACAACGCCAACGCCGAAGTCGCAAACGTGAAGACGCAGCTCGCCGACGCGCAAGCCAAGCTGGCGCAGGGCGGCGTCATCACGTCGGAAGAGCTTGATGGCCTGGCCAACACGCTCGACGGCGCGCAGACGGCTCTCGACGCCGCTGTGAGCGCCACGACGGCGGCGCAGGAAGCAACCACTGAAGCGGCTGACACCGCCGCTGCGGTGGACACCTCCACCGTGACGGACGCTCCTCAGGGCTAAGTCACGCGGGGCAGTGCGGGGAAGCGGAGGGGCGGCAGCGATGCCGCCCTTTCGCGTTTTTGAAGGTGAATGTAATGCCGTACGACAAAGATAAAGACCCAATGCATGGGTTGGCGCAAACGCCATCGACTCCAGCACGCCGCGCTGTCGCGGTTACGCCGGATGATAACACCGACCTCTCGATCTATGCGAAGGCGCTCTTCGTGGGTGTCGGCGGCGACATCGTGGCGATCCCCGCCGGCAACGCTGACAACGAAGCGGTGACATTTAAGAACTGCGCGTCCGGCTCAGTTCTTCCGGTGATGATCCGGCGAGTGAAGAACTCTTCGACCACGGCAACAACGCCGAAGTGGTGTGTCACGAGATTGGGCATGCACGCGGCTGGGTGCATCGGGAGCGTCAATCATGAGCTTGAACGAACGCAGTGAGACGAAGCTCGAAGGCGTGCATGCCGATCTGGTCAAGGTCGTGCGCCGCGCCGCCGAGATCTGCGAGATCGACTTCGTCGTCGTCGAAGGCCTGCGCACGATGAAGCGTCAGCGCGAGCTTGTTGCGAAGGGCGCGTCGAAGACTTTGAAGAGCCGCCACCTCGATGGCCACGCCGTTGATCTGGCGCCGGTCATCGATGGCGAGATTTCTTGGGCGTGGCCGCCGTTCTATCTGATCGCGAAGGCCATGAAGCAGGCCGCGATCGACGTCGGCGTTCCGGTTGAGTGGGGCGGCGATTGGAAGGGCGGATTCAAAGACGGCCCGCACTGGCAGCTGCCTTGGAAAGAATATCCAGCATGAGCTAGCTTGCAGGAATCATGCACGTCTGCCCATGGCGCGTCGCTCATTGTCCCCTCACGCCTTCGCTAAGCTTGCCCGCCTCCGCTCCTCAGCCGAAAGCGCTGGCGGCTCATCAGTGTTCGCAGGCTTGGGCGCGTCAAGAGCGCCAGACTTCGGAGCCGGTTTCTCGGGCAGCGAGGCGATCCAGGCATCGAGTTTTTCGCGCTTCCAGCGGTGGCCGCGCCAGCCCTGATCGACCGCCGGAACCGGGCATTGCCGGTCGAACTGCTCCGCGCTCATGTCGCAGTATGCGGCGGCGGTTTCGCGCAGCATCAGGGCGGGCCAGCGGTCGCTCACGGCGTCGCTCCGGCTGCGGTGATGCATTCGGCCTTGATCGCGCACCACAGCCGCCAGCAGCGCGCTCCGTTCTTGTCTGAGCGATCGCGCTCCCAGCGACGACGAGCCAGCGTCATCAGCCGCCGCAGGCGTTTGCGCGCGAGCCTGTCTGACTTCAGCCAGCCCGCAAGGAACGAGCGACGTCTTGAGCGCAGCGCGAATG
>ERZ650311.494-NODE-494-length-25034-cov-5.858561_pt1 | contig 25034 bp, 31 predicted proteins | sample MGYA00376247_ERZ650311 | MGnify/ENA primary metagenome ERZ650311 (study PRJEB26733, sample SAMN07839324) | wastewater metagenome | biome: small river; feature: stream; material: water | place: USA: North Carolina | collected 2016-07-28 ...
CGATAGATTTCCGAGTTGGCGGAACCGCGACCGATTTAGGCGCCGCAGTAGCGCGATCGGCAAGAGCGAGGCGATGGACCTTCCCCAGCACTGCGCAGCGCGTGCACCATGGTCCGAGCTCCGCCGCGACCTGCGCGGCCGTCATCGCGTCCGAGCATCCCTTGCAGTACGGCCGCACGGAGGCCCGGCCACATTTGAGACACGACCTGAACGCCATCGGTGCGTCGAGGTCGGGCATCCCGACGGGCTTGGCGAGCTGTGCGACCTCGGGGGGCAACTTCATTCCGGGGCCCCATCGGCGAGCTCGTAGTCGCGCGGCTTGACGTGGCTGGGAGCGCGTGCGCCCCCAGGGCCTGTGCGCTGCTGCGGCCTGGGCTTCGCGGCATAGCCGCACACCAGGTTGATCAGTTCCGCGGATTTCAGCGGGTTATTGCCGTCTGCCTGACGACCCGCCACGTCGGCGGCGGCGCGGATCGACTCCAGAGCTTCTGACAGCGGCTTCCGAGCCCTGGCGATGTCGCCAGCGATGCGATTCGCCAGGGCTGGCGTGGCCACGGTCGCGAGCGGTCTCAGCGCCGCCAGTGTCTCGTGGATCGAGACGGCCTCGGGACTGTCGCACTCCCCGCTCGTCGCCAGCGGGCGGCGCCGCACCGCCGCCGGGTCACCGAGCTTCACGTGCGGCGGTAGGTCGTTCAAGCCACCCGGCGGGCCTCCCCCTGCACCCCCTCCGGGAGCAGGAGCAGGAACACGACCAGGAGCAGGAACATGATCATAATTTTCTTGGCTTCGAAGGGCCTTCGAAGGGGCTTGGAAGGGGCTCCAGGCGCGGCTCCGTGGGAACGCGCAGGGCCCCACGCTCCTGCAACGCGGCCTCGACGGTGTGAAGTGCGCCGCCGAGCGCCTGAACCGCGCGCTCTCGGGCACGAACACGATCCTCCCGTCCTTCGGGTCGCTGGTTCGAACGGCCGGGTCGATGCTCCGCGACCTCATCGGCCACGCGATCCGGTCGGGCTCCGAGATCGAGAACCTCGAACTCGCGTTCACGACGATGCTTGGTGGCGCGGACGCGGCGCGCGCGCACCTCGAAGAACTCCAGCGCTTTGCGATCGGGAAGCCCTTCGAGTTCGCGCAGCTCGCGTCGGCCTCGCGGCTCCTCCAGACGTTCGGCTTCCAGGCCCGGGACGTGACGGGTCTCCTCACCGACTTTGGCGACGCGGCCTTCACCGCCAACACGGGCTTCGAGGGCGTCGAGCGCATGTCGCGCGTGTTCGGGCAGATCCGCGCGACGGGCAAGACCACCGTCGGGCACCTGAACATGCTGGTGCGCAGCGGCGTGCCTGCGTACGACATCCTGCGCGAGCGCCTCGGGCTCACCGGGGAGGAGCTCCAGAAGATCGCCCGGTCGGGCATCCCCGCCGAGCGGGTGATCACGGCCCTGCGCGAGGGGATGCGCGCGCGGTTCTCGGGCGGCCTCGACCGCGCCGCGGCGACCCTGGCCGCGAAGCTCTCGGACCTTCAGGACCTCGCGGGCCTCTTCTACCGGACGCTCTACCGCGAGCTCGGCCCCTACCTCATCTGGTTCATCGACAAGCTCTCGGGCGCGCTCACGGGCAATATGAGCGAGATCGCGCGCACGGTGAAATACACCGTCGCGACGGTGCTCGGCGTCGGGCGCATCCTCGTGGGCGTCCTCGGCGGCGCGTTCGTCGACGTGCGCGAGCGCTGGAACCGGGACGCGGGGGGCGCCACGCGCTCGGTCACGCAGACGCTCCGCCGCTTCGCGCTCGTGATCGAGGGCGTCGCGGCGCTCGTGTCCTCGGACAACGGCCGCGGGCTCGCGCAGATCCCCCGCGGCCTGCGCATGAACCTCGTGGACAAGGGGCTCTGGCCGACGGTCGTCGCGACGGCGCGGTTCTTCAACCGCGTGCGGGCGCTCGTCGGCGGCTTCGTCGAGGGCCTCGCCCGTGGCTTCAACGACGGCGCGCGGCGTATCCGCGCCGTGACCGACGCGCTCGGGATCACGCAGGCGGGCATGACGATGACGCGGGCCGAAGCGACCCGCCTCGGGGAGCGCCTCGGGCGCCTCGTGACGATGCTCGCGCTCGTGAAGGCCGCGACGCTCGCCGTCCGCGCGGCGGGCCTGATCACCCTGCCCGTCCTCCGGCTCCTCGGGCCGACGCGCGACCCGACGACGGGCCGCTTCGTCGCGGGCAACGCCGCGTCCCTCGCGCAGGCCCTCGGGCGCCAGCTCGTCGCGACGGGGCGCGCCCTCCCCGGCGTCCTCGCGCAGACGCGCATCGGCATGGAGCGCCTCACGGGCGTGACCTTGCGCTTTGTGCTCCTGAACCCGGTCCTGGCGGCCGTCGCCCTGGCCGTGGTGGCGATCGGCCTGGCCTCGCTCTGGGCCTACCGCCACGCCGACCAGCTCGCGTCCTCGTCGCCGAAGTGGCGCGCGCTGCGCGTCGCCCTGAACCTCGTCTTCGGCCCCTTCATCGAGCTCGCGGTGCTCCTCGGTCGCACCGACGGGTCCTTCGAGCGGTTCCGGGGTCGCGTCGTCGCGGGCGCGCAGTCGCTCTGGCGCGCGCTCTGGCCCCTGCGCGTGGCCGTCGCGATGCTCGTGCTCGCGTGGTACGTCGTGCAGGCGCGCGTCGGGATGGCGCTCGCGTGGATGGTCGGGGCCCTCGCGCGGGCGGCGGTGTGGATCGGGGGCGCCCTCGGGCGCGCGGCGCTCGCGATCGGCCGCACCCTCACGGCCCCCTTCGTGGCCCTCTTCGGGTGGATCCGCGCGCGCGTCGGGGTCTTCGCCGCCCTCGCCCGCGTCCTCTTCGCCCCCTTCATCTTCGTGGCCCGGTTCGCGTTCGGGCTCATCCTCGGCGCGCTGCGGGCCGTCGGGGGGTTCTTGGAGCGGCGGTTCGGGGTGCACCTCGCGGGGGCGCGCCTCGCGCTCGTGCTCCTCGTCGCGGGCATTCGCACGACCTTCAGTTCGCTCCCGAACCTCCTCCTCGCCCCCTTGCGCCTCGTGGCGCGCGAGATCGTGTCGATGTACCGCGGGCTCCCGGCGGCGCTGCGGCCCTCGGGCCTGGAGGGCGCGGCGCGCACCCTGGAGACCTTCGCCCAAGGCCCCGCGACCCCCGCGCAGGCGGGCGCCGTGGTGGACACCCAGGCCGCCGGCGCGGGCGCGGTGACGGCCGCGAACGTCGCCCGCACGACGGGCGTGATGGCCGCCGCGCAGACCCCCGCCGCCGTCGTCGTGAACACGCCCCCGCCGCCACCCCCGGGGCCCACGATCGTAGAGATCGACGGCCGCGAGGTCATGCGGGCCGTCAATCGGCAGAACACCACCACGGCCCTGCGCAGCGGGCGCGCGGTCGAGACGGAGTAGCGATGCCTGCGGTGATCACCTGGACGACGGCGCGCGACGCGCTCGGGACGGCCCTCGCGCACGTCTCGCTCGCGGCCGACGCGCCCGCGAAGCTCTACGGGCAGGGGCTCCTCGCGCGCCTGAACGCCACGGGCGCGGCCTACGACGCCGACAACGCCCGCCTGCGCACCACGGTCGACGCCGACGACGCGACCTACAGCGCGGCGCTCTCGACGTGGACGACGGCGATGGGCCCGGTCTGGACGCGCGCCACCAACCTCTGCCGCTACCTCGAAGCCGCGCAGGTGGCCTACCAGTCGAGCTACGGCACGACCCTCACGCCGCGCATCGCCGAGACGACCCGCGGGCCCATCGTCCTCGGCGAGCACACCGTGCCCTTCCCCGACCCCTTCACGGACCCTTCGCCCGCGCGGGCCTGGGACACGATCCTCGACGGCGGCGGCGCGCCCGTCGCGCGCATCGAGGCGCGCGAGCTCGGCATCGCGGGCGGGCGCGTGAGCGTCGAGGTCGCCGCCGCGAGTGACGGCGACGCCACGCACCGCAAGGTGATCCTGCGCCTCGGGTCCTACAGCGAGGTCTACGACGACCTCGACTTCACGACCGAGGGCGGGACGGGCGCGCAGGACGAGAGCCTGCTGGTGCTCCCCTTCGTGCACCTGAAGCGCGCCGTGCCCGAGATCCGCAGCGCGCTCACGCTCGGCAACAGCGCGGGCGGGGTGCTCGACGCCGCGCGCAACCGCCTCCTCGGGCTCGCGGCCCTGCCCGTGGGCGAAGGGGCGCTGCGCGCGGTGGAGGTCGATCTCCTCCGCGAGACGGTGCTCGATCTGGAGCGCGCGTGGGCGGAGAAGCCCACCCTGCGGAACGTGCTCGCGCAACGCGAGGCGGAGCTCGCGGCCGTGATGACCGACGCGCAGCGCCTCACGGCCTTCCTCGGGAGCGGGCTCGCGTGGTAGGGTGGCAAGTGTCTCGCAAGGTCCTCGGGGCATGACGAGACCCGCGCAGCCGAGAGCGACCGCACGCCTGAACCTCAAGCTCCCCGAACGAATGCGGGGGCGACTCGACGCGTTGCGTGCGCAGACCGAAGCGGACACGGTCACGGAGGTGATTCGTCGCGCGCTCTCGGTCTACGACACGCTCGTCACGCTCCAAAGGGAAGGCCCGCAGGGCGCGCAGGATCGCCCACGGGTCGCCCGGGTCGAGCGTGACGTACCGCGTGCACTGGCCGTGGCAGTCGGGGCACTCTTCGAGGTCGCAGGTGGCCTCGGGCGACGCGCGGCGCGCGCGGATCTCGCCGAGACCGCCGCAGCCGTCGCACACGATCGGGAGACGCAGACGCTCCGGGTTCATGTTCATCTTCGCATCCTCCTGGCGAGCGGGCGGAGCCCGAAGGCCCCGCCCCTCGCCCGTGGCTCAGTCCTCGCCCTGGCGCATGAGCGTGAGCACGGGCTCGCCGTCGTCGCCGGGGCCGATGTGCGCCCACGCGTCGACGTCGCCCCCGACGCCGCGCAGCGTGAAGTACACGCGGTCCTCGTCCGCGGGCGCCGCGAGGAGCGCCGCGCGCACGTCGCCGAACGCGCGCAGGAGACGCGCCTTGTCCTCGCCGCCCACGTCCGCGAAGAGGCCCGCGGTCATCGCGGTGTGGACGCGCACGCCCACGGCGTCCGCCGCGGCCGTCACGTCCACCAGCACGCCGTCTTCGAGGGCCTGCGCGCGGGTGTAGGCGTGGATGAGGTCGTCTGCCGTGAAGAGAGCTTCCATGGTCGTTCGTCCTTTCCTTCGTGGGCGTTACGCCCGGGTGATCCCGTAGTCCGCCATGCGGTCGCGGACGGTCGCGCGCGACACGCCGAACTCCCGCGCGACGGCCGCGATGCGCCAGCCGTGGGCTTCGAGCGACGCGAGGAGCGCCGCGCGGGGGATGCGCGTGCGCGCCGCGGTGAGGGCGCCGTAGGTCACGGGCGCGGGGGAGACCGCCGCCTCCATCGCCGTGAGGAGCTCCTCGCCCTGGTCGTTCACCGAGCGGAGCCCCGCGAGCGCGCGCGCCATGAAGTCGTCCGCCGTGAGACCGCCCGCGTTCACCACCACTTCGAGCACGATTCGCATCCTCGCCCTCGCTTCTGTAGATAGATACGTGCGAGCGCGATAAAAGCAACGCTCAAACGTTGCTTTTTAGGTCGTATCCTGTCACGGTTTCGGCGCGTACGATCCGCCCATGACGACCGACCGAAACGACCCCGTGCACCGCCTGATCGCGCTGATGGACCTCGTGCCCGACGGCTACCCCGAGGACGTGCGCGGCCCCTTGCGCGAGGCGCGCGACCGGGCCGCGAAGCACCTCGCCGCGGCGCTCGCGCCCGCCTGGACGGCCGCCGCCCTCGCGCGCGACCGGGTGCGGGACGCCGCGGGCCGGGTGGGGATCGCGCCGAGCGTGTGGCGGCGCATGCAACGCGAGGTGCCCGAGGTCTCGGCCGCGTGCCCGATCCCGCCGCGGGGCCGCCCCACCGCGGCGGCACGGGCGGTGAAAGAGAGGCGCACGAAGGAGAAGCGACGATGAGGCACGAGATCCGACTCCAGACCGAGGCCATGAGCGAGGACGAACTTCGCGCGGCGTTCCCGTGGGCGGTCGCGCCCCCCTCGCTCGTCTCCCTCGATTCGTTGCGGGAGACCTTCGGCCGCGCGCAGGACGTGCTCGTCGCGGCGTCGGACTCGACCGACCGGGCGCGCGACCTCGAAGTCGCCGAGGGGCTCCGGCTCGAAGCCGAGCGCACCAAGGGCGGTGCCGTGGCGTCGCGCTCGACCGTCGCGTCGCGCGCCGTCGCCGCCGACCTCGTGCACGCGACCGCGCGGTGGGCGTACTGGTCGGACGGCGCGATGACCGACGCGAGGGACCTCGACGCCTCGACGCGCGCGAAGCCCCCGGCCGCCCTCTCGGCCGACGCGGTGGCGCTCCTCGATGCGGTGTGGGGGTCGGACTCGGGGACACCGCGCGTCGGCTGGAAACGGCTCGCCGCGGTCGCGCGCATCCTCGTGACCGAGCTCCTCCCCGATCCCCCCGGCCTCGCACCCGAGCACCGCTTCACGGCCTACCACCTCCGCGTGCGCTACATCGACGGCACCGAAGGGGACCTCTACACCTGGGAGGACTTCCACGAGGGGGAGTACGCGGTGTGCGACACGCAGGCCGAACTCCTCGGGGTGATCGCGGAGTTCTTCGAGTCGCTGGCGATCGACGCCGCGATGCAAGAGGACGACTGAGCGCCAACCGCGCGCCGCGTTGACGCGCCCGCGACGGGTGATGGCCCGCCGCCCCAAGCCTTCCCAGGCCCTCACCGCCGACGCGCAACGGCTCCTCGTGGCGCTCCTCGCCGAGCTCGACCTCGCGGAGGTCGCGGCCTTCGCGGGCGAGAGCGAGTCGACCGTGCGCCGCTACGCGGGGGGCGGGACGGGCGCGCGGGCCTCGGTGCGCGTGCTCACCCAGGCCGTCCTCGTCCTCGTCTGCCAGCGTCTCCCCGCGCTCGCGCGCGACGAGCGCGCCGCGATCGAGCGCCTCAACGCGGGCTGCACGCCCGGTGGCGTGGGCCTTGCGATCCCGCCGTCGCCATGAACGACGCTCACCGCACCATCCTGCACCTCCTCGCGACCGGGCCGAAGACCGGCCGTGAACTCGTCGACGGCGCCGACGGGGCGCTCCAGCGCGGCACCGTCGACGTGCATCTCGCCACGCTCGAAGACCAGGGCCTCCTCACGTCTGAGGTCATCCCGCGTGACGGGCAGGGCCTCCGCGCGCGGCGCTACACGATCACCGAGGCGGGCCGCGATCTCGTGACGGACGAGTCGCCCGGGGAGGGCTTCGTCTGCACGAGCAAGCCCGGCGCGGCGATCGAGACGTGGACGCACGCGCTCACGCCCGAGGACAAGAAGAAGCTCGACGTGGGCGACTTCTTCACGCCGAGCACGATGCGCGTGATGGGCGCCGTCGTCGCGCGCGACCTCACCCCCGAAGAGGGCACGGCCCTCACGACCCCGCAGCCCCCGATGGGACGCGCGCTCGCGTCCCACATCGCTCTCCTCATCATGGCGTTCGTGGGCTTCGTCGCGATGGGTGTCGCGCAGGACATCGGGCACCTGGGTGCGTTCGTGGACGGCTTTCTCGGCGCCGTGTTCGTACTCATGGCCGCGATGCTTTGCGACCACAGGCTTCGGCGCTACCGCGACGAGGCCCTGCGGCGCGCGAGCGCGCGCCGTCGGTGGGCGGAGGTTCAGGCCGAGCGTGCGCAGCGCGAGGCGTCGCCGTGATGGAGGCGTCTCTCGACGCGGCCCTCCCGCACGCGGACGAGGCACCGCCTTCCACGTCGCAGGAAGACCGACGCGCGCAGGTGGCCGCGCGCTACCGCGACAAGACGGGCGCCTGCCTCACCTGCCAGGCGACGGCCGAGTGCACGGGCTTCAAGAAGCTCGTCTGTCGGTGGTGCGAGGAGGCCGAGGACGCGACCGACGAGAGCGAAGACGAGGCGGAGGAAGAGGACGCGTGAGTCTCCGAAGCGACCTCCGAGCGTGGGTGAAGGTCACGCGGGATGTCCGCGCGGGACGGATCACCCACGACGAAGCCGAGCGCCGACACGACCAGCTCATGCGGGAGCGGACGGACCTCTTCACCTTCGCGTGCGTGCTGGTGTTCGTTGCGCCGTTCGTCGCGGCATTCGCGCTGCACGCGCTCGTCGTCTTCGTGCTCGTGCGTGCACGGATTCTGCTTTGAGCCCGCGCATGAAGCAGCTCTACATGATCGACGGCCCCGACGCGGTGGGGAAGGGCACGATCCTCTCCGCCGTCGCGGGCGAACTCACGGGCAAGGGCGCGCACGTGCATCGGCACATCCACGCGACGCCCTACGACCCCAAGGACCTCGCCGACGACGTGCGCCGCGCGTACTGGTACGCGTACGAGCGCGCGCGCATCTACTGCATCGTCCGCGACTTCCCGGGCGTGCACCTCCTCGACCGCTCGCACTGGACGAGCTACGCGGTGACGGGCGCGCGGTGGGCCGCCGAGCTCGCGCGCGCCGAGGAGATCACGCTCGCCGAGATGGGGATTGAGCCCGTGCTCGTCCTCCTCACCGCGCCCGATGCGGTGCTCAATGCGCGCCTCCGCAGCCGCCCGCGGGTCGCCTCGGCGCTCGCCGCGCTCGACGAAGACCCCCGGCGCGACGCGATGCGCGAACGTTATCGGGCGCTCGCCGACACGCGCGTGCGCTCGGTTGAGGTCTCGACCGACGCGCCCCTCATGGAGTCGATGGCGAAGGTCGTCGCGTACCTCCAGCTCGACCGCGCGAACCTCCGGTGAGGTACCCGCTCGGACTCCTGCTCCTGGCCTTCGGCGCGACGGCCGCGATCCCGAGCGCCCCGGTGCGCTTCGGCGCCGTCGCCTCCCCGCCGCGACGCCACCCGGGCGGGCCGACGTGGTTCGAGCACCCGCACACGCACTGGCGCCGGGGGCTCCTGCCGCGGCGCATGCGCACGTCGCTCTGCATGTGTCGCCGTTGCTGGCCCTTTTGAGCTACTGCTCCAGATCCACCACGTCGGGCGCTTCGGTCGTCTGCGGCGACCCCGCGGCGCGTCCCGGCTGGCCCGTGGTGGGCGTCGGCTGCGCGGCCCCGGTGCGCCGCGGGTTGCGCCGCCCCGCGTTCACGCCGTCGCGCGTGAGCGTGAGCTCGGTCTCGTAGCCGCTCGCGTCGATCGTGTGGCGGCACCCCTTCGCCCGCCAGAGCCCCGCGTCGCGGGCCTCGACCCCGAGGACCTTGACGAGGACCCCGCGGCGCGCGCGCGGGAGCCCGAGGGCCTTCGCGGTGGCCTCGACCTTCCGCGCCTCGTGGTGCTTGAAGGTCGCCGACGCCACCCGCGCGACGTGCTGGCGTGCGGCGGCGGTCGAGCCCGTCGCGGGCGGCGTGACGACGCGTCCGGCCTCGGGGGCGCCGTTCGGCGGCGAGGTCACCGGGGCGCGCCCACCCTCGGAGAGCACCTCCCCGCTCTCGGTGCTCACCACGAAGAACGCCGTGTCGTCCTCGGTCGGCGTGGCGTTCGAACGTCGGGCCGCGGCGCGCGACGCCTGCCACGCTTCGGCCTGCGCCTCGGGCGTGGCGGTCTGGAGGTCGGGGTGCGCCGCGAGGAAGGCCGCGAGACCCGCCCCCTCGGCGGCCTGCGCGCGGCGGCGCTCGGCGGCGAGTCGTCGCGCGGCGAGCGTCTGCCGGGTCGTGTTCGGGTCGCCCGCCGCGTGCGCGAGGACCTGGCCCGAGGCCGGGTCGTGAAAGAGCGCCACGACCCCCTCGTCCTCGGTGCGCCCCTTCTTCGTGTCCTCCTTGACCTCGAAGCTGTTCACGTTGCCGTTCCGCCACCCGTGGAGGAGCACGAGCGCGGGGGGGTCGCCCACGGGCGGCTCCCGCACCACGATCGTGTCGCCCTCCATCTCGACCGAGAGCCCCAGCTCCGCGGAGCGGCGCGTGATCCAGCTCCAGGCCGTCTCGTGGTCGATCACCTGCCCGTCGAAGCGGATCGTGTCCTCCGCCTCGAAGCGCACCGTGAGCCCCGCGTGGCGCGCGATCTCCTCGGCGGCCTCGCGGAAGGTGCGGCCCTCGAAGACGTGGCGGATCGCGCCGCGCGAGAGGTCGAGCTCCCGGCCGAACGCCTCGACCGTCACGGTCGCGTCGTCGTAGCTCGGCGTGACCTCGTGGACGACGGCGCCGAACGGGGCGGAGAGCGTGCCGGGGTACCCCCAGCGCACGCCGAGTACCGTCCCCTGCGGCAGGCGCTCGCGGAGCGTGTGGTCCGCGTCGTCGAGCTTGAGCGTGACGTGCAGCGCCAGGGCCTTGCCCTTCTTCTCGCCCTCGTCGACCGTGAGCTCGAGCACGCGGCGGGTGAGGTCGGCGGGCGCGCGCTGGCCGTCGAGCGAGAGGTAGAGGATCGGGACCTGATCGAGGACGCCCACGCCCTTCGCCGCGCAGTAACCCCTCCCGGGTGACCCCGCGCGGAGGGGCGTGGCGACCACGGGCTATCTGCGCGATCTTGTCGATGGGTCGCGCCTCGACTGGCAGTTCAACCCCGAGGACCTCCCGGTCACGGTCGGCGCGAACTGGTCGGAGAAGAACGTCCGCGGCGGTTCCTTCCCGCGCCAGCACTACACGGGCGGCAAGGGGCGCGACGGGGAGGTTGAACTCACGTTCATCCGGCGCGAGCTCGACGCGCAGGACATCGAGCGCGTGCGGCGCCAGCTCGAAGCGCTCCCGCTCCCAGACTACGACGACTCGGGGCGGCTCAAGAACGGGCCGCACCCGGTGCTCCTCGTCTTCGGCGGCTACCGGACGCTGCGCGTGATCATCACGGAGGTCATGCTCAAGAGCGGGCCCTGGTTCGACCCCGACACCACGGCGCCCGGGGAGCTGCGCGCCACGCTCAAGTGGACGAACGTGCCCGTGAACGGCGACCTCTCCCGCGACGACGTCCTGGCCGGAAGGTGATCCGATGAGCTCGGTCTACAACCCCTTCGCCCGCGAGCCCCACTACCGCGACCTCGTGCGCGACGAGACCTTCCACGGCCCGCGCGCCCCGGCGCTCCTGCCCGAGGACGCGCGCGACCCCGACGCCCGCGTGCCCGCCACGGCCGCGACGAAGCTCGGCCTCTTGTCGCAGGAGTTCTACGGCACGCCGCATCTCTGGTGGGTGATCGCCGACGCGAACGACGTGATCGACCCCTTCAACCTCCCCACGACCGGCGAGCTGCGCATCCCCTCGCTCACGCGCGTGCAGGTGGAGATCCTCCCGTGACGACCATCGGCTACGACCGCCCGCTGCACCTCGGCGCCCGCGGCTACCTCGCGACCGTGACGGGCACCGCGACGGCCCTCGTCGCCGCGCGCACGATCCTCGACACGACCCCCGGTGAGATCGAGATGCAACCCGAGTTCGGGTCGCGCGTGCGCCAGCTCCTCCACGAGCCCAACGACGCCGCGCTCGCGCTGGAGATGAAGACGTCGACGGCCGACGCGCTCGGTCGGTGGGAGAAGCGGCTCAAGGTCGAGCGGGCGGAGATCACGCAGGGGGAGCGGAGCACGACGGCCGCGATCACCCTCCGCCCGCGCGGGACGGGCGAGTCGCGGGTCGTCGAGGTGAGCTCGGGGTGACCGCGCGCGAGGGGCGATGGCTCCTCGTGCGCTGCAATACACCGTGCTCGACTTCGAGGGCATCCTCGCGGAGCTCACGACGAACGCCGCGGGGGAGCCCTCGCTCGCGGGCCTCGACCTCTCCGAGGGGTCGCCCGACCGGCGCTGGTTCGTGGCCGTCGCGACCGTCGGCGCGAAGCTCACGTACTACCAGAACCGCGGCATCAACGAGGCGTTCATCCACCGCGCGCGCCTGCGCCAGAGCGTGATCGACCACGCGCGGGGCCTCGCGTACGAGCTCGCGTCGCCGACGCCCCCGACGGTCACGGTCTCGCTCGCGATCCCGTCGCAGTCGGACGCGGTGCCGATCGCCGCGGGGACCGAGGTCTACACGGAGGACGGCGCGGTGGTCTACACGACCGACGCCGCGGTGACCTTCGCGCCGGGGCAGACGTCGCGCACGGTGGCCTGCACCGAGGGGCGCGCGCAGACGCAGAGCTTCGTCGGCGACGCGGCGGGCGCGTGGCCCACGGGCCAGCGCGTGACCCTCTCGGCCACGCCCTTCGTCCGCGCGAGCGAGGTGGTGCGGGTCGGCGGCGTGACGTGGACGCGCGTCGCGAACTTCCTCTCGTCGACGTCCGCGTCGCAGCACTACGTGGTCGAGCGCGACGCCGACGAGCGCGCCACGGTCGTCTTCGGCGACGGGGTGAACGGGAAGCGCCCCACCGAGGGCGCCACGATCACCGTCACCTACCGGACCACGCTCGGCGCGGCCGGGCGCGTGCGGCGCGGCACGCTGCGGCGCGTGCAGGGCTCCTTCGCGACCGCCGCGGGCCTGCCGGTCGAGGTCACCGCGACGAACCCCGGCGACGCCGCGGGCGGCACCGACCGCGAGAGCCTGGAGCACGCGCGCTACGCCGCGCCCGACTCGCTCCGCGCCACCGACCGCACGGTGAGCCGCGAGGACTACGCGCTGCACGCCGTCGAGGTGCCGGGCATCGCCCGCGCGCTCTGCCACACGCGACGCGAGGACGCGACCCTCGGCCACCTCCAGCACCGCCTCTACGTCGTCCCGACGGCGGGCGGGTCGCCCGACGCGACGCTCCTCGACGCGGTGCACACGTACGTGACGGAAACGAAGCCCTGCCCCGCGGGCCTCGAAGTGTCCGTGGTGAGCGCCGTGTACGTCGCGCAGTCGATCGCCGTGACGGTCTACTGCCGCGTGGACGTAGACGCCGCGGCCCTCCAGACCGCCGCGCAGGCCGCCCTCGCCGCGCTCTGGACGCCGGGGGCGCGCGACGAGGAGGGCTTCTACGTGCTGCGCTTCGGCTACCCGGTGCCGCGGTCGAGGATGTACGACGCCTGCCAGTCCCTCGCGGGCGTGACGCGCGTCGAGGTCACGTCGCCCGCGAGCGACCCGACCTTCACGGCCGTGCAGTTCGCCGCGCTCGCCGCGACGCCCGCCGTGACGGTGATTCAGGAGACGCCCTGATGGCCCGCCCGACGCTCTGGGACGCCCTCCCCCGGTTCTGGCGGCGCGAGGCCCCGGCCGAACCCCTCGCGTCTCTCGTGCGCCTCGCCGACGACGCGCTCGGCGACCGCTACGACGACACGGGGCAGCTCCTCACGCTCGACGACCCGCTCACCTGCGCGGCGCGGTGGCTCCCCGAACTCGCGCGGGCGAAGGGCTGGACGCTCGACACGACCCTCCCCGAGGCGCTCCAGCGCAAGGTCGTGGCGCTCCTCGTGCCGCTCTACCGCGAGAAGGGCACGGCCCCCGGACTCCTCGACGCCGTGCGCCTCTTCCTCGGCGAAGAGGCGTACCTGCGCGGCGAGCGACGTCAGGCGTGGCGCCTCGGGCGGTCGCATCTCGGGGGCCTCTCGTTCGTCTACACCGCGACGGGCGGCGAGACCGCGATCGACGTGACCGACGCGCGCTGGCGCGTGACGCCGCACGTCGGGACCTTGCGGGCGTGGCGCAACGGGGTGGAGCTCGACCGGACGGCGTTCCTCGCGGTCGAGCCGCGGCGGGTCGAACTCCTCACGCGCGGCCACACCTACACGGCCTACGGCGGCGAGTCGGCGCTCACGCTCCCCTTCAGCTACACGGTGGGGATCGGGACGCTGGTCGTGACGGTCGATCGTCTCCGCGTGGACGCGCCTGCGTGGTCGGAGACGTCCGCGTCCACGATCACCTTCGCCGCGCCGCTCGCGCGGGGGGCGGTCGTGCGGGTGTGGCGCCGCGAGAATCCGACGGGCCTCACGGCGGGCGACCGGATCGAGCTCGCGACGACCGAGGTCCTGACCACGGCCCTCGCCGCGTCGGCCCGCGGGACGACCCCGGCCGACGACGCGTTCGCGCTCGCGCTCGTCCTGCCGCGTGCGCTCACGAGCGACGAGCGGCGCGCGCTCGCGCAGGTGATCGAGGTGATGCGCCCCTCCACGATGACCGTCACGCTCGACGACGCCCCCGCGCGGCACCCGTCGTGGCGTCTCGGCACGTCCATGCTCGGACGGAACACCGCCCTCGGGTGACCGCGCGCGAGGGGCGATGGACCGCAAGGCATACCACCGCGACTACGTCATCGAGCACACGGACATCGCAGCGTGGCAGGACAACGCTGAGAACGCCGACCGCGCGATCGTCACCGACCTCCTCGGCTACGGCGTCGCTGCGGGGCTCCAGCTCACGGAGCAGGCGTCGCCGAACCTCACGCTCCAGCTCTCGGCGGGCGTCGCGTACGACGCGCTCGGACGTCGCCTCAACGTCCCCACCACGATCACCGTGGACCTGAGTTACGACTCGGGCAACACGGCGACGGCCGTCGCCTCGGGGCAAGAGCGCTTCGTCGCGATCTACCTGCGCTTCAAGCGCACGTCGGGGGACCCCTCGACCGCGCCCGATTCGACGACGGTCTACACGACGCAGGCGGAGACCTACGAGGTGCTGGTCGTCTCGGGGACCTCGGCGCCGGTCTCGACCGCCACCTACCCCACCGCCCCCTCGGGCAACCCCGTGCTCCTCGGGCGCGTGAAGCGCACGAACGGGCAGACCACGCTCCGCACGACGGACGTGCGGCTCCTCGACGTGCCCGTGCTCAACCGCGCGGAGGACGTGTACGACGAGAGCGTGCGGCGCGACGGGGAGGTCACGCCCACCGACCCGCCCTCGATGGCCCTGCGCGTGGCCGCGGGGCGCTTCAACATCGACGACACGCACGTGGCCTACACGGGCGGCACGTCGCCGACCTTCACGGCCCCGACCTCGAACCCCCGCATCGATCTCCTCTACCTCGCGGCGAACGGCACGCTCGGCGTGCGGCAGGGCACCGAGGCGTCCTCGCCCGTGCGGCCCTCGACGCGCGGCGTCCTCCCGCTCGCGTTCGTCGGCCTCTCGCCGAGCCAGACGACGATCACGCCGCAGAACCTTCAGGACGCGCGCGGCTTCCAGCGCGCGACCACGGGCACGCGCCGCTACTACGAGACGACCGGGACGAGCTCGCAGACGGCGCTCAACCTCCCCTTCGCGTACACGCCTGGGGCGCACTGCCTGGAGGTGATCGTCGATGGGGCGGTGCTCGCCGAGTCCGAGTACACCGAGACCGACGCGACCACCGTCACGCTCCTCTCGGCGCTCTCGGGTGGCGAGAAGGTCTCGGTGCGGGCGCTCGACACCTCGGCGCTCGAAACCGTCGCGCTCGCGTCGGTCACCGACTCCCTCAACGGGCTCCTGATCGGCGGCAACTACTCGGTGAAGGACATCGGGTCGGGGACGAAGATCTACATCGCCCCGATTCAACTCGTGGTGCTCGGACAGCGGAGCTACAGCGCGACGGGCGGCTTCACGATCACGCCCTCGGGCTACGCGGCCGGGGCCTGGCGCTACCTCTACCTCTACGCCTCGGGCGGCACGCTCGCGGTCGAGGTCTCGCCGACGCCCCCGGACGACTCGTACACGTGGAAGGGCGGCGCAACCGGGACGCACCGCTACCTCGGCCCGATCCGCACCGACGGCTCCGGCGTGCCGCTCCCCGGGCACCGCTACGAGGGCTGGTGGTATTGGGACCGGACGATCTTCACGTCGGGCCTCGACGTGCTCACGGCGGGGACGCAGACCTCGTGGACGAGCGTCTCGTGCGCGTCCCTCGTGCCCCCCGTCGGCTCGACCGTCACGCTGGCGCTCTTGGAGCTTCAGGTGAACGCGTCGGGGGCGGCGAACGGCGGCGTCGAGGTCCGCAAGATCAACGCCCCGGGCACGGGCGTCCCGCTCCTCGTCGAGGCCAACACCGCCGCGCAGGAGGTCCGCCGCGAGGTGCACCTGCACCTCGGGGGCGCGCAGCAGTTCGACTACCGCATCCCGAGCGGCTACAGCGGCACGGCCACCGTCCGCGTCCTCGGCTTCAAGGAGAAGTGACCGATGCAGCTCTCCCCCGGCACGAGCCGTCGCCGCCTCGTCGATCCGACGCAGCCGCCGACGCTCATCGAGCCCGAGACGGCCGTCCTGTGGGCGGGCGCGACGGTGGCGGGGTCGCGGCCCGCGTCCCCCGCGCAGCCCTCGCTCCACTACGCGACCGACACGCCGGCCGTGACGCTCTGGGACGGGAGCACGTGGCGCTCGATGGGCGGCGCGACGCTCCCGTCGGCCTCGGCCGCGGGGCAGATGCTCCTCTCCACGGGTTCGGGCACGAGCTACGCGGCGCGGGCGCGTGTCCTCTCGGGCACGCTCGCCGAGCGCGACGCGCTCTCGCCCGTGCGCGAGGGCGACCAGTGGTACGTGTCCTCGGGCTCCGGGTCGGGCACCTTCTGGAAGCGGGTGAACGGGGCGTGGCGCTTCCGCTCGGTGGGCGCGACCGCCGACGACGTGCTCGCCGAGCTCGGCGCGATCAAGGCGCCCACGTCGCCCACGGCGGGGCACGTGCTCACCTACGACGGGAGCGTGTGGCAGTCGGCGGCGCCCGCCACCGCGGGCCTGCGCAGCGAGGACATGACGGGCGACGGGTGGTCGTCGCTCACCGCCACGGGCGGCGCGACGGCGACGTGGGCCGGGGGCGCGCTCGTGCTGGACATCAACCCCGCGGCGATGGGCTTCTGCGGCGCGGAGATCCCCGACCTCTTCACGTCACCGGAGGACTGCGTCCTCGCGGTGCGCGTGCGGGTCGTCAACGGGGACAACAGTTCGGCCACGCGCATCGTGTTCAACATCGGGAGCGACGACGAGAACACCTGCAACTTTGCCTTCTGGACGAACGGCACGGCGGAGCCCGCGTTCGTCGATGGCGGGTCGTACTCCTCGCTTGCGCTCATCACGGTGACCGCCCTCACCCACGCCGTGCGCACGGGCGGGGAGCTGTGGTTCCTCATCACGCGCACGCACGACGCCGTGTCGTGGAAGTACGGCATCAACACGGGCGCGTCGGGTGCGCTCCCGACGAAGTGGGTCCCGATCTACAGCACGGTCGATCATGCGGGGCTCGGGTATGCCGCCGCCGCGCGGAACGCCGTGCGCTGCGCGGCCGGGACGTACTGCGTGATCGTGGGGCTCACGACGGGCTCCGGCGTGAATCTCGACGTGGAGATCCCCGCGCTCCGCACGGGTCGCTCTGGAGACATCTGATGGCCGTCTACCGTCGCATCCCCCCTTCGCCGCACCGGGGCATTCGCAACTATTTGCTTCGCTCCCTTCGCGGGGAGGGCGCCACGATCTACCGCACCCCGCGCGAGGTCGGCGACACCGAAGACCCGCTCGTGGAGGTGCGCGAAGTCGCTCCGCCCGGGGCGCCGGGGTTCGCGCCCGCCCCCGATCCGCTCCCGCTCACCTGGGTGATCGAGCCCGCGCCCGCTCCGCCGCCGGGGTGACGTCGCGTCGAGCGGTGAACGCCGCCCCACTGCGGGACGGTCCCTCCCGCGCTGCGGGATCACCGACGAGCGACCATGAAAATCCTTTTGATCGACGACGACGACGCGGTGCGTTCCGCGGTCGCGGCGATGCTGCGCAGCGAGCACGCCGTCACCGAGGCCCGCGACGTGGGCGACGCGCTCGCCGCCATCCTGGCCGACCGCCCCGACGCGGTGGTGCTCGACCTCGTGCTCGGCGTCGCGACCGAGCGCCTCCACGAAGCCCTCGCCGCGCAGCAGCTCCCCGTGCTGCTCTTCTCGGGCAAGGAGAGCGCGGAGCTCCAGGCCGTCGCCGAGTCGCGTGGCTGGCGGTTCCTCGCGAAGCCCTTCGAGCCCGCCATCCTGCGCAAGATCGTGGGCGAACTCCTCGCGCGCCCGGGTCGCACGACGGCCGTGCCGACGAGCGCGGTGCCGCCCGCGCCGAAGTCCGACCGGGTGGCGACGGCCGTCGACGCGAGTACGTCCCCTGCCCCCCGCGACCCGCGCGTCGAGATCGCCGACCTCCACAGCCGCCGTCTCCTGCGCGGCCTCATCGCCATCCTGACGACCGTCGTCACGCTCTACTTCGAGAGTCGCGGGCACACCGTCCCGACGCCGGTCGTGGTCGCGCTGTCCGTGATGGCCCTCGGGGTCGAGGGCGCGCTCAAGGCGGCCAAGGCCCGGCCCGTGACGGCCGCGGGCGGCGCGGCGGCGATGGTCGGCTTCGCGCTCCTCGGCGACGCGCTCGACGTGCGGGGGCTCTCGCACCTCGCGGTGCTCGGCGTCGGCGGCGGCATCCCGCTCGTCACCGAGCTCGCCGACCGTCTGCGGGGGTGACCCGCGCGCGAGGGGCATGGAACGCGTCCCCTGCTTTTTCCTCACGCCGACGGGCGAGGCCCGCGTGGACCTTCGACGCTTCTCCCCGACCTCCACCCGACCCTGCACCGTGAAGGGCGCCTGGGGCTGCGACGCGACGACGAAGGGCGTCGCGACGGTCGCGCTCGACGGACGCCCCCCGCGCGACGCGGACGACGCCGAGCGCTACCCCCACGACGACCCGCGCTACCCGACGCACTGCGAGTCGTGCAAGCAGCCCTTCGCCCCGACGGACAGCTATCAGGTGCGCGAGGAGGCGCTCTATGCGCGCTCGGACGGCGGCGAACCGACGACGCTCAAGGAGGCGCCGATCGGTGCGATGTGGGACGCGGAGTGGCTGCACGACCTCACGGGGTCGTTCCACGTCGGGGAGGACGGGTACTGCCTCACGGTGCGCCTGCCGAACGGCCGCCACTGGACGATCGACTCGCGCGCGGCGAACTGCACGCTGCCCGACGACCACGCGCACCGCTGTTGGGTGCGACACGGCACGGTCCCCGCGATCACCGTCGACAAGAACGGGCACACCTGCGGCGCGGGCGCGGGGTCGATCCTCGCGGGCGACTATCACGGCTTCCTGCGCGGCGGCTACCTCGAAGCGTGCTAACGCGCCGCGGGGATGACACGCCCGCGAGGAGCATGAAGATCCTCCGATTCCTGATGTTCGCCCTGGTGCTCGCGCTCGTCGGCGCGTGCCGCCCCCTCCCCCCACCCTCGCCCGACACGCCCGCCGTCACGCCCGCGTCGTGGACGGACACCGCGCGCACCGTGCTCACCACCCTGACGTGGGCCCTGCCCGCCGCGCACGCCATCACCGACATGATTCTGGAGGACCCCGCGCGGACGGTCGTGGGCCGCACCCTCGATGGCGTCGCGGTGGCCGCCGAGGGTCTCCAGACCGCCCTCGATGCGTACGAGCAACGGGGCGGCGACCGATGCGCCGCGCACGCGGCCGTCGGGGGCGTCCGCACCGCGCTCGTCGTCGCCGCGCAGACCCTCACGGACAACGGGGTGGCGCTCGGTCGGGTCCTCGAACGCGTGACCGACACCGTCGCCGCCCTGGTCGATACGCTGGTGCCAGGGTGCGACGGGGACGCCGGGTGGCGCTCCGAGGGCCGCGCGACCAACGCGGAGCTGCGTGAGCTGGAGCTGCGCGCCGCGTCCCGCGGCGTGATCCTGCGCCGCGACCTCGACCACCTTCACCCGCCCGACGGTGGCGTCCGATGATGCTCCTCGGCTTCCTCCTCCTCGGCGCGCTCATGCTCGCCTTCGCCGTCGTGCGTTGGAAGGTCCGCGGCACGCCATGAGGGCTTTCGGCTGGACACCGCCCCCCGAAGGGCACCGCGGGACGCGCACGCGCGCCTCCGCGTCCGATCTCCTCGCGCTCGCGCCCCACGTCGAGCTCGCGCACCTGCACCCGGCGACCGACCAGGGCCCGCTCGGGAGCTGCACCGGCCACGCGGCCGCGCTGGCCCTCTACCTCCGGCTCCTCTTCCAGGGCGCGGCCGGGTGGTTCCCGTCCCCGCTCGACCTCTACCGCGGCGGCCGGATGCGCGCGGGCACGGTCGAGCGCGACGCCGGGGCGATGCTCGCCGACGTGCTCACGCACGCCGAGACGGCGGGCTTCGCCCCCGACACGCTCTGGCCCTTCGCGGAACACGGCCTCGACTTCCGCGGCCCGCCGCCCGTGAAGCTCGAACGCGACCGCGGGCGCGCGCGGCTCCTCACCTGGGAGCCCCTCGATTGGGACCTCGACACGCTCCGGTGGGAGCTCGCGTCGGGGCACCCCGTCGTGATGGGCGCGCGGATCTACGAGTCGTTCGAACGTCTCGGGGAGGACGCGACGGTCCCGCTCCCCTCGGGCGTCTACGTGGGCGGGCACGCCCTCTGCCTCGTGGGCTACTCCGACGCGCGAAAGGCCTTTCGAATTCAAAACTCGTGGGGCTCGACGTGGGGCGATCAGGGCCGCGCGTGGCTCCCCTACGCCTACGCGACGCACGTCTTCTGGACGGGCGAGCTCCACGCCGTCCGCGCGGTGCGCGTCGCGGCGCCCACCGTCCCGCCGCCGCGTTGACGCGCGGCAAGGGGCATGAGTGACCCCTGCCAACCCCCTCCGAAGCCCCCGGCCGAGGTGCTGCGCGGACGCGGGGAGGAGCCCCTTCAGACGGGCTTTCTCCCGCGCTGCACGTGCCCGTCCGAGGCGCAGTGCGCCTGCGCGCGGCTGCGGGCGACCGAGGGGACCTTCCTCCGCCGAGGTGAGCGCCCATGACCACGCCGACCGCCGCGCCCGGGATCGACCCGGGCGTCTACCTTCAGCTCTACCGCAGCGCGATCCGCGGGAACACCCTCCAGGCCCGGCGCGACACGCTCGCGCGCTACGTCCGCGAGATCGCGGGCATGCGCGCGCAGGGCCTCGTCGCGGGCGTGGTCTTTCACGGCTTCTGCGAGGACCTCCGCGACGCGTGGCCTCGCCTCGAAGCCCTGGCCGACACCTACGGCGTCCCCGCGGGGGCGTCGTGGGGGCTCGACGGCCGTGACCTCTCGGCCCGCGCGAAGGGCGATCTCGTCGGCCAGGTGCTCGCCGCGCCCGGGTGCCGCTTCGGGCTCCTCGACGCCGAGGGGCAGTGGGACAGTGACCTCGGTCCCGCCGACGACCTGGACGAGCAAGGGGCGCTCGAACTCGGCGAAGCGCTCCGCCGTCGCGCGCCGTCCGCGCGGGTGGGCGATCAGCCCTGGTACGCGATCGAGGCGCACGGCGACGTGCGACGCACCGCGCGGCCGATCGAGCACGGGGGCGTCTTCCGCGGCTTCCCCGTGGACGAGTTCGCGGTCGTCTGCGACCTCGGCAGGTTCCGGCAGGCGTACATCTACAACGCGCAGGGCGCCTTCTACCGGCCGACGTTCGAACGCATGGACAAGGAGTGGGCGAACATCACCCCGGCGCTCGCCGCCGAGGGCCTCGACCGCCCGCTCTACGTCACGCTCCAGGCGTACCGCTGGAAGCTCCACGAACAGGTGCACGCGCTCCTCGACCGCTGCGTTCGGCCGAACGCGCCGCTCATCCTCTGGTGCGACCCGTGGCCCGACGCCGTGACGCTCGCCGCGGTGAAGATCGTGCAGATTCTTCTTCGGGACGGGCATGCGGGCCCGGGGGTGGACGCGCGCGAGGCCGTGCGCGCGTGGCAGCGGAGCTACAACGCCACCGCGCCCGAGAACGCGAAGATCGCCGTCGATGGGTGGGCGGGCGAGGACACCGCCTGCGCGATGGGAATCCACCTCGTCACGCCGTAGCCGCTCACGCCGCGGGCGGCGTGTAGGGGGTCGGGCCGTGCGTGCTCGTCGCGCGCTTCGGCGGCCAGATGACCGTCACGAGCACCCGCCGCCCTTGCGGCGCCCCGGGTGCCTGATCGGGCTTGAGCACCAGCAGCACGTCGATCTCCGCGCGCGGCCGATGAAGCGCGCAGAGGACGCCCTGGTCGTCGCGCTCGCCGATCGCGTCCGAGTCGGCCAGGAGCGCGCGGAGGTGCGCCTCGATCTCCCCGTCGGAGCGCGCGTCGACCGTGTGCGCGAAGCGCAGCCGGTAGCGGTCCATCGCGTGCTTCGTGACGAGGACGGTCGTCGGCGCGTCGCGGTTGCGGACCCACTTCGGGCGCGACGGGTCGGGTCGAGCGGGGCGACGGGGTTCGGGACGCCGCGGCCCCTTCCGCGGCAGGTGCGACTTACGCATGCTGCACGGATGTGCAACCCGAGTGCCAGCACCCCTACGCCGCCATAAGAAACGCTTGAGTCTCTTCGACCGCTCTGGTAGGGAGGGGGCCTCTCGCAGTGGAAGGTGATTGTTCGGTCCCCTCTAGGGACGCCAACAATCCCCTCCCACCGAGGGCCTTTCCGGTGATCTGGAAACGGTGGTGACGGGGCCCGAACACCACGGGCGCGAAGAGGATCGGGCCGACGAGGAACCGTCGGAGCACCTCGCGCGCCTCGTCCACCCCCTTGCGGAACTCCTCCCGAAGGGACGCGAGCCGCGCGCGGAGGTCGTCGAGGGCCTCGGGCCACTCGGGCAACGGCTCCGCGTTCTCGGCGCGGACGCGGGCGATCTCGGCGCGCAACTCCTTCGCCCGCCGGTCGCGCGCCGTGAGGGCCTCCACGACCGCCTGCACGGAGCCCGCGCCCGCGACCACCGCCTGCGTCAGACGCGCGACCTCCCGCTCGACCTCGGCGAGCTCGGCGGCGAGCGCGAGCGTGGGGTCCTCGCCCTTCGTACGCTCCTCGGCGAGGAGCGCCTGCGCGCGGTGGAGCACGTACGCGACGGCCTTGTCGTCGAGCACGTGGTTTCGGAACCACTGGAGGATCGCGTCCTCGCACGCCTCGACGGGGCGGCGCGTGGAGTTGGTGCAGACGGCCGGGCCGCGCTCGTCGCGCCACGCGCACCCGTACACGCGGATCGTGGTCTTGTTGCGGCGGCGGTGCAGGGCGCGGATCGGCCCGCCGCAGACGGCGCACCGCGCGAGCCCGGCCAGGAGGAACCTGGGCTTGCCGTGCGCGACCGTAAGCCCGCGACTCACGCGCTCCTTGTCGGTGCGGGCCTGCGCGCGGTGCCAGAGCTCATCGGACACGATCCGAAGGTCCTCACGCTCGACGCGCACCACCTGGCTCTCGTCGCGCTCGACGGTCTTCCGCGTGCGGCCCGCGTACTCCGCCCCGGTGCGCCCCCAGACGAGCACGCCGCGGTAGCGCTCGTTCGAGAGCATGCCCTGGAGGACGCTCACCGACCACGACCCGGTGCCGCGGCTCCCCGCGCGCGGCGAGGGGACGCGTCGGGCGTTGAGCGCGCGGAGGATCGTGCGGAGCCCCTCGCCCTGCGCGCGGCGCTCGAAGATGTCGCGAACGACCGCGGCCTCGGCCTCGTCGATCACGTAATGCACGCCGTCGGGCCGCCGGTCGCGGCCGTAGCCGTACACGTCGCCGCCCGCGACGAGGCCGTTCTTGGCCTTGCGCCGGAGCGACTCCTTGATGCGCGAGACGAGCGCGTGCCGCTCCATGTCGCGCGCGAAGGACGTGGCCGCCGCGATGAACGCGGAGAGGGGGTCGTCGGCGCGCACCTGCGCGTCGGTCGCGTAGCACCAGACCGCGACGCCCTGCTCCCCGAGGCGCCGCACGATCACGGGCACTTCGAGCGTGTCGCGGCCGATGCGGTCGAGGTCGCGCACGATCACCGCGTCGACCTCGCGCTCGGCGCACGCCGCGAGGAGCGCCGCGAGGCCCGGTCGGCGCACGAACTCAGCGCCCGACACGCCCTCGTCGGTGAAGACGTGGGTGATCGTCCAGCGCTTCGCGCGGGCGTAGGCGGTGGCGTTCTCGACCTGGGTGGCGATCGACTCGCGCTGGTGCTCCTCGGTGGAGCGGCGGGCGTAGAGGGCGGCGCGGAGGGTCATGGGCGCGACTTTGCCCGATCTCGCTTGAGGTTCGCCACGAGAAGGTACGCGAGCGCGTCGAGAGTCGGCAGGAGCGCGGGATCGACCGCGGGCGGCGCGGTGTCGTTCGCGGGGCGAACGGTCGCCGGGGGGAGGGCGCGGGCGGGGCTACCCACGGAGCGCCTCCACGAGGGCCGTCTCGGCGTGACCCGCGAGGAACCCCGCCGCGAGGCGGAAGACGCGACCCCGCGCCTCGGCCTCGTTCTCGGGGAGATTCTGGTGCTCGATCGCGTCGTTCGCCGCGGCCTCCTGCCAGTGCTCGATCGCGTCGAGCACGTTGTCCGCGCGCGTCCCGTAGTCCTCGGCGCGCACCGCGTAGACGAAGTGCTGCACGGCCTTGAGCGCCGAGACCTCGGCGAGCGAGAGCTTCACGATGGAGTCGAGGTGCCGGATCAGCCGCCACTCGATGACGGCGCCCACGGCCCCCGGGTCGGGCGCCCTCGCCCCTTCGATCGCGCACCGCTCGATCCGCTGGAGCGCGTACCCCGAGAGGTCGAGGTAGAAGCGCACGTACCCGCGCGCCGCGACGGTCATCGTGTGCAGCGCGAGGGCGAACTCCCGCTCCCCCGCGCGGGTGGTTGGGAAGCGCGCAAGGAGCCGTCGCAGCTCCTGCTCTTCTTCAACACTGAGCTTCATTCGCTACGACTCTCCCCCCGAGGGCCCGTAGGCTTCGGGGCACAGGTGTTCGTCGATGCGCGGGAGCTGCGCGCGGCGCGCGCGACCGAGGAGGTGCGCCGTGCCGTTGCGCTGCGACCACGGCGCCCGCAGGCCGACGACCCGCACCGCGTGCCCGAGCTCCGCGGCGGGCACGCCGAGGTCCTTTTCCATCGCGCGAAGCGCCCCGCTCACGGCGGTCACCATCTGCACGTTGCGGGCCTTCGGGTCGGGCGCGTTGCCGTCCTTCCAACACGAAGGCTCCGGTTTGAACCGTGGCGGTCGGCACACCCACACGAGGCCCTTCGCCATGTAGATGTGACGCGTGACGCCCGACGCACGGGCGATGGCGTCGGCCCACCAGTCCACGTTGTCGCGCGGGTGCGCGCGCTGCGGGTCGGTGCACCCGCCGTGGACGAGGAGGGGCGCGTCGCCGTCGAGGAGCCACGCCATCGTCTCGGCGATCTTCAGGTGCGCCCACTGGCGCGCGCGGGGCGTGTCGCCGAGCGCGACGGCCCCCGCAATCAGCAGCACACGATCAGGCACGGGGACCTCCCCTCATCCTCACCGCGTCGCCCCCACGAACCCCGCCACGTCGTAGGTCTCACGCAGCCGCGCGCGCTCGGCG
>ERZ650311.495-NODE-495-length-25007-cov-30.985131_pt1 | contig 25007 bp, 18 predicted proteins | sample MGYA00376247_ERZ650311 | MGnify/ENA primary metagenome ERZ650311 (study PRJEB26733, sample SAMN07839324) | wastewater metagenome | biome: small river; feature: stream; material: water | place: USA: North Carolina | collected 2016-07-28 ...
CCGTTGGCAACAACGTGATGATTGGGGCCGAGTCAATCGTGCTCGGCAACATCACGATCGGCAACAACGTTCAAATCGGCGCTGGCTCGGTGATCACCAAGGATGTGCCTTCCGACTCGGTTCTCGTCGGCGGGCGTTTGCGCAAGCTCTAGCCATTGGGCTCTGGGGACTGCATCGGGGCTTGGTTCTCCACGCGCTAATCTCAACCGATGAATCTGGACCCGCTCATGTGGACCCGCTCATGTCGACGGGCTCATGTCGACGCGCCGCCCAAGTTGCTCGCGGTATTTGCTATTTGCGCCAGGTCTTCGTGGCGTAGGTCTGCTTCGCAATAACCTGCTCGGCGAAGGTCACCGAAGTGATTTTCGTTGGGTCGCCCGAAATCACGAGGTCACCTGATGTTGCCGACGTTGATTTGGTAATCGTGCCTTTACCGCTGATTTTCACTGACACCTTGGCGTTTTTTAGGGCGACAAACCCAAGAGTGTCAAAGTTTGTTTTGACGCGAATCGTAGATTTGCCAGCACCCTTGACTACTTCGATTTGCACTGGTGCTTCGCAGGTCTTGCGATCCTTTAGCACGGTCGTCGAGAAGGTCCACTTGGGTGATGAGGTTTGCGGCTTGAGCACCTGCTTGCTGCCGGATGCATATGTGATGCTCGTGGAAGTGATGTTGGTTGGCACGACAAATACCCATGGTTGACCATCCACGCGAACCTTCGACCCGTTGCTCAACTTGAAAGACGTCGTCTTGAAACGATCAGTTCGAGACCAAGTGATTTCATAGGCTTTGCCATCACGCAATAACAGGCCCTTACCCGAGCCAACCGTGTTTGCATAAGGCACCGAAACGGGCCCACCAAGAGGAAAAGTCCGGCACACATAACTGTTTCCAGCGTTCTTAGCAGTGGTGAACTGAATGATTGCGGTGGCCGAACGAGTTTTTCCGCTAACCCACTTTCCGTTCACCAGATCCTTGGTGTCGGCTCGTCCCGAAGCCTCATAGAGCCACTGTTTCTTGCTCGGCTCCCAAGTGATTTTTCTCGGGATCAAATCGCTATAAGGGATTTTCTTAAAGCTCACTGTTACCGACCGAACGGACTTTCCCTTCGACACGACGGCCTTAGGCAATGCCCCCGTGAGCAATCCAGCCTCGGTGAGAATGGTTGAATTCTTCGCGCTGATACCCGTGTTACGCCCTGGAACGGCGTTGCCATCCAAAAAATGACAGAAAGGACTAACGCACTTGGTGCCGTTGTAGATTTCTTCGGCACCGTCGTCCGCTATCCGAAGAACGTGTTGAGTTTCGGCCAGCAGATCGAGCATTACCTTGCGGGACAAAGTGTGCCCAGAGGCATAAACCCGCGCTTTGCCGAACTGATCCAGCAGATAGAAGTCGGTTTCGCGAAGACTGCGAACGGGCCCGACCTTGGCCGGCACCTTGTCCGTTCCGTATAGCGCAATATGCCTGGTGAACCCGCGCTCAACGGGCTCAACATAAACCATTGCAGCCGATTTCAATCCATAAAGCGGGTAAGCGCCTTTTTGGTTCGCAGGGACTTTGACTGCAACGATTCCGCTCTCACCGTCAACAACCTGAGGCGCGCTTTGTGCCGGTGACCCCGCCCCCAAGCCTGCGATGAGCAGGGCCGCAATACCACCCAGAACGGCAGTTCGCTTAAGCTCGTGCACGACTTACCTATCTATCTGATTCGAGCAATTTGGTCAGCAATCTCAAGCGATTCTCTATCAAGTCTTCGCTTGTAATCTCGTCTGAACCGAGCTCCGAAACATCATTTAAGCACAAGACCGATGGCACACGACGGAAGAACAGTGACAGAATTCTAGGCAATGAGCTCTTGGCGTTGATTGCAATGTAGTTGTAGGTAAGCTTCCCTCCAACGAGACCACGTCCAGCGCTAATTGCCGCAAAGTTGTGTATCCACTCGGGAACGATATCCGTTTCGGATCTAAAGCTATTGCGACAGGTTGTGTCAAACTCCACCGAGAACTCTTTCCAAAGTTTCTCCATGATCGTCTTTTGCATGGGATGCGGCCCGTGTTGAATGCTTCTTGTAGTGACCCGAAGCCCCCGAGAGTGAGCCAGACGAACGGTGTTGTGACGAATTACCTGAATCAGGTCTTTTCCACTCGCGCTAAAGCCGGGCGTGAGGGTTCGGGTGTATCGGATTACCGATCTGCCGAGCGTGTCAAACCAAATGCCAGGATGCAGATTGCGACCAAAGAAAATGTCGTCGTTCAAATAGAGAAAATGCTCGGTCAAACCGGGGATGCGGTGCAGATTGGCGGTGATTGTGTGCGAGTTGAACGTTGGCAAGTACTCAGAAGGTATGAAATCTGAGTGATCGATCACAGTCACGCGGTCGGCAAGTTCACCCAGTTCCGGAGTTTGCCCGTCGGTCACAACCCAGATTCGATTGACCCATGGCGCATGCTGAACCAGGCTTCGGAGCGAGAAGTAGAGCTCGTTTCTGCTCATGAATCTGCTGGGAGCTGACCCGTGATGTTGAGGGTCGTCACCCTGCAAACGTGATTTCTTAGCGATCCACTGAGGGTCGCTGCCATCGACCCAAAGATAAACTGCGTCAATCTTTAAGTCGACTTCGTGAATGCTCTTGTAGGCGGCGGCAAAAGCAAGGTCAGCTTTGCCAGTTTCATCGGCTGCCACTTCGGTGAAAGTCCCATTCCAAGCAGGTGAAACCAGGTTGCCCTTTGTGTTGTGTTTCCAGATTTCCAGGGGAATGAGCCGACGGCGAGTGCCTAATGTGCCTTTTGGAGCAAAAGACACCTGCAGCTTTCCGGCTTTGACCTGCTTGATGGTCTTTTCGCTGAACGAATAGGCCAGGGTCCAATCTGTGTCGAATGAAAGATTAGATCCCTTGACGGCGGTCAAGACGTCGAGGTCGTCGCGATCAAACGTCCACCGCAAAGCTGTTTCTAGGTTTTTCGAACTGACGCCAACCGGCTCTATCAGCCAACTGTTTGAAGGGACCGAAAAAAAGTGAGTGGATTCGACCAAGGCTCTACGGAGCGGCTCGAGAGCGTTCTTTTGGCTCGCCGAAACCCCTTCCCTGACCCAAAAAGGGCGTTGGTCGTTCAGCACTTTCTGAAACAACGGAAGCACGGTCGAAGCGATTTTTAGAAGTGTCGGCTCGAAGCGTGTCCCGCCCAGACTAGCCAAAATTGACTTCATAACACGCCTCCCGTCTCTTCAAGTCTAGTTAGACCGCACCTACCGAGAGTCGAGAGGGCTACCAATTTTTGGTGTGGATACCTTGAGAATTCGGTTAACGAAATCAGTCAACTCGGCAGACGAAGTTCGAATCTCGTTGTACATGATGAGTGAGTGCGTGGGGGCGAAGTTCGGATCAACCTCCGGCCGATAGAGCACATGATCAACACCATTGGCTCGAAGCGCCGCGAGGTTTGTTGGATGGTCTTTCAGATAACGAAGTTCTTTTGGTTCGAGAGTCTCAATGAGTTTCTCAGAATCGGCCGTTGACGAACAAGCCAGCACAACGAGGTTCTTGTTTCTGCGGCCAAACGCCCGCTGCAGCAGCAGCTTTGTCGTGATCTGGTTTGTCGCCAAAACCACTCGACCCCGATTTAGATGGTCTGCAATTTCGGGTAACCAAGCCTTCACCGAGACGGTGTCAAACGGGTCTGAGAAGTGGGTATACAAAACATCGCTCTTGAAGGTTGGGGTTTTCTTCGAAACGGTCGACCATAGGCCTAGCGATTTTGCAAGGATGCGGATTCCAAAATTTGGATAGCGTAGCCAGCCAAGCCTCTTTCCTCTGGGTAGAAAAAGTTCAAGGGGTGGTAGTTCTGGCAGCGCATCCGCCATTTTGATCGCCTCGTCAACGGCAAGCAAGAATAACTCGTCCGATTGCGATGAGCCAGCAAAGTAGTAGTCGGCCAGTGCTTGCTCTTTCTGCGAGCGAAGACCAGCTATCAAGGTGCCAACATCAGCCACATCCGAGACAGCCAACCTTGGGGTGCGATTGAAAAGTGGGGAATCAATAACTACCGCGCGCTCATCACTTGGTTGAGTGACTATCAACGGCTTGCCGGTAGCGAGCCAGTCATAAGCGACCGCTGAAACATCCGTGATCATCACGTCGAGGGCTGCAAGTTGCCAACCGAATTCGGTGGTGTCAACGTAATGCTGGCTTTGGTTTGTCGTATCTTTCGAAGTTTTTTCGTTGGCTTTCTGCAACAAGCGACGGATCGCGCGGTCTGCTCTAGCGATGCCTTGATCACGACTTCCCGACAAGGGGTGCGGGCGATAAACCACTTGATAACCGCGCTCGATGAGGCTTTCGACCAACCGCAAGCCATGCGATTCGATTGACGTGTAACGGGTGGCTCCGGTTACCCCTTCCCAAGTGGGTGCATAAAAAACTTTTGCGGTGGCATCAGTGCTTGGAACAAAAGAATCTGGAACCGGGTGGCGATCGCCGGATTGTGGCCTTCCGATTAATCGGATGCGCTCGGGTTTGAAGTCTCCAATGTGCTTGCTGGCACGTTCTTGTGCGGCTTGGCCGGCCGCGAAATATAGGTCGTACCGCCTGAGAGTGTTCTGAACCATATAGGCCTTTTCGGATTCACCATGCGAAACCCAGGCGTGAATTCCCTCGCCATATCTCAGGGCGTAAAAATTGCGAACGTTTTGATTCGGATAAAGCAGGAGCTTTGGTTTTCGAGCGTTCAAAAACTCGACTAAGCCTTCTGGAAGTTGAACTTGTGCTGCACCTAATCCGGAGTCAGCAAGCAAAGGAGTGACGTCGTCAGAAACGTAGAGCACTGTCACGTCGCGATGAGCCGCTAGACGTTGCAAAGGTTGTATCCATTGCCGCACCTGATAGAGGTTTTTGTCGCCGTTGTCTAGAAAGACAAAGACGACGTCCAGGCGATTACTGGTCAAACTTCCAAGCCTTGGTGGCAACCGCTACCTGAGACTTAGCGCGGCTAACGATCAACTTAGTTTCACGGCTGACGCCGAACAGCGTCACAGGAGCACCCAATCGTGCAGCAGCTCTGGTGCATACCTCCAGTGCGTCAATGCTCAAGGCTTCATTGTCATAGATCACCTCTACGACATCAGCAACAATTTCAGGCATCAAGACATTTTCGGCGGCCATCGATGAAGCCTGCACTAGCGCTCGGTTTACTTCGCAATCGTTCTCTGCATAAATGCGCACAGCTGCACCTTCGGATACCAACATTTCGAACTGCGGGCTTATTTCTTGAGTCGGGCGAGCTAGACCGGGCAAGTGCATGAATGCAACCGTTGAGCCAGATTCGCTCAGCTCACGCACTCGCGAATAAAGCCCGAGAAGCCAAGGAGTATCAAGCGAAAGATTGGCCACCACGAGCAGGTCGAAGTGCGCCCTGTTGTTTTCGTCTACCGCCGAAGAAATCGGAATCGGGAACGGGCGCTCCTTGACAGCTCGCTCCATATAAAGACTGAAGGTTTCGTCTTCTTTTATCTTCTTGTGCCAGGCATCGAACTTGCCAAGGTAGTCGCGTCGGGCTCCAACGATTCCTCGCTGAGTCGAGTGGTTTCCGCCTCCGGTCAAAGAGGCCGAGTGATAACGAGTCAGGCTGAGCATTCCAATATTTGCAATCGGGGCCGAATCGGGGCCGTACTTAGATCGAATCCGGTGGTGATATTCGGTGTCAGCCCCGAATTTGACCTCATCCCAGTATCCGAGTTCAGCAAAAACCGCGTCCCGCTTAAACATCAGAGACGACGAATTTTGTCTCAAGAATTCACGACCGTATTGCGCAAAGAACAAAAGGCTGTCTTGGTCAATGCGAACAGACTTCGATAGGTTGGCAACAATTTGCTCGTTCTTCTGCAGGTGGCCAACCTGGCGCTCGATTTTGCGTGGATGCGACCAGTCATCTGCATCATGCACGGTGATGTACTCACCAGTCGATACCTCGAGAGCCCAGTTTCTCGAACCGTAAGCGCCTCGGTTGACCTTGTTCGCCAGCACTCGAATGCGCTTGTCCTTTTTTGCGAGCTTTCTCGCTACGGCAAGTGTCGAATCCTCGCTGCAGTCGTCGACGATGATGATTTCGAGGTTGCGCCAAGACTGTTTAACGAGGCCACGCACGGCGGTTTCGAGCCACGCTTCGCTGTTCCATGCTGGAATGATGACGGTGACCAACGCTCCATTCTCAACGCAAGTTGCTGGATCGACGTCGCAATCAACGGTGTCGAATAGGCTTACGCCTTCTCGTGGTGCAAACGTTATCGGCTCAAGCTTTTGAATCGCCAAGGTCTTGTTGATCCACAGGAGTTGAAGCTCACTTCCGATAGCGGGCAACCGGTCAAGACTCAGCGCGGCCAAAAGGTTCGCGGTGGCTAGCAAGGAGTCTTCAGACGCCCGCTTGGCTGCATCAATGAGCAACAAAAAGTTCTCTGGGTCGCTGAAATTTCTCGAGGCCCGAAGCCCCTCAAGCCGCAAGACCAACTCGCGCTCGCTTGCCGATGAACGTTCGGGAACCGAAACATAACTCGATAGATGCTTGCTGGCTAGGTCGATGATCTGCTCGTCTTGAACGGTGTGTCCCCAAGAGAGCAACTCGTTCATGGCGCGGCGTCTATGGTCACCCGGAGTGTCTGGGCCATAGCAAAGGCCCAGCAAACGGGTCAGGCCCAGCTCGTCATAGCCAGAGCGAAACAGGTCGATGCAGATGTCGACCTTGTGGTGCCATTCTGCGCGGATGCTGTGCTTCTTGAGCTCCGAGCGCATGTCGCTAACTTTGCGTCGCCACTCACCATAGTTAGTTGTGCGCTTCTCGAGCCTTCTCGCAATCAGGCGGGATTGGTTCAAAAGATATGTCTTGCGACCACGATCGTTCACAGACAAGCCGTGGTCGATGTCGAGCCGCAAATTGCGCCACTTGAACCTAATGCGTTCAGATCTGACTTCTAGGAGCTCAATCGACTCTATTACTGCGGTGGCCGTGAGTACGGCCTTGGAGATTTGCCCACGGATTTTGGCTCCACGGCCAGTGGTCAAACTGGCGCGGATGCCCTCAAGAGTCGATTCGAGCTTTCGAATGCGCAGTTGAAGACGCTTTTCCGAAGCTTCGAGACGCGCGACAGACTCCAGAGTGCGCTCTAGAGACGCTGAAATTCGCGAAAAGGTTGCCATCAGGTTAAGCCTAAGACATTATTCGATTGGCTGTTTTAGGAATGGATTAGAGTTAGTCGGGTGGGAACTTCAATCATTCTTGGCCAGGGCTATGTAGGCCTCCCTCTCGCTCAAGCGCTGACCGAAATTGGTGACACGGTGCTCGGTTTCGATGTGAACCAGGGCCTGGTGGACCGCTTGAATGACGGAGTTTCACACGTTGACGACATCTCGGATGCCGACCTCAAGTTGATGATCGATGCTGGCTATCGTGCAACGACCTCGCCCACAGACATCGCTCTTGCAGACGTAGTGGTGATTTGTGTTCCAACACCACTTGATCCCCACGGCGGACCAGACATGAGCTATGTGGAGTCAGCGTCAGAGCTGGTTGCCGCGAACCTGAAGCCTGGCGCACTGGTGATTCTTGAGTCCACCACGTACCCTGGAACAACCACTAATCTCTTGCGACCGCTCCTCGAAGCGGGCGAGAGAGTGCTGGACGAGCACTTCCACTTGGCCTTCTCGCCAGAACGAATCGATCCGGGAAACCAAAAGTTCAACATCCGCAACACCCCGAAAATCGTCGGCGGAGAGTCGCCAGTTTCGGGAGACAAGGCAGTTGCCTTCTATTCACGTTTCGTCTCCGAGGTGCACCGCACCGTGGGAACCAAAGAAGCTGAAACGGCCAAGCTTCTTGAAAACACCTACCGCCACGTAAACATCGCTTTGATCAACGAACTGGCGATGTTCTGCAACGACCTTGGCATAGACGTGTGGGAAGTTGTCAAGGCGGCATCGTCAAAGCCCTACGGTTTTCAGGCTTTCTATCCTGGCCCGGGCGTGGGCGGGCACTGCATCCCGGTCGACCCGGCATATCTGAGCTTCGAGGTTAAGCGTCGTCTGGGTGCAGACTTCAGATTCATCGCGACAGCGATGGACATCAACAACGGAATGCCACGCTATGTTGTGTCGCGCATCCAAGCGATTCTAAACAGGGATGCGAAACCCTTGCACGGTTCAAAAGTGCTCCTACTGGGCATGACCTACAAACCAGACATCGCCGATCTGCGCGAATCGCCAAGCCTAGAGATTCTCGAAATTCTTCTTCACGAAGGTGCCGACGCTCAGTTCTTCGACCCGCACGTGACCCAAGCGCGAATCGGTGGTGAGACCGTTAGCGGAGCTCCAGACCTGAATCGCGCTTTAAGTGAGAGCGACGTAGTCGTTCTTCTGCAGGCGCATAAGGCGTTCAATCTCGACGAAATTGTCAACGCTTCGACCTGGTTCTTCGACACCCGTGGAATCACTTCTGGCCCGAACGTAGAACGACTCTAGCGGTCGCGCGAAAACCCTCGCGGCTACTTTTTGCGGGGCGTCTGTGGTGCGGTTTTCTTGGACACGGGCTTAGAAGCCACAACATCCGAGTTCTTAGCCGACTTACCTGTCTTCGACACCGCGGCCGATTTGGTCGACTTAACTGGCTTGGCGAGTGTAGCCGATTTGGTCGACTTGACAGGCTTCACCACTGCTGCAACTTTAGCCGCCTTCACAGGCTTCACCACTGCAGCCGATTTGGTCGACTTAACAGGCTTCGCCACTTCGCTTGGCTTACTCGCGGTTGCGGACACAGAGGTTGGCCCTGTGGTTGAGGGCTTAGCGGGTTTCTCTGACGGAACTTTCAATCCAAGAAAACGCCAGTCTTGCGAAGCAAAATGGGGGAGGTTATCAAAACCCACCTTTCGCAAAACGGCTTTGTATTTCTCTTCGAATTCAAGATCGCTTGCATAGAAATTGCCGGAAGCTCGGTTCAACAGGTAAGCGACATATTCTTCGAGGATTTCATCGAGAGGCTCTGGCAAGTCAGCGATTTTTTCTCGTTTGTGGATGACCAACGCGTAGTCAAAAAATCGGTAGTCGTTCTCTTCAAGATGCTCAAGATCGATCTTGTTTGCGGCGGTGTGAATTGCAGCGGCGTCGGCAATAGAAAACTCGGCACCGATGCGAGAGACCCTCACAACTCGCTCCAGCAATGACCTTCTCGAAGAGCCAACGTCCGCGTTTTTCAAAGCCTGAACTTGCACGTGATCGTCCTTGCGGCCCTCGTCGAAGAGGTTGGCGGGCGCAGCCTCTCCCTGCTCGATAGCGGTCATCCACTTGCCCTTGCGAGGAATAACCCACATTCCAAAGTCTCGTTTTTTAGCGGCCACCCCAAACCAGACGTCTGCCATGCCAGGCGTGCCAAGTTCGGAATACTTGAGGTTCCAGTAAGCCCTCTCGAACAGCAGAGTTCCGGTTCCGAGAAGATCAACCGGCACGAATGCGTTATAGGGATCCATGAAGTGAACGAGGCTTCGATAGCGAAGAAGCTTTACTACCGGGTTCGGGTATGTCGTGCCGTGCACACCCACTGCGTAGGTGCCGCCGAGTTTCGACTGATACCGAATCAGCTGAGCTATGTAGTCCTTGGGGTAGTTGATGTCATCGTCAACCGTTGCATAGAATCGCGCGTTTGTTTTCTCGACCCAAAAGAATTTTCCGTTGTCTCGCACGTCCCCGTGGTCTTGTGACCGCGCCACTTTGATCTTGGGGTTCTTGAGAAAGTCGGGAACCGCATCCCAGTTATTCAGATAGACACCGAGCTCGGTGACTTGGGGAAGCAATGCTTCGACTACCTGGCGCAAAGAATCGACACGAGAAGGGATGCTGGCCATTCCAACGAACACAGTAGGAGCCGAGCTTTGCTTTTCGGTATTTTTTACCAGCTTGGCGACCCCAGTGGCTTTAGCGACCTGCTTGAGCGTTGAAACCAACTTCGACACGGTTGCCTTCCTTCGGATGTTGAGCCAATTCTATTGCGGTGACTACTATCCGAGGGCCTTGCGAACTCTGGGAATTACCTCGGTTGCATAGAGTTCAATCGTCTTCAGGTGGGTTGCGTGAGGTTGGGGGCCATTGTCGTATTTCAGATCGAATCGGGATGCGCCAACCGAGGTGAGTGCATGAATTATTTTGCCCGCCACGGTCTCTGGTGAGCCAAAGTACATCGAGCCAAAACGCACTTCTTGAATGAAGTGGTCGATGCTGGTTTCTCCCCAACCACGTTCGCGGCCGATTTTCCCAAAGGACTCTCTGTAGGCAGGCCAACCGATTTCGATTGCCTCGTCATCTGTCTCGGTGATCAACCCAGGTGAGTGAATCGAGATGGGCAACTCAGGCTGTCCTAGTTTTGCGAGAGAGTCTCGGTAGAGCTTTGAGAACGCGGCAAACCTGGCCGGATCGCCACCAATAATTGCGAGGGCGAGTGGAATGTTCAGGCGAGCTGCCCTGATTACAGACTCGGGGCTGCCACCAACGCCAACGCGAAGCCCGATCGGGCTCTCGGTTTTCGGATAGACCTGCTGATTCGCAAGTGGGCTTCTCATCGCACCACTCCACGTAACCGGCTGTTCCCGAAGCAGTTTGACTAGAAGCTCCAGTTTCTCTTCAAACAATTGCGCGTAGTCAGCCAACTGAAAACCAAACAAAGGAAATGACTCGATGAAAGAGCCGCGTCCGGCAGTAATCTCGGCACGACCGTTGCTTAGTGCTTGGATGGTGGCAAAACGCTGGTATACCCGAACCGGGTCTTCGCTTGACAGAACGGTAACTCCGGTGCCGATGCGGATGCGGCTGGTAAGGGTTGCGATGGCAGCGAGTATGGTGTCTGGGGCCGACACTGCGAAATCCTCGCGGTGATGCTCACCGATGTTGAATGCGTCTATTCCTAATTTGTCCGCAAGAACAGCTTCGGCAACCACATCACGAATTACCTGAGCGGCTGTGTTTAGGTCGCCATCCGGAGATTTAGTGATGCCGCCAAAGGTGTCGAGGCCAAAGAGTAGTTGATTCATCAATACAAGGGTAACCAATAAAAGTCGGCGGCTTTTCGAGCGAGGCCTAGCGAAGTGAAGGAGCCAGAAAAGCGCCACCGCAGCCCTAGAACTTCGAGACTAGACTTTTCGAGTGAGTTTCTTAAAGGCTGTTTGGCTCTCCGTCAGAGCACCACTGGCCGCCGCGAAGGCGCGTCAGATGCAGGCCGATGGTTCTGTGCAGAAAGCTCCTAATATCGCCCTGCTCGAGGTAGTTGAGGGCGACGAAGAGAAATTTAAGTCTGTTTTGCCTGACTTGATGGCTGCTTTCGACCGAGTAGTTGTGGCGTGGAAAACCGAAAACACCCCTCCAGAATCAAGCGAGAGAATCAAGATCGTCGCAGATTCAACTGCGGGATTTGATCGATGGGACCTGGTCAGCAAAGACCTTGCGGGGTTTGTGTTTCCGATGAGCTTGGACAACGTTCATACCGACCGTCAAATTGGTCATCTCAAGGCGCATCTTTTCGCTTATGGAGGCTACAGCGCGGTCTCATGTATGGGATCAGACGTGCCGACGCAGCCCGTATCCCTTGTCGCTTGCGCTTCTTCTGCCACAACACTTGTTGATCTCGACACTGTGGTCTTTGACCAACGGTTCTGGCGGCTGCACCCGGGAGAAATTGACGGCGCAGATGAACATGAGAGTTTTTTGCAAGCCACCGCCGCGAGAAAATTCGATTTGCTTGCCTGCTCGCAGGGCATTGTCAAACCAAACTCCGCGTTGCAGCCTGAGATGAGGACATCTAATTTCTCGACCAATTCGACAGGTCGCTCAAACACCCTGCCAGAGCAGTTGGGTGAACAGCGATGAACACACCTTTCTCTAAGTTTCGTCAGCGTTTGGTCGAGAGCGTGCTCGCCGAGGCGGTCAAAGATTTCGATTACCCCGAATTCACACGTGAACTTGCCAAAAGAGAATTTGAGAACTCAAGAAAGAGCCTCGGCTCTCTAGCCACAAAGCACGCGTCCTTGAAAAAACGTCTCGCTGATCATGAAGCGTGGTTTGCCAGCGAAACGGTCGGTCTAGACCAACTCGGATTTGCTCGAGTGGTGTCGATGGCCGAAGATCGTCTTCCGGCTGTGCTTGCAATGCTCAGTGAGTCACGTGCACTACTCGCCAAAGCTTTGAGCCTTTCGAGCCGAGTATCAAGGCTGTTTCTATCGGTGCAGATTATTTTGCGAAAACCGGTGGATGGACTCAAAACCCTAGCCGACAAAGCGAAGCAGTTCGAAGACGAATCGCTTCTGTTGCAGGACCAGTTCGAATCGCTGGCTAGAAAAATTGAAGACATTCTCGAGGATTCAAAAAAATGGAATCAAATCGAGAAGAACTCGCTGCTCTTGCACTCTGGGTATCAAGCTCTAGGCATCGAAGGATTGATCCAACTGGTTTACGGCCCCGACCACTCGAGGGTTATTCGTGCTTTGTCTTTGAAATCGCTGGTGGAATGGTCAAAGACAGCCCAAAACTTTGAACTCGAGGAACTGTTCGAGTCGCACCTCAACGTGGCGCTAGCGGGTGAACTCAGCGACCCTGAAAAGTCAAAACAAATGCTTTTGACCGTGCCAACTGAATCAGAATTGTCTGATGAGCTTTCAGCTTTGGAATTTTTTGGAATTCTCAATGCCGACTTGCTGAAAGAACCAACTGGGCAAGCAAACCTTCTCTTTTCAGTTGCCAACGCTGTTCGAAAATTGCGTTCATCGGTTGATTCTTATCCCGCTATCGAGAATCTGCAGGTTGCCTGGCTGAATAAAGCCTTGGGCACGAAGGGCTTGAGTGGCGTGACAATCACGGCCGGCGAATCCTCGCTGCTCGACCGTGTTGAATCTTTTGAGGCAGATGCAAACCCAACTGAAGGGCCGCTCGTAACGGTAATTGTTCCTGTCTACAACTCGGAGCGGTGGCTGGAAACAGCAATTCGAGGTTTGCTTGCTCAGTCCTACCAAAATCTCGAGATTTTGGTTCTGGACGACGCCAGCACTGATGGGTCTCTAGCTAATGCAAGAGAGCTGGCAAGAATGGACAACCGAGTTGAAGTGTTTAGCAATTCGCAAAACCAGGGTGTCTATGCCGTCAGAAACCTGGGATTGGCTCGCGCTAGAGGCGAGTTCGTCACGGTGCACGACGCAGATGACTGGTCGCATCCAAGCAAGATCGCACTTCAAGTCATGCCGCTGATCGAAAACCACGAACTGATTGCAACCACATCTCAAGCAGTGCGCATTAATCCCGATTCTCTTCAAGTGCAGAAAACTCCTGGCGGGCAATACCTGCGAGTCAATTACAGTTCGCTAATGTTCCGCAAGGCCGACGTGATGGAGCGTCTTGGTTTCTGGGACGAGGTTAGATTCGGGGCAGATTCCGAATACCTCTCCCGCATTTTGACGGTGTTTGGGGCCGAGTCAATCGCACATCTCGAAACGGGAGCCGTATCGTTGACTCGCAGTTGGGAGGGCTCCCTGACCTCTGGCGGAATCGACTATCAACTCAGCGGTTCTCGCAAAACCTATAAAGAGAGTTTTCAGCGGTGGCACGCCGAAAATGAAAACCAGCCTGAACAGCTCAAACTGCTGCCAGGCGAACCCAGGAAATTTTATGCCCCACGCACGTGCCTAAACAATCCGAGTCCGATTTTCGAAACTAGCCTGCTTTTTGCCGGTGATTTTTCAACTGCGATGCGAGCCTCTGATTTGGCTGTCTTCACCTCTGCTTCCGAATTGGTTCCGGGAAGCAAGGTTGCTTTGGTGCACATTCCGTCGCCAGAGAATCCGCTAAGTACCCCATCTTCAGACTTTGAAGCGCTCTGCCTCAAGAACGGTTACCTTCCGACTTGGCACCTAATTGCAGAATTCGGAGACCGGCTAGAGCTTCGCTCAAAGTATCTGGTGTCAACCGACAACGTGTGCGCCGCTCGGTTCGATCTGTTGCCCAAGGTAAAGGCCGAGAAAAAGGTGCTTGCGAGCACCTCGTCTGACGCTGGTGGTGCCGGCGATCTGACCCGGATTATTGCGAACTTCGAGGCGATGTTTGGCCCGGTCAATTCGATTGCCGCGAGTTCGGCATTCAGCGCGAAGAAAATCGCGCGCGAACTAAACGCTCAAGTCGAGGTGAACCATCAACTTGAAAAGTTGATAATTCTTAAATCTGAGCCGATTCACCCAGAGGGAAGCCAGGCTGCGTCACTAGGTTGACGACATAGGGCGATAGTCCCGAGCGCCGTTTGAAGTCGAAGAGACCCTGACCGCCATTTTGGGCTCCTCCGTACATTACATATTTCAAGCCCGAAAGTTTGCCCCAAGGCTCAGTCATTGCCCCGGCGACAAATTCTTGTATCAAGAAGTTGACCACTCCTTTGTCCATGTAGTCACCGTGACCCAGAAGCTGGGCGAATACGACAATGTCTCCGTAGCGAACCGCAGAGAGGTAAGCGATTAGTTTTTTGTCGGTTTGGATTCCACCTTGCATGTAGCCGGCACGGTGCTCGAAAACCCCGAAGGTTTGACGCCAATGGCGAAGGCACTTGAGCTTAGGCACCGCAAGCTCGGTTTGGGGAACCCCCCCAAGGTCTTCGATGGATTTCGTGAGGTTAGCTCGAATTTCTCCGCCCGATCGCACTTCTTTTGAAGTGTTGATTTCATATGCGTCAACCGTGTGGTTCTTAAGGTGAAATGCCTGCACGAAGTAGTCGGCTGCCTCTGCCTTCTTTATTTGGTGCCTATAAGTTGCTGGCCTGCCAGCGATCCATTCTTTGACGCCATCGAAGTCTGAAAGTTGCATCAACATCGGCGTAAAACGGGGTTTCGTGGTTTCAGACTCATCTTGTCCCATCACAAAATAGTTGCTAAAGGTCTTCTCAACACCGCCGAGGATGCGCTGACAAGCTTCAACACAGAATGCCTCAGGATGGAAATCGAGATCAAGATTTATCTCACCTACAGCCTGCAAACTCTGGAGGTCCGCGGCGACCTTGGTTGCGCTGCCTTCACCTGCTCGGAACTCTTCATTGGCAGCTTCCGACGAAGAAGCACGGAGACCACCTTCTGGCCCTTCGCTGATTGAGTTTGCCTTGATTCGACGCCGCGAAACGATTGCCTCGCCTAAACCGAGTCGCTCAGCACCTTGCAACATCTTGAGATACGTTTCTGCTTGAAAGTGAAGTGTGTTGCCCGGACCGGATGAATTCAGGTCGGCGAGTTCGAGTTCATCTTTTTGGAGCACCGGTGCGGCAAACACAAGTGGAACTTGACGTGCCAATTCAGTGCCAAAATTCCGAAAATCTTGAGCACGAGCTCCAAGTTTGGGATAGTAATCGACTTGCTGATTTAGAACTAAAACTGGAAGTCCCGGTGCTCTCTGACGGAGGTTCTCAATCAGCCGAGCGGCGTCGTTCAGGGAATCTCGAAAGCTGGACTTGCCCAGCTCTGTGTGAGTTGCGAAAAATAACTCTTGGTCACGGAGATATTTCGGATGCATCCAGAATTTTGAGCCCCCCTGATTTGGCACCCACATCGAAAAATTCATCTCGGCGTAGTTGTCGATTATCAGCAAGTCTGCGTCGCGGCAGTCAAGCACCTGCGGGTCGGCCTGCCCGAGGTAATAGGTTGCCAACACGCGAGGCATTTGGCTGACATCGGAAACACTCTGCAAGTAATCTCGTGTGACCAAATTGGATTCAAGTGCTTGAAGCATCTGCGAGAAAGTGCTCTTCTGGCTCTGCATGAATATCGGGCTTGAGCCAAAAAAATTCGCATTGAGTGCTACGGCCCGCCTCGAGGTGCAATCGCCTCGCGAGACAATCTTGAGCGGTGTGCCGCCCAAAGCACTTAGCAGTGTGTTCACGCTTTCAGTCTAGAACCGCGAGTCGGTGAGACAGCAGCGCTCACGCATACCTGGCTATTGCTGAGGTATGTCGGTCGGCTCCGGAACCGGTAAGCCGGCAGAAACAAAGGCTAGGGCTTCGGCGCGAACAGACACCGGCAGTCCTGCCACTGAGGTGAACGAACCCTGCGAGTCTTGACGCAGCAGATAGCGGGCTACCGCACGTGATCCAAGGTTGTCTTCGCCATAGAGCCTCAGATCTAATGGAAAGACAATTTGGTAAGGCGTCGGCGCTTCGTCGAAGCCAAGAGGTGGCACCGGCTTTTTAGCAAAATCGAACTCGACTTTGACAGAGGACTCGGTCTTCGAGACCTTCCACTGCGAAGCGCCAGCCTGAATCGAGTTGAAGTCTGGCATCGCACCCTCAGGAGCAACAGCGGTGTCGGTGGTTAGGTTAGCGGGCATTGGTGGCATGACGGCCACAAGGGCGAGTTGGCTAAGCACGGAGTTTGGCATGAAAGCAATCGACCCCTCCGGCAGGTCTTGGTAATCCTCGACCGATACGGTGGATGCAGCGCTTAGGCCGCCCGGCAGATCCCTAGAGGTGTAGTGCTTGAACCAGGTCTTAAGCGCGGCAAGTGCGGCTTCGCTGGTCTGAGGAACAACGGTAATCGCGCCTTCGAGCGGAGCGGCACCGAAGTTGTCCTCAACGATCTGTGGGTCATCCCAGCTGGTTATAGACCCGTTCAGAATGCCTTCGATGGACGATGGAGTGAGAATCGCACTCGCCCCGAACGAGGAAGTAATCGCGAAAACGCCCGCGTCGACCGCATATGGAACATCGACGAATGCGCTTCCTAGAGATTCGGTCTGCGTGCCACCGATTTGGATCGGGGCGTCCTCAAAACTTGTGGCAACGAGCATATCGGGGCAGTTCAGGCCTAGGGATGATACGAGCTCCTCAGCCACATCGGAAAACTCGCTCGAGAAGTTAGCAGTAGTCTCGGTCGCCACACACGTGTAGCTGGCCTCCGCGATAGCGGCCTGAACCTCCGGTGGCATCGGCGGGTTGCAACCCGTGAGCGTCAGCGCAAGGGCGATTCCGGCGACCACGGTGGCAACTGAGCGAGACTTCTTCAATTCTTCTCCTTAACGGGTTGTGTTCTGGAGGTGACGATTACTCGCCACCCCCAGAACCCAGGTTGTTGCTTTGACTACTTGATTGTCTTGACGACTGCGAGAGCCTTCTCGCGAATCGAGCCAGTCAGAGCGGTGTATCCAAGACCCTTACCCTTTGCTGGTGCACAGGTGTTGAGGGTGTAGTTCAGGAAGTCCTTCACAGCGGCTCCCTTTGCGGTGGCAGTGCCAGAGGTTTTGACAACTGCGTAGGTGACTAGGGTCGCGTTGTATGCGCCCGAAACAGCCTTCTTCCACTGAAGCGTGATGCTTCCGTTCGAGTTGATCGAGTGGATGTTCATGAACGTCTTCGATCCGGTTGCCGATGGCTGGTAGAACTGTCCAGCCTGGTTCTTGAGGAACGCGGTCTGTAGGCCAGCGGCATCCTTCAGATCAACATAACCAATCGCACCGTAGGTGCTGGTCACGGTCGACTTCAGAACCGAGCTGCTAGCGTTCGAGATTCCACGAGGAGTGGCATCTCCGGTAGCAATCGACCAGTCAGCGTTCTGGGTGAAGTTGTCGGTGGTAGCCGCAAGGTAACCCGAGAAGTTGTAGCTGGTTCCCGAACCGGCGGTGCGGTATGCAGGGGTGATGCGCTTCTTGAGCGACGCCTTGTTCAACACGTTCTTGGTTGCAGGGGTCTGAATCGCGAGGATCTCTGGGTCGTTCCAGTTGAGGATGTCGCCCTTGAAGATCTTGGCGGTCAACTCTGGGGTCAAACGAAGAGCGGTTACACCAGGGATGTTGTAGATGATCGCGATCGGGCCGGCGATTACTGGCACATACTTTGCGCCGGCTGGAAGAACGTCACCTGAAGATCCGGTGTAGAGAAAGTCGGTGCCACCAAAGTCGAAAGCACCAGAAGCGAAAGAGCTCTTGCCGGTTCCCGAGCTGGAGGCTGTGTAGGTAACGGTTGCGCCGGTAAAGTCAGCGGCACAAGCCTTGAGGATTCCACCGGCGAACGAAGATCCACCTGCGGTTACGGTTTCGGCTGCGTAGGCAGCTGGGCCACCGATTAGGGCCGATGCAAGAATTGCGACAGAAGCCAAGAGGCCTGCGGTCTTACGCATTGATTTCTCCTTATAGAAATGACTGTTCGTGTTTGAACACTCTTAGGAAATCGTCACTAGGTGAACAGAAGATGTTTAGTTTGTTGTATTTCAGGTAAACGACTTGTGAACTTTGTTGAGTGGTCAGAACGGCTGGGTTTAGCCGAAGTGGCCGTTCACGTAGTCGTTGGTGCGAAGGTCGATGGGGTTATTAAAGACGTCTTCGGTCTTGCCAAACTCAACGACGCCTCCCGGGTTGCCATCCTCTGCAAGGAAGAACGCAGTCTGGTGTGACACGCGCTGCGCTTGCTGCATGTTGTGGGTGACAATCACGATGGTCATAGTCGCCGAGAGCTCTTCGATGGTCTCCTCTATGCGACGGGTTGAACCAGGGTCAAGAGCCGAGCACGGCTCATCCATCAATATGACCTCTGGGTTCATTGCTAGTGATCTTGCGATGCAAAGGCGCTGTTGCTGACCACCAGAGAGCGAAGTTGCTGGGTCACCGAGACGGTCTTTGACTTCGTTCCAGATGGATGCCCGGCGCAACGAAGTCTCGACGATCTCGGTTGCGTCATAGCCACGGCGGCCAGAAAGCTTTAGACCCGAGAGAACGTTTTCTTTGATCGACATGGTCGGAAACGGGTTGGGCTTCTGAAAGACCATGCCGACTTTGAGGCGAACGTTTGTTGGGTCGACTCCGGGTTCGTAGATGTCTTCGCCATCAAGCAGGATGCGGCCGGCAAAGCCAGCGCTTGGGATGAGTTCGTGCATCCTGTTGAGCGTGCGAAGGAAGGTCGATTTGCCGCATCCCGATGGTCCGATGAGGGCTGTCACCTGATTGACCGGGAAAGTCAGTGACACGTCGCGCAAAACGTGGCGCTCTCCGAACCAGACGTTTACGTCTTCGGCTCGAAGATGAGCCTCGACGGCTGAGAGGGTTGCTGCGTTAGAGAGATCAGACATTCTTGTCCACTTTCTTCTTTGCGGTCTTTTTTGCGGTCTTTGGCCTTGTTGCAAGGCGAGCGGCGGTAAAGATGATGCCGACAAAAATCAGCACGACAAGCGCGGCACCCCAGGCTCGCTGCAGGCTGGTGTCGTTTGCTGAGTCGAGATTTTGGTAGATGTAGGTCGGCAGCGCCGCCATTGAATCCAGCGGGTTGAGCACGGTGTTGTTTGCGTAGTTCACGGTGAGCAGAAGTGGCGCGGTCTCACCGATGATTCGAGCTATGCCCAGCAGCACGGCTGTGATGATGCCCGACTTAGCGGCCGGGAGAGTCACTTGGAAAAATGCTCGGTAAGCCGGCGCACCCAGAGCCAAGGCACCGTTTCGAAGCTCAACGGGCACAAGTCGAAGGGCTTCCTCTGCCACTCGGGTGACCGTTGGGAGCATCAGCGGAATCAGAGCGATAGAGCCGAGCCAACCCGCATACTTGGTAAATCCGGTCGAGATCAAGGCTGCATATACGAACAAACCGGCTACTACCGAAGGCAAACCAGACATGGCCTGCACAAGCGTGCGAACCGAGCCTCTAGCCTTGCTTGGCGTTTCGGTTAGATAGACCGCAAGCGCGATTCCGAGTGGAACGGTCACTAGGGTGGTTAGGCCAACGATAAGGAAGGTGCCGAGCACTGCGTGACCAACGCCTCCGTATTCGAGTGACGTGGTCGATGTGATGTAGACGTTGTTTTGGCTGATGAATTGCGGGCTCATGGCTTTCGCACCCTCGGTAACTACCGAGAACAGCACCGAAAACAGCAGCACGCCCACCAGCGCGCTAAAGAAAATTGTGAAGATAACGAGGGCCGCATCGGCGACGCCCTTGCGTCCGAAGATTCGGTAACCGACGAAGCCAGCCGCAAGCAGTTGGAGTGGCACAAAAACAAGCAACATTGCGATGGTCGCATCGATGTTTAGAACCAAGGCCAGCGTGGCTGACAGGATTGCCGGAACCACGGAGGCCAGCACGAGGTTCAGGGTTCTGCGCGAGTCGCGAATCTGCCAAGGGCTTTGTGGCGGACGAGGCAGAGCCGTAGCGGTGGTTTGTTGGTCGCTCACTCTACTTCCTCCACGGTTGGGCCTTCGCCACGATTACAGCGGCTAGCCAGTTGATGAGCAATGTGATTACGAAAAGCACGAGACCCGCTGCGATCAGAGCCTTGACTTCTTCAGGTGTCGCTGCTCCGAAGAAGGCGACGATCATCGATGCGATCGAACCGCCTCGTCCTTCGATTACATCGACCCAGTTGATCTCGAATGAGAGGTTGAGCACAAAGAAGATAGCGACGGTTTCACCCAACGCGCGACCGAGACCGAGCAGAACACCACCGACGATGCCGCCGGACGAGGTAGGCAGAATCACTTTCATGAATGTGGATGAACGGCTAGCCCCAAGCGCGGTGGCAGCGTTAATCACGTCACGGTCAAGCTGACTGAAGATTTCGCGGGTAACCGAGGTGATGATTGGCACAATCATGACGGCGACGATCCAACCGGCGATGAATGGGCTGCCGACGAAACTTCCCGCCTCGTTCTTGAACATCGGCAGGAAACCTAGATTTTGGTTGAGCAGTTCGGCCCAGTGGGCGGCAACCGGGGTGAAAACTCCAACACCCCAAAGTCCGATCACGATCGATGGAATGGCGGCAAGAAGGTCGACGATTGTGGTTGCGATTTTGGCTATGCGGCTGTTGGCAAGAAACTCGATGAAGTAGGCGGCGGCGATAGCCATCGGCACGGCAAGAATCACGCCGTTGAATGCGATGAGTAGCGAACCCCAAAGCATCGGGCCGATCTGGAAGACCATGTTTTCTGGATCGGCGGCGGTCCACTGACTGCCGAGGATGAAGTCGATGCCCTGCTTCGAGAGGGTGTCCCAAGACATGAACAGAAGATAAGAAAGAATCAAGCCAACGATGCCGACGGCACCAACGGCAGCGGCGCGGGCTACACCAAAAAACACCTTGTCTTGAACCAGGTGTGGCTTGGCGGCAAGTTTGCGCTTCGCCGGCACGGGTTTGGTTGATTCTGAGACTGAACTCATGAGCCTAAGTCTTGCCAGAGGTGGTTAATGTCGCCTGTTGTCAAAGTTAACGGAAGGTGAATTACGCCCTGATAGTTTGGAAGAATGATCGACTTCAAAGACGCAGCGTTTCTAGCAAACCCATACCCGGCTCTCGCAGAACTGCGCTTGGCTGGCAAGCCGATTTGGAACGAAGAACTCGGAATATTTCTGGCCGCGACCCACGCCGATGCAAACGCCGTCTTGCGCACCAAAACCCTGGGACGCATTTTCCAGCCGAAACAACCAGAGTACGAGTGGCACGAGTTCAACTGGCTACATGCCGACAGCATCCTCGATTCTGAGCCGCCAAAGCACACGCGGCTGCGCTCGCTAGTTTCGAAGGCCTTCAATCGAGGCAAGATCGAGAGCCTTCGCCCGCTGGTCGAGCGAATCGCGCACGAGCTGGCCGACGACTGCGCCAGCAAGCTTAAAAACGACGGCCGCTTCGACATCATCGCCGACTACGCCGAGCCGCTGCCAGTCAAGGTGATCGCAGCGCTGCTCGGCTTTCCCGCCGAAGACGAACACCTGCTAAGGCCTTGGTCGCAATCGATCGTGAAGATGTATGAAGTCGCACCGAGCGAACAAGACAGGGATGCGGCAAAGCTAGCGGCCCACGAATTCGCCGAGTATGTGCGCGGGCTCATGCACCAGCGCAAGGTGAACCCGACCGAAGACCTGATCACCGACCTGGTTCAGGTTGAAGAAGCCGGCGAGCGCCTGAACGCACAGGAACTCATCGCCACCTGCGTGCTGCTCTTAAATGCCGGGCACGAGGCAAGCGTCAATGGATTCGGCAACGGCATCGTTGCGGCACTCGAACGCGATTCGCAGGCCAAGCTCTTGCGTGAGCATCCTCGTGAAGTTGCCGAGACCGCGGTCGACGAGTTTTTGCGATTCGATGCGCCGTTGCACCTGTTTGAACGCACCGCGACAGCAGACACCGAGATTGGCGGGGTGAAGATCGCCCAGGGACAGAAGATCGCCGCTCTGCTCGGTTCGGCAAACCGTGACGGCACAGTGTTCGAGCGTGGCGACGAAATGGACCTCACTCGCGACCCGAATCCACACATCGGATTCGGTGCTGGCATCCACTTCTGCATCGGTGCGCCACTGGCTCGAATGGAGATGGCAGTTTCGCTTCCGGTGCTGTTCGAACGCTTTCCAAAATTGATGCTAGAAAGTGACCCAATTCGGCGCCCTACCTTCGTACTTCGCGGGTATGAGCGGGTCTATGCTTGCGAATAACCGACAAACCTCTTGGGGGATAACGTGAAACGAACTCTGAACCGCAACCTGTCTGTGGTGCTTCGACTGGGCACCGCCGCTGCGATTTTCTACAGCATCATTTACCAGGTCACCGACCGCATCGCTCACAACCTGTTTCGCCCATTCGAGTACTTCACATACTTCACGATTCAGACCGGTCTGATCTCGGGCGCGGTGCTCACCATCGCCGGCATCTCGGCAATTCGCAACGCGCAGGACTCACAGCGAGTGACACTGTTGAGGCTCTGGGTGATCTGCTACGAGGTTGTCGTCGGTATCTTCTATAACGTGCTGTTGCGCGGCACGCCTGGCGACGAACGCGATGCCGGCTATGACTGGCCCGTTCTGCCAAATGAGATTCTGCACACCTGGGCTCCAATCATCATCGTGATCGAGTGGATCATCGCAGGTGGCAAGCCGGCCTATGCCTGGAAGAAGGTTTGGTGGGTCATCGTCTACCCGCTTTCTTGGCTGGCATTCTCGATCTTGCGCGGGCTTTACGCACCCGACCACTGGTGGGCCTATTGGTTCTTGAACCCTGGTGCAAACGGCGAGGGCATCCCGGCGATGTTGCAATACATCTTGATGATTGCCGGCACCATGATCGTGGCCGGATTCGCGTTCACCGCACTTCGTCGAGCCGTGGGTTCGCGCGTCGGTTAGTCGCGCACTAGATGACCGGATAAACCGGCAGTCGCCGGGAGCGCCTTTAGTCGGCAGCGGCTAGTTGCCCGCAGGCTCCGTCGATTTCTTTGCCGCGAGTATCGCGCAGGGTAGTCGGAATGCCCGCCGCCTCGAGTCGGGCGACAAACTCACGCGTGACCTCTGGCGTCGACGCTGTCCAGATCGAGCCAGGCGTCGGGTTTAGCGGAATCGGGTTCACGTGCACCCAACCCCTGCCGCGATCGTTGAGCTTTTGCGCGAGCAGGTCGGCACGCCATCCGTGGTCGTTCATGTCTTTGATCAGGGCATATTCGATTGAGACGCGTCGACCTGTGGCGTCGAAGTATGCGCGGGCGGCGTCGAGGGCTTCGTCGACCTTCCAGCGCGAGTTCACGGGGATGAGCTCGTCGCGAAGTTGATCGTCTGGTGCGTGTAGCGAGAGCGCAAAGGTCACCGGCAGTTGTTCGGCGGCAAGCTTGTGAATCGCCGGCACGAGACCGACCGTCGACACTGTGATGTTGCGGGCGCTCATGCCGAGCCCGTTCGGCTGCGGCTCGACCATCGTGTGCAGTGCAGACATGAGCCGGTTGTAGTTTGCCAAGGGTTCTCCCATACCCATGAAAACAATGTTGCTGACGCGCTCCGGACCCTCGCCAGGCTTGCCCTTGTATCCACCGAGTTCGCCAGCGGCGATTACGGCGTTTGCTCGAACAACTTGGTCGACTATCTCGGCAGCCGACATGTTGCGAGTCAAACCCGCCTGACCGGTCGCACAGAACGGACAGTTCATGCCGCATCCCGCCTGCGATGACACACAAAGAGTGATTCGTCCGGGGTAACGCATTAAAACAGACTCGACAAGAGCACCATCGAACAAGCGCCACAAGAACTTGATGGTGTCACCCTTGTCGGTTTGCAACCGGCGCACCTCGGTCAACAGCGGCGGCAACAGCCCCGCGACCAACTCTTCGCGGCCGGCAGCCGGCAGGTCGGTCATCTTGGCTGGGTCACTCGTGTAGTGGGTGAAGTAGTGGGTTGCGAGTTGTTTGGCTCTAAAACCGGGGATGCCGAGCTCTTTGACTCGAGCGGCGCGCTCATCGATCGCAAGGTCGGCCAGGTGAACCGGAGGCTGCTTGCGCTTGGGTTCGGCAAACTGCAGCAGTGGACGACCTTGCTCGTCTTTTTGCTGGGTCCAGCCTTCGGTGGTCGGCTTGATCTGTTTGCGTTCTGACATGACTTCTATCTCATCGGCGTAAAGCGCTCGGCTTCAAGTCTAAGCAACTTGGTTAAAGTGATGGGCGGGGTCCGAAGACCCCGCCCACCTCAGTTTTGAATCAGGAGTTACTTGACGACCTGAGTCTTCACTACGGTCTTGTGACCAACGGTCACAGTCACCTTGTGGGTGCCCGAAGGAACGGTGAAGTTCAGGGTCTTCGAGCCAGCGCCAAATACACCGGTCGAGGTCCAGGTGCGCACACCTGGGATCTTCACGGTGACCTGCTTGCCGGCAGCGTTAGCTACTTCGACGCGCAGAACCTTCTTCGAAGGACCAGTGATCTTCGCGGTAGGAGCCGAAGCTGCTGCCGTGTTGAACTGGATGTTGTCAATCAGGTAGACCTGGTTGTTTACGGCTTCAGCAGCTGCGCCGGTGTAGGTGCTGTCATCTGCGCCGAAGTTCGGGAAGATGGCGGCAACGATGTAGGAGACACCAGTCTGGTAGCTCTCGGTTGCCCAAGCATTGTCGGTGTCGATGCACTTGCCACTGGTCATGTCGAAGGACACGAAGTTCCAACCTGGCTGGACTTCGACTGCCTTTAGACAGTTGTGGCTGCCTGGCCATCCTCCAGCGCTCTGGAGCTTGAACATGACTGGGG
>ERZ650311.496-NODE-496-length-24974-cov-123.757013_pt1 | contig 24974 bp, 26 predicted proteins | sample MGYA00376247_ERZ650311 | MGnify/ENA primary metagenome ERZ650311 (study PRJEB26733, sample SAMN07839324) | wastewater metagenome | biome: small river; feature: stream; material: water | place: USA: North Carolina | collected 2016-07-28 ...
CAAGCCATTACCGAAGCCAACACAAAAATCTTGGCCGATGTTAGGGCAGTGGTCAGTGGCATTGAGGCATGGGAGGGCGAACGTCTGACGGAGTATGCAGCGATGTATTACGGGCTGCACCGCGATACCGACGAGAGCGACAATGGGCTTCGAGCGCGATGCCAAGCCAAGGCGGTGCTGTGATGCGACTGGGGACGATCGATGGCTGAGCCGAGCTTGGGTGTTCGATGCCGGTTGGGAGTCAAGAGGACGCCTGACCGGCAGGCGGCCGTAGTCCTGGCGGGTCTGGACGACTGCACCGGAGAGGACCTCGACTTTTGGGTGTATGTCGGCACTGGCGTTCGGCGAGGACCAGACGAGACCGCCGAAGCCTATCGCGAGCGAGGCCGTGCGCGCATAGAAGAGCGGAACCGGCAGCGCGGGCTATCCATGGCCCAGCTAGAGGCTCAAGCAGCGCAGCGCCCTTGAGGCCCCATACTGCGCACGTCCCCGCCCTCTGGGCTATCGCGGATCGGGGATTTGGTCAAGCCCCGGCTAGCAACCGGGCCAGTTTCATCCATGGGATTCGATATGGGATCGGACATGGGACGCGACGGCAAAGGGGATGGGAATAGGGAGCCGATCGCGGACGAACTACAGGAGGAGATTGCCCGCCGCGTTTTGGTCGATGGCGAGCCACAGAAGGCCGTTCTGGCGGACATGCAAGCCCGAGGCGTCAAGGTCAGCCGGACCACGGTCTCCCGGATCTGCCAGCGGGTAAAGGACCGCGCCACGCTGCCCAGGAAGCCAGAGCCGGCCCTGCCGCCAACGGTACATCAGGACCCCGAGACCGGGATCGAGGTCGAGCTTACCGAGGATCTGATCCTTCGCGACATGAGCCGGGACATGTGGCGCGAGTACAAGCGCGCGGGCCTGAGAGACAAGGTGCAGATCGCGAAGGTGCTGCCAGCGCTGGCTGTGGCGCGGCTCAGGCTGCGGGAGCCGGCGCCGCAGCGGCCAGGCGATGCAGCACAGTCGCAGCAAGAGCCACCGCGCCCTGCTGAGTTCGTGAGCTTCAACTAATGCCGCTCAACATCACTTTCAGCCCCAAGCAGCGCGCGGCGGTGAACTGCCCCGCCGACATCACGATTTTTGGCGGCGGCAACGGGCCTGGCAAGACCTTCACGCTGCTGATGCTGCCGCTGCTGCCTGAGTATCGCTGCACGCCCGGCAGTCGGTCTGTCATCTTCGCAGAGACCAACCCCAAGCTAGAGCAGCCAGACGGCATCGTTGACCAGACCCGAGAGCTTTACAGCCAAGCGCACCCCGGGGGCCTGGATGGGTTCCGGCAGTCGCCAAGCAAGCGCTGGACCTTCCCGTGCCCAGGCGGCGGAGAGAGCACGGTCAATCTGAGCTACATCGGGGAGCCGGGGCAGTGGGACGGCAGCCAGATGAGCTTGATCAATGTGGATCAGATCGAGCAGGCGACAGAGAAGCAAGCCTTCTCGCTGTTCGGGCGGAACCGATCCAAGCTCAAAATCCGAAAGCGGATCTTCGCCACAGCCAACCCGCCAGAGGAGGGTAAAGAGCACTGGCTTACGCGGATGCTGAGCGCCGGTGGATGGATTGGAGAAGACGGGTTCCCAGCGCAGGAGATGGCCGGCCGGGTGCGCTTCTACACACGCGACGGCGACACGGACGAGTTTCTGTTCGCCGACACCATCGACGAGCTAGTGGCAACCGGCCACGTTCCCCGCGACATCGACGGCACGCCGATCCGACCGCAGACCATCAGCTTTTTTCCGGCGCTGATCGATGACCACCCTGACGAGGAATATCGCCGGGAGTACAAAAGCAAGCTCGCCAGTCTGACGCTATTCGAGCGCCGCCGCCGGCTGGAGGGCAACTGGTATGCCACCGAGAGCGCTGGGAAGTACTTTCGCAAGGAATACTTCCCAGTGGTCGATAACTACCGGCCGAGCGCGAGCGCGCAGCTTGTGCGGAGCTGGGATAACGCGTGGAGCACGTCTGAAAAGGCTGACTGGACGCCGGGCGTTCTGTTGAGCCTAGAGCCTGACGGCGGCATCTATGTGCTCGACCTGCTCAGGTTCCGCGGCACTATGGCCCACGTTGAGCGGGCGATCATGCTCTGCGCTGAGGTGGACGGCCGCAGGGTCAAGATCCGACTGCCCAAGGATGCCGGGGCGGCGGGTGGCATCCAGGCTGCTATCGCGCAGCGGCTGGGAGCCAAGGGCTATACGGTGGCTCTGACAGCCGACCGCGGCGACAAGCTCACGCGCAGCAAGCCCTACCAGGCCTGCGCCGAACGCGGGCAAATCCGCCTTGTGCGGGGAAGTCACCCCAGCTGGCAAGTCGCGGCCATGCTTTGCGACCCCTTCGAGGAGCACGACAAGACAGGCCAGCTTGTGCGGGTTGTCGGGCTCGATGTCTCGGCGGTCAGCACGCGCAATGGCTGGCACGAGGGCTTTGTCGATGAACACGTGCGCTTTGGCCGGGACACCGTCGCCAAGCGGCATATCAAAAAAGACAGCGTCGATGCCGCCGTGGGTGGCTACGAGCTGATAACCAACACCGACGAGCCCCAGCCCCTGACGACAACCCAAGCCCGGGAGGGCGCCACGGCGATGGCCGGCATGGCGCGCACTGTGGACCTGGGCTTCCGTCCCACAAAGCGCGGCGTCGCCTAGGCCACTTATCACTATGGGACTTTTCCAGCTTATCCGCTCAGTCTTCAGCTATGGCGATGCACAGCCCGCGCGGCTCATTCAGAGCAACCGCGCCCTGCCGCAGATCCTGGATGCCTTCGAGTCGCAGCTAGACGGCGAAGAGGAGGGCGCCGAGCCAATCTGGGGCTGGGATCGCGACATGATCCAGCAGGCCGCGATCGACCTCGATAGCGGTGACTTTGAGGCGGGCGAGGAGCTTTACGAGGCCATCACGCGACTGGGCCGCGTCTCCTCTGCGCTGCGTCGGCGCACCGAGGGGATCCGGCGCTTCCCGTTGAAATTCGAATACGAAGACGGCACACCAGACCGCATGCGCGAGTACGGCGCCGCGCTGCACAAGATCTTCGACGAAGCGGTGCTCCCGGTGACTGGACGCAGCGAGGTGATCAAGCGCCTGATCATGTTCGGCTTCGTCCCGGCGCGCATCAACAAGCCGATCGTCGATGGCCAGCGCGTGACCAAGCTTGATGTCTGGACGCATCGCACGCTGCGGTGGGAGCGCGAGCTAAACGGCTGGAGCGGTCAGGACGCCTGCGGCAAGAGGGTGTTCATCCCGCGCGATGGCGATGACGAGTGGGTCGTGTTCTCGCTGGGCGGCCGGTATCCCTGGCTCAATGGGGCCCTGCGGGAGCTGGCGCGCATCTTCGCCCAGATCCTGCAGACCGAAGACCTCTGGGACAGCAACAACGAGGAACTGGGCTACGCCATGAAGCTCCTCAGTGTGCCCAATGTGGTCCGCGAGCAGAAGGAAGTACAGGAGGCATGGGAGGTCGTTTCCAAGCTTCGATCCGGCGACGTGTGGCTGCAGCCGCAGGGCTACAAGCTCGACCTACTGGAGAGCAAGCGCGGCGACGTACACCAGAACTTTAAGACGCGCCTGGATGTGCTCGCGACTTCGATCAGCATCATCTTGCTTGGCCACAACCTCGCCCAGGAGACGCGGGCCGGCAGCCTTGCCGCGACATCGGCCGCGATGGACCTGCCGCGGGAGTCGAGCATCAGCGATGCCGAAGTGCTCACCATCGGCTATCGGCAGCTGCTGCGCCTGTGGGTGCGCCTGAACTTTGCGCCCGAGTTCTACGATACGCCGTTCCCGCTGGAGCACTACGCCCCGCGTCCTTACTTCGAGACTGAGGAACCCAGCGACCCGGACAAGCTCGCGGATCGCGGCAAGAAAAACGCAGAGGGCCTTAACACGCTGCTCGACGCCGCGAACAAAGCGCGGGTAGAGATCGAATCCCTGGGCATTGACTGGCACGAGCAGGCCGAGCGCTGCAATGTGGCCCTGCTGCCGATGTCAGAGGGGCAGGAGCGCAGGATCAAGTATCTGCCATCCCCTGAGCCGCAGCCGGTACAGCAGATTGCGCCGCCTGCGCAGACCAAGCGCCTGAGCGCGCGCGAGCCCGAATCGGAGGAGGAGAGATCGGGCGAGGACTGCGTCTGGGTCAGCGCTACGTGGACGGTCTGATCGTTACTGACCCGCTTGGCGAGGCGTACCGGGATGCTGTGGCGCAGTCGCTCGACTATGCGGGCATGCGTGAGGCCGTTCTGTTCGTCTATCAGCGCAGCGTGCCCGACGTGCTGGCGCAGCGCATCGCAGAGGCCCTATTGCTCGCGGAGCTGGCCGGCGCCTATGCCGTCGTGCTCGACAACCCCGGCGGGGAGTTGCTGGTCACCATGAACGCGGGATGGCGCATTCAGCGGCTGTTTAAAAAGGCGGTCGAGTGGTTTTCGGGCCGCATCCAGCGGGCAGCGTCGGTGCCGGTCGTCTATGAGTTCGCAGAGCAGCCAATCAAGCGCGCACCCATGGTTGCTGCCGCGGCCCAGCTCGACACGGCGAACCGGCTGCAAAAGCGCATCGATGTGCTGGAGCGCAAGCAGACCCCAATCCCTGAGGCAAAGCGCGAGATGTACGACCTCTTGCGCGACCTGGGCTGCGAGCCGGCCGCCCGCGCACCTCAGCCGGTCATCCAGGAGGAAGTGCAGAAGCGCTTTGCCCGGACCCGCAGCGAGATCCTATCGCTCGACTTCTATCGGGCGGCTTATCCATTCTGGCGCTACGTCGCAACGCTCGACGAGCGGACCACGCAGGGATGCCGCGCGCTCGATGGCCTGACGATGCCAGCCAGCGATCCGCGGTGGGTGGGCTTCGTTCCCCCGCGTCACTGGCGCTGTCGGGCGCATGTGATCGCTGTCGCGCATAGCGTCGGGGCGCAGGCCAAGAAAACCGCGCCCCTGGAAGAGTTCGCCGGAGAGGGCGACTTCGGGACGCTGATCGAAGACTGGGAACCCAAGCCGGGCGACTACCCCGCGGACCTGTGGACGATCTACGCCCAGGCCAAGGGGATCACGTCGCCCCATGTGCAGTTGGAGGGATCATGGTGGCGAAAGCAGTGATCGAGCAGCGATGCCGCGACTACTACTGGGCAGCGATCAAGGTCGCCCGGCAGACGTGGCGCATGTACGGCCAGAGGACCACAATCGCGTGCGACGAGGCGGAGGCGGAGGGCTTGCTTGCGCTGACCGAGGCCGCCACCAGTGAGAACTACGACCCCAGCCGCGGCACCTTCGGCGGCTTTGCCAAGATGGCCGTTTTACGTGCGGTGCGGAGGCACTGCATCAAGGCCCAGCGCTACACTCCGGTCGCTGACGTGCGCGAGCAGGACGCCCCACGCGAAGAGGATGCCGCTCTCGTCTTGCGCATGTGGGCAGCGCGCAATCCCGAGCAGGCCGAGCGCCTGTTCGAGTACACCGATGGGGAAGCCGTCAGCGAAGAGGCGGTGTCTGCCCTGTCTGCGGTGCGGAAAGAAACAGGAATCAGCGGGTACGCCCTGCGAGCGCACACAACGCGGACCGCCGCGCGCATGCTGGGGATAAACGAGCGCCGCGTGCGCGCGCTGGCCGAAAGCGGAGACCTGACCGGGCGCAGGGTTGGCGGGCAGTGGCAGATCCTGGTGTCGTCCTGCGCGGCGTACCGCGAGCGCCGAGTGATCGCCGAACTCAAGCGCCGGCCTACGATCGCCGCGGTGGCTAGGGCCACCCACACCAGCAAGCAGCACGCGTGCGAGATCGCCAAGCGGCACGGCGCGCAAATTCGCACAAGGGGGCGCCCTGAATCCGTAGATAGCCAATTAGTGTTGTCTTTATTGACGGATAAAACGCAGAATGCGGTGTTCTGGCGACGGGGAAAGCCGCGGATTGGTTTAATCGCCAAAGCGGCCGGGTGTTCGCCCAGACATGTCTACCGCCTCGCAAAAGTGTGACAAAAAGTCAGATCATGTTCTGAAAATTCGTCACCGACGGCAGGGGTAAACGGCTAGTCACTGTGCCATTTTGGCACATGACCCCGCAAACTCCGCAGTTTGGCAGGCCAGCCCGCCGACGGGTGCGCGCCTTCGACCTGGGCCCGAATGTCATCGAGCACCAAGTCGGGCCAAAGCGCATAAGAGATTTGATCTGGGTGGACCCGCAGGACGTGCAAGACGTCCTCGCCACCTTTAGCGCGCAGGACGTGGCTCTGCCCCTGTACCGCGAGCACAAGCCGGAGGATGGGAGCTTCGGTGCCGTGCGCCTAGAGCGCGCCCCAGATGGGGGAATCGATCAGGTCTTCGACTACAGCCCAGAGGGCCGCGCCCTGGTGGAGTCCGGCCGTTACATGTTCGACTCGCCCGAGATCGTAGCGAGCGCGCCTGATGCTCTAGGCCGCAAACACCTACGCGACATCCGGTCGGGCTCGCTCGTCAACGTGCCTGCGCGGACAGGTTCCCAGCCATTGCTTCTATCAGCAAAGGCAAAGGACCACGCCATGAGCCTGACGACCTATCGACAGATCCTAGAACACGCCGGCCAGATGGAGCCGCTGCTAAAGCAGTTGGCTACCGCCGAGACCGAAGAGGGCAAGGCCGCTGCTCAAGTAGCGGAGCCGCTGGCGAAGCTGATCGCGCAAGCGCAGCAGCAGATCCAAGTTCTGGCCCCGCCGCCGCCATCCGGCGACGTGGTGCAGATGTCCGGCGCCGCCCGCGATGCCGCCGACCTGGGCGCGCGAGTGCTCAAGATGACCGGGAGCGCGTCAGGCGCTGAGGCCATGGGCTACCTGGAAGCCCGCGAAGGCACGATCAAGGCGCTGTCGGCCAAGGTGGTCGAGTTCGGTGTCGCCGTGGGCGCGCTGCCTGCCGCCGAGGCTGACCGCTTTCGCGCGATGGAGCCGGCGCAGCTGCTGGGCCACATCCGCGGCGGGACTGCAGTCGTCAACCTGTCGGCCAAGCAGGCCGGGGACGGTGCGCCGCCGCCCGCAAAGGTCGACGCCAAGCCGCAGGCTGACGGCGTCGATACCGCCTACGTCGAGAACATCACCGCGGGCCTTTTCGGCCCGAAGCTGGGGGGCAAGTAAGATGGCCGCCGCTACCGAACAAGTCCGCATCATCATTCAGCGCAACCGGGCCTCGCGCGCCGACGCAGGCGTTACCAAGGCCCTGCGCGCATCCAAGTGGAAGCGCGGGTGGTTTCTCATCGCCCACAATGACCGCCTGATGCCCTACCCGACCGGCGGATTCAACAACGCGACCGACGCCGCCGATGGTGGGCCGCTGCAGGTTCCCGGGGCTATGAGTAATGGCGGTCTGCGATTGATCGCCAAGGCGCCAGGTGTGCAGTTTCTGCAGACCGCAGCTGGCGCAGGTACGGCGGTCACCAGCATTACGGTATCCGACGGCGGCACCACGCAAAACATCGCGGTAGTGGCGAACCTGAGCGCAACCGCCGCGACGGTGGTTGCCGCACTGCGCGAGCGCGCCGATGTCATGGAGCTGATCGACGTCACGTATACCGGAAACGGTAACGGGGCGATCACTGACTCGGCGGGCGGCGTGCCCCTTGATATCCCCTTCGTGCGTCCCTACGGCTGGGCCGACTCCGAGGTCAACGTCGAGGATCAGGCCAGCGATGTCACGCTCGATCCCCTGTCGGTCCTGGGCTCTGTGCAGTACGGCATCGGCCGGCTGCTCACCGACGACACTGTCAAAACCCCGGGCACCGTGCACCTGACCGATAACCAGACGGTCACCACCAACTATGCGGCCCTGAAACTGCCGCTGCGCTGCGATCACCTGTTCGACGGCGACGCCTACTGCGAGGTGCTGTAATGCCTACCCTTCAGCTTTCCAAGGGCAACCTCGACGCCAGCTTTAACGCCGCTGTCACGTCGATCCGCGACACCTTCCGCAAGCACGGCTTCGAGATCTACCGCGACACGATGGTCGATGAGATCGCGGAGATCGTGCCCAATGACCAGAGCGCGCTGCTGCAGATTGGCATGCTGATCGACGCCAGCGGCTACCGCATCGTGCCCCTGACGCAGGGCAGCCACTACAGCGAGAATCCGCCGATCATCATCGGCGAGTGCGGCTATGAAAAGCTGGAGCTGTTCGCGCTGGAGTGGGCCGAGTACTGGGATAACGTCACCAAGGCCCGCTATCTGCAGTCCATCCCGTCGATCACGTCGGGCAAGGTGCAGATCATTCCGCTTCTTGAGATTCTGAAGAAGCTCAAGGCGAACCCGACCTGTCTCTATGACAAGCTCGCGTTCTTCCACACGGCGCACAAGGTGGACCCGCTCGACACCAAGAGCGGCACCGACCCGAACCTGATCTATGAGCCGCTGACGAGCGCGGGCTGGGACGCGGTCTTTCAGAAGATCGTCACGCGCAAGGCGCCGGGCTCGCGGACCGCGCAGGACAAGTACTTCCTGCCGAACCGCTCCATCGCCAACGGGAACCAGCTCGCGATTTACACGGGCTACGCCTCGATCGCCTCGACGCTGGGCCGGATCTTTGATCCAAGCACGTTCTGGAACCCAGGCATCAATCAGGCCACCGAGACACGCATGGTCTACAGCAAGGCCACCGTCCAGTTTTGCCCCGAGATGGCGCTGGTGGATGCCGATGCCAATGACTACGTCTACATCTTCGTCAAGACGGACACCGAGCGCGGCGCGATGGTTCGCATCCCGCATGCGCCGACCGTGAAGCGCACCCGCGCCGAGGGCGATGAGGACGTGGATCGCGACGTGACGCGGATCGCCGCCAAGCAGACCTTTGGCTGCACGCTGACGAACCCCTGGAAGATCTACAAGTGGAAGTTCACGGCCCCATAGCCCATGGCCGCCCTGACGCTATACGAACTTGATTCGCTGCCCTCGGTTGCCCTCGCGGGCATGACTGAGGGCGTGGACTACCTGCACATCAAGGCCGCGGACTTTCTGCGCGTGCGCCTGCGTGCCGTGGGCGATGCCGGCTTTTATGGCAGGGTGCGCCCCTATTACAAGTTCGCGAACGCCTGGGTTCCGCTGCGGGGCGATGCCGACGACGACGTGACGGTCAAGCCCTGCACCGCGCAAAGCGACAAGCTCAACGGCTGGGCTGATGCGGGATTTCACTCCATGGGCCTCTCGGCGCCCGTGATCCTCGTGCTCGAAGACGGGAACGGCGTCGGAACCGCTGGCCTCACTGCCTACCTGGACATCGCAGACACCGAGGGCTAGCCATGCCCGTTGCCACCGCTCCCAGCTACACCACCCCGGCCCGAGTCTGGCGCCTGGGCCTTCCTTTCCATACCCTTTTCGGCAAGAGCAGCAACCTGTCCCCGGGCGTCGTATCGGTGCCTGCGGTGGTTGCGCAGACCGGCGACGGCGTAGTTGATGCCGAAGGCGGGCCGCATGACAGCTACGCCGATCTGCGCATCCGCTGCTCGCGCGCTGGCGAGATCAACCGCCGCGGCATCGCCAACCCTGGCCAGCTACCCCAGTTCCAGCTATCGGACGATGGCGGCACGACCTGGGATCGGCCGGTCACTTGCAGCACGGACCCAAACCGAGCATTCGTCGACGACATCGAGCGAGGCATCCGCTGGATCCTGGAAGGCGACAACCCGAACTTCGATGCCGGCGATGAGTGGTCCGCCACCGCCGCCCCGAGCCGTGACATCGTGGAGCTGATCCCGGTCTGTTCCTCGGGCTGCGATCAGTTCCTGGTGGGCTCCTACTGCCTGCCACTGGAGACATGGCCGGAGTTCCTTGAGCGCGTGGTTGCTTGGCTTGTGCGGTGGGAGCTTATCGTCAAGCGCGGGCTGGCCGCAGACCAGGACATGCAGCAGTACAACCCCGAGCAGCGGCAGATGTCGCTGATGGGGTGGTCTGCGATTGGTTGGCTGCAGGCTGCCCAGCGGGGCGATTTTCAGGACGATCCGCAGTTCGGCAAGAACGGGACCGCGGTGGTCTTTCCGCAGTTCGTGCGGCCGGCACTAGCCAAGCCGCCCTTTGGCTCTCGCATGTGGCGGGCCTGATGGGCGTCCGAGGCGCATTCGGCAAGCTGCACACCCTCATCAACGGGGCTCGCGCAATGGCCGGCGGGGCGCTGGAACGCGCCGAGGGCCGCATGATGCAAGAGGCCAAGGCAGCGCTGCAGGAGACGGTCGCCGAGTCGTTTCTGTATCAGCGGACGCCCGACGGAAAGCCCTGGGCAGCGCGAATCACGGTCTATGGCGACTTCCGCGACACGAACCCGCTTCTCTATGACCTGTTGAGCTTCATGGAGTACGAGGTCGGCGACGGAAAGATCACGGCTCGCAATCGCAAGCCGTACGCGTTTTTCCACCTCACTCCCTACAAACGCAGGGTGGCGCGTGTGTTCCTGCCGTCGAGCACTGAGCCGGGACAGATCCGCGACCGGGTCAAGCTGGCGGCTATTCGCGGGGCGCGGGCTCTGCTTACTGGGGGCCGCTGATGGCATTCCAACAGCCTGAGCGTTTTCTGTACGACTCACTTTACGACGTCTACGAAGACATCCACCAAAACAGCCGACTCTCGGGCGTAGCTCACTGCTTCGGCCCAAAAGAGGGCAAGGCGTTGTCCGTGCTGCCGCGCATTCGCTGGGAGCCATCAGAGGACCAGTTCAAGCCGGCGGAGATGGGCGGATATGTCGCCGTGCGGCCTCATGGACCGGGCGGCGAAAACCGAGACGTAATCGTCGAGGAATACGATCGCCGGGACGCCGGGGCGAACGTGCTGTTCTACGCAGCCACCTACAAGGAACTTGAGCGGCTCGTCGGCGCGTTCCTGGGGGCGCTGTCGGACGTGCTGCGAGCGGATGCCGTCTACGAGCTCAAAAGCGGCAAGGCGCAGGGGCCCGAGAACGATAGCCAGGATTCTTGGATGTACCGCTTGCCGCTCATGGTTCGCCTGATCTGCGCGGATACCTGGCTCGCTACTACACCGGAAAGCTCAGTCGGAACCCTCGGGAGCACCACTCCATGACCATCCCCAGCACGACCCTAAGTCTTACGAGTTCCGCTCCCCCGGGCGCGGTGCAGAGCGTAGCCAACCGCATCCATGTAATCGGGCCCTGCAGTGCTGGGCCGCTCAACACGCCGCGAGCCAAGAACAAGCTGGCCGACCTCGCAGTGAATGGCTACGGCCCTGGCGTGTCGCTGGTCGCCGAAGTATTCGCCGAAGCATCGAGCAACCTCAAAGAGACGGGCCTTCCGGTCTTTTTCACCCGGTCCGCCACGTCAACGGCATCCACCCGCGGCACCCTGACCAAAGTGCCGGCCGACGCAGGCACCGAGCTTGCCGTGTATGGCCGGATCCGGGTGCCGGGCGCCAACGAGAACGGCGACCTGTTTTTGCAAGCGGTGCAGTCCGGCGTGTCCCTGCAGGTGCAGACCGGCATGGCGCTGGCGCACGCGATCAACAACAAGGCAATCCTGCTGACTGTGCCGGCAGCGACCGCGGCCAGCGCCGTGGAAACCTACTGGAACGGCCAGGCGGCACTGATTGCGCTTGCCACCATCGACGCATTCGGCACCGGGGCGAGCAACGCGGGCACCACGCTGGCCCAGAGGCAGTTCGACAAGGGTTCACTCGGCTTTACCCCGCTCGATAATGGCTACTCGGTCGTCCTGTCGTACAGCGGCATCAGCACGCCGCTGTCTGCGTCCTTTGCGGGCGCTGGCAACAAGGAACTGACCATTGTCCTGGAGACCGATGCCGACGGCGAACCGATCAGCACGGCTCAGGACGTCCTAGATGAAATCGCCCCGATCATCGTGGGCAAGATCTCCGCCCGCATCCTGGGCGACGGCACCGGCCTAGGGGGCAGCAAGACCCTGACTGCGCTGACCTTCGGCAGCACTGCGGCGGCCACCTCGTCGGGCACTCCGACGGATCGCTATCTCCTGCAGGTGCGCGTTGCCCGCGGTGGCGCGCTGGGCGCTGCGACGGTGCAGTTCTCCGCCGACGAGGTCAACCCCGAGGATCGAACCAAGTTCGGCGTCGGCAACGCGTCCATGTGGTTTCTTGCCAAGCGCGCGGGCCTGTCCGTCGAGTTCACTCAACAGACGGGGGCAAGCAAGGCGCTGTCGCACACGTTCGCCGATGGCCTGCTCTCGATCGCTCTTGGCACGGATGGCTCCTCGCAGCCGGCTTCGACGCCGGTCGACGTGCGCACCTACCTGCAGGGCTTCCCGCAGCTCGTCTCGGCCTTCCGCTTTAACCTCGAAGTCGGCGACGGCTCCGAGGTCATGATCGCCGCCGATGCGGTCGAGCTTGCTGCGCCATCGCTGAACTGGAGCCCCGAGCTATTTGTGCCGGGCTCTGGCGTCGTCGCGCTGACCGATTCGCGCCTGACCACGGGCGTCGTGCTGACCTTCACGGGAACGCTCGTCGAGCGCGATCTGTGGCACATGGAAACCACGCTTCCTGCGTCGAGCATCGCCGACATGCGGACCGCGTTGGCTGCCGTGCTCGCGGACGATATCAACATCGGCGGCTGCGTGGTCTTTGCCAGCGCGATCGATCAGGCTGCCGCGCTGCTTCTGGACACTGACATCCAGGACGCCCTGCAGTCCCGACAGTTGGTTTGCCTGTTTACCGCTCCCGGCATCGGCGAGGCGGATGCAGATCAGACGCATGACGAGTGGCAGGATGCCGAGATCGTCGAGTGGCTTGGTTTTACGTCGTCGCGCGGTCTGCTGAGCAAGTGCGCGGGCGAGTACCTGCATGCCGACAGCTACTCCGGCCGCTACATGCGGCGATATGCGCTTTTTGCTGCGGCTGGGCGCAAGGCGTCGGCTCCGTACCATCAGGATCTGGGCCGGACGCTAGAAATCCCCGGCTCGGGCCGGCTGCGTCGCTGCCTGGGTCTGTATCACGATGAGGACAAGACGCCTGGTCTGCATGACCGCGACTTCATTACGCTGCGCTCGGCAATCGAGCGGCCGGGCGCGAAGTACATCACAGCGGCGCCGACCTGTGCCGATCCGAACAGCGATGCCGGGTACTCGCTTCTTTCGTACCCATCGCTGATGCTTGTCGGCTTGCGGACGGCCAAGCTCCGCGCCTTCGACCTGCGTAACACCATGTTCGCCGTGACGCAGGAAGCGGACAGCACCGGCGCCCCGGCTGGCGCGCTGACCCCGGCCTCTGCAATCAGCATCGAGCAGTACATGGGCGCGGGCATTGAGGCGGAGTGGCGGCGCCTGAAGTCCGATGGTCAGGGCTCAATTGGGCCCCTGCCGGAAGGCGTGAAGGTCTGCGAAGTGCTGCGAACCAACAACTTCGCGAGCGGCCCCGAGCGACGAACGATCTACTTCCGAATCAATGCGCCCGCGCTGGTGCCGGCGCAGTTCATCAGCATCGAAGGCAACATCCTTCTGCCAGGCTAAAGAGGCCACACCATGCCCCCAGCGTTTCCGCTCAGCGTGCAAGGGCACGCCTACAGCTACCGCGACATCAAGCCGCTTGGTCTGCCCGGCCTAGAGCGGATCAAGCCGTACCTGCGCGCAGTGGACTTCAGCAACGCCGCAGCCGCGGATCATGCGCACGGTGCAGGACAGCTCAGCTACGGCAAGGCGTCGGGTGTCTATGCCCCGACCGCCGAGATTGAGCTAGCCGAAGAGGGGCTGGATATCCTCCTGCCGCTTCTGCCGCCGCAGGGCTACAGCGACTTCGCCTTTGACTGGATGCTGCTGTTTGCCAAGGCGCAGAAGATCCCTCCCTTTCACCGCATCTTGTTCAAGCAGTTCTTCATCCTGGGGGATCGGGGTAACTGGTCGCCGGGCACTACGCCGTTGGCCGTCCGCATCCCGTGTCACGTCACCGCCATCGAGCGCGACCTTGGGGACGGCGTGCTGCGCTGCCCGATCAACCTCATTCAGGAACTGGGTGGCCTATGATCAAGACGCCTGCCGGCGCGATCGTTCTCCGGCCGCCGACCGAAAAGGAAGCCATCGCCTACGAAGACAAGCACCGCGCACACGGCCGCCCGCAGCAAGAGGGCGAGCAGATGGCCGGCGGCGTCTACGACAGTGGCCTGAAAGAGCTTCTGGCGTGCGTGGTCGAGCCGTCCGCGGACACGCTCGATCCTGATGATGGCTGGCTGGCCAAGTGGCCGGGGCTGATCAGGGACATGGGCCAAGAGTTCCGACGACTTGGCGGCGACAACGTGCCCCTGGTCGATGCGCCGGAGCTAATCACCGAGCCGGCGCATGTGTCGCTAGGCTGGCGAGCGCACGGGTTCCGCTACGGCAACGTCGACATCGTCGTGCGCCGCATGACCTTTCCCGAGTACAACGCCTTCCTGGCGGTGCTCGCTGCGGATAACTTCTTTGCGCTCGTCGCTAAGATCGGCAAGGACCATCTGCTGAGCCACCGCGGCGAGGGCGAGGCCGACAAGCTGTGGGCGGAGCATGCCTACCTATCCCAGCGGATCGGGATCAAGCTGCTAGACCTAGCCAACGGGCGCGCTGAGGCCGCTGAAAAAAAGCCGTCGAGCGGCTAAAGCGTCAGGACACTGACCTTGTGGCCGCCGCAATGAGCCTCATGGCCTCGCGGCATGGCAAACGCTGGCGCCGCGTCATCGGGCGCGAGGGCTTCGCTGGCGCGATGCTGGAAGCTCGCTTTTACCTGCAAACCAATCGCCTTTTCGGTGGCTGATGGACGAGCGTCTTGGCTTTGAACTCGACATCGATGTAGACGCGCACCGGCTGCCGCCGACGGTGCAGCATCTGGCCATGATGGAGCGTCACTTGCTCCGTCTGGACGGGTCGATCGAGCGCTTTGAGCGCAGCACCCGGGCGATGGACGCCTCCGCGAACCGGGTTCGCAACGTCGCTGGCTCCATCACTGAGCTAGCTAGCGCCGTTGGCCTACTGTCGCGCGGCCTGTCGACGGGTGCCGCCGCGTGGTCCGCCTTTGATCGCGGGGGCGACTTTGCGATCAAGGCGATGGGCGAGCGCTCGGCGACGATTCGCGCCTACACGCAGCTGCTCGGCGGCGATAAGCGAGGCGCCGCGCTCGAATACTACCGCGCCCAGGAGTTCTCCCAGAAAACGGATTTCTCCAGTCTGCAGATCGAGCAGGCCCAAGCCCGGCTGATGGCCCAGGGCTTCCGCGACAGGGACCTTTACGCCACGCTGTTTTCTGCCGCCGACCTCGCCGCGATCATGCCCGGCGACAAGAATCAGACGCTGGAGCGCGTGACGATGGCCCTGGCCCAGATCAAGGGCAAGGGCAAGCTGCAGGGCGAGGAACTGACCGGACAGTTGGCAGAAGCCGGCCTTAACACGACGCTGGTGAAGCAGCAGCTTGCGAAGTCGCTGGGAATCAAGGTTGGCGATGTCGACAAGCGGATCAGTAATGGTCAGGTAAGCGCGGACGTAGCCATCCCTGCGATCCAGCGGGCGATCCTGGTGCAGCTAGGCACGAGCAAGGCGGGTGAGTTTGCGACAAGCAGCGCAGGCAGCCTCACCGCCCTCATCAGCAACCGCGATGAGGCGATGCAGAACCTGCTCAAAGGCTTCGATGCCGACGCGAACCTGCCTGCTATCGACCGCTACAAGAAGGCGCTGACCGAACAGGGCAAGCTGTTCGACATCAACACGAAAACCGGGCGTGAACTGTCGCTGGTCATTCAGGACCTGAGCAACGCCGCCGTCGATGCCAAGAGCGGGTGGACCGAGTTTACGAGCGGTTTTCTGGAGAGCTTCGCCGATAGCTACTCGCGGGGCCTGAATCGCGACGGACGCAACTTTGACACTGAAAGCACGTCGCAGGCACTTCGCAACCTTGGGGAAGCCATTGGCCGGCTCGGCAGCCTGGCTAACTACGCCGTTGGAGGCGTGGGGGGCCTCACCGCCAATCTTGCTCAGCGTGGCGCCAATGTGGTCAACCGCGACGTAGACAACTTCACGGCGCTCGCAGAGGGACGCAGCGGCGAGGCGGCAAAAGGGTTTGGCCGCACTCTACTGGATCGCCTACCGGCAACAGCGGCTGCGCAGGAACTTTTCAAGCGGTTTGTCTATGACTACGACGCTGGGGATCGGATGTTGGCCAGCCGGGATGCTCCCATGCCCGGCGCGCGGTTCAAAGCGCCCCCGACAATCCCGCAAGTCAGCAAAGCAGAGCAACAGGCCGCAAAGAAAGCGGCTGCAGCCGCTGGCAAATCCCAGCCCTACCGCGGCGTGTTCTGGGACTACCAGTTTGACGGCTCGGTCGGCGTCTGGGCAAAGCCTCCCAGTGTCGAGAACCTAAGCCAGGCGCAGCAGGTCTCGGTGCGCGGCATCAGTCAGGCCATCCAGTCGCAGGCAGGTCAGCAGCAAATCAACATCAATATCCTTGGCTACAACAAGGACAAGATGGAGTTGGCTCGCGCGCTGGCGGAAGAACTTGGCAGGGTTGCTCGTCAGCCGCGCTAGCGATGCGGGAGCGCGCCAGCGAGCAGCAGATAGGCGTGGATCACTGTGGCGTACAGAAAAAAGCCGACGGTGACAAACGCGGGAAATGCGGCAAGGGAAACCCGAAAGAAGAACCAGACCAAGCGCCGAAATGGGATCCGCTCATCAATGAGAACGATCGGGGTCGGGGTGTTCATGCCCCGAACCTGACCTGCCCGCCGCCGGCTGTCAACTTCGCTACTTCTGACCATGCCCAAGTCGATACCCGGCTGGCTTGACGCCCCCTGGAACCCAGACCAGACGCAGAATCCCGATCTGGTCGGCAATCCCCAGGCGTGGAACTCGCTGCTTGCCAACGGCGAACGGCTGCCGGGCTTGGCCAAGGTCCACTCGGTCAAGCATGCCCTGATTGCCTTCCATGGCCGGGCAAGTGGCAAGACCCCAGGGGCGCCGACCGTCCGCGGCCGAGAGCCGGGCGTCGCGTCTTGCTCGCTGACTTTGCTGAATAATGCAGAGTGGGCGGCCTACGTTGAGATCAGCCCGCGCCTGCTGCCCGTTGTGAACCGAGGGAAGGCCAAGCCTGGCACGGCTGGCGCAGTGCAATTTTATCACCCTCTGCTTGCGGCGCACGGCTTGCGCTGGTGTCTGGTGCGTGACCTGGAGGCCACATCGCCAACCGGCAGCGGGCCAGGAATCGTGCGATTTACAATCGAAGAGACGCAAGACCCGGCCGACGTGAAGGTGACGCAGGCTAAGCCCAAAAGCACCGGGCTTGAAGCCGCGCCGATTATCGACATCGCGGGCGAGGCGCCCAGACCGCCGAACCTGCGCGACCTCACCCGGAAGCCGGCGAGCTTGGCCCGGTAGGCGCCGCCGCTACTTCCGTGCATGGCGGACGCGACTCTAGATACCAGGCCAACGGCCGGCGCCAACCCGCTCGCGGTGGCTTGTGGGGACTGGCTGCCGGCCTTTGCTGGCAACTGGACCGCCCATCTGGAGTTTGCCGATCTGGTCCCAGCCCCGACCGGCAAAGTGACCCTTCGTTGGCAGGGCCGAGACCTTGTTGGCGCTGTCCTGCGCAGCGGCCAGAGCAGCGCGGGCCGCACGTTCGCGCTTGTGGCTGGCGGCAACGGCCATCTCGCCCAGGCGATTCCCCCGAAGCTCCCCAGCCTGCCTTACCGCAACGCGACCGCCCAGATCATCGCGTCCCAGCTACTAACGGCGGCCGGCGAGACCCTGAGCCCGACAAGCGATGCCGGCATCCTGGCCACCCGGCTGGCGTTCTGGCCGCGCCGAAACGACACCGCCGCCGCGCTCCTGGATGACCTTGCGCGCAAGCTGGGCTGCATCTGGCGAGTGCTGCCTAATGGCTCCGTCTATCTTGGCCGCGACACCTACGCCGACGCCGGGCTGACTCAGCCGCTGCAGGCGCTTGACGAGCAGGATCCGGCGCACGCCACTGCGCTCTATGTGCCGCATGCCCTGGGCCCTCTACCTGGCCAGAGCTACGAAGGCCGCAAGGTCGGCGCCGCGCACTACTCCATCGACCCTGATGGCGCATTCCTGCGCCTGTGGTTCCACGATGCCGCCGAGTCCGATGTCGACAGCGGGTCGATTCGCTACTCGCTGGCCCGCATCATCCGAGAGACGCTGCGGGTAGACTTTCTCAAGTCCTACACGGGCAAGGTGGTTGTGCAGCGCCCCGATGGGACTCTTGATATTCAGCTCGACCTACGCGACATCCCGCCGCTTCCGGCTGTGCGGTATCGCGTGGTCCCAGCCGGCGCCAAGCTCACCGTCCCGGCGGGCTCCCGGGTGGTCGTTACCTTCGACAACGGCGACCCCCTGACGCCGGTCGCTGGCCTTTTCGATCCGGGGATGGCGACGCGGGGAGTAGCGCGGCTGAATGACACCGTCAAGCAGAGCCCAGGCTTTCAGACCTGGACTGGGTTGGTAAAGGCGGCGCTCACGGCACTGGGCGCAGACCCTGCGCTGGCTGCGATCGTCAATCCAACGGTCATCACAGCTCTGCAAGCCGTCACTGCCGCCACGGACCCCATCGGGTTGATTAGCTCTGCCTCCGGGGACATCGCGATCCCATGAGCGGCGTGCGCTATCCATTTGGCACTGACTGCGCCCTAGAAATCGACGAAGACGGGCAGCTTGACGCGGACACCACGTTCGCCGTCGTGACCGACGTCGCCCGGGTGCTTCTGGCCGATCTGCTGAAGATCATCACCACGACTTCGGGCACGCTTTGGTGGGCGCCCACGGCGACTGAGGACGCCACAGCGCTGCGCAACGACGCGATCAGCCCGGCGCGATTGGCCGCCGCTCGGGCCCGGCTGCAGAGTGCGATTGAGCAGGACGCGCGTTACGAGGATGTAGCTGTCACCACGACACAGCGGGGCCGCTCTATCCAGATCACCATTCAGGCCGTCGCAGTCTCGCGGCAGCTTCGCCTTGTGCTGGTCGTCAATGACGACGGCACGCTGAGCGTCGAGGAAAGGACAGCAGATGGCGACGTTCTCTAATCTCGTCGGAGTCATCGACACCGCGGCCTATTTTGCGCAGCTGATGGCCCGCCATTTGTTTAACGGCGTGCCGACGGACACCTGGCTGTCACTGGTCAACACGGGCCTGAGTACGACGCAGTACGTCAGCGAGGCCTTGTCTGTGCTGCGGGCGCTGCTGACATCCATCTTTCGGGCGTTCTTTCTCGAAGAGTGGCTGGATATGCTCGCTGAGGCCCAGACCGCCGACGAGCGCGAGGCCATCGAGCAGCGCTTGACCATCGTGGCCAGGAACGTCTATGGCATTGAGCGCGAGGCGCCCCAGCTTCAGCTCGCGCGCTTCACGCTGGTTTCGGGGGCCACGGCGCCAAGCCAAGCCATCAACGTCGGCGACATCGTCGGCACCCTGGGAGACTCGCCGCTGCTGTGGGCCGCTGAGGAATCGGCCACCCTGGAAACTGGGCAGCGCGCCGTTGTGCTATTCCGCGCGACGCAGCCAGGCTCAGCGCACAACGTCCCAATCGCTACGACTTTGGAGTTAAAAAACGCGCTGCTTGGCGTGAGCGTCGATAACCGCGCGGTCGGTGCGGCAACCGCAGTAGGCAGCGGCAACGCCGGCCTGCTGTTTTTCGCTGCGCAAGCTGGGGTCACGGTCGAGGTGCTCAACAACGGCGCCAGCCTGCCGCTCGCTGTATCGGGCAACCTCACAACCAAGCGCGTGACGGTGCAGCTCCGCACGGATGCGGGCGCGGTGGCGCAGAGCACCGCCGAGGAAGTCAGGACGGCGCTGGCAGACGCTGGCCCGCTTACCTTCATCCCCTCGCTGATGGTCGCGGTGAAAAACGCCGGCACGGGCTCGCTAGTCATGGCCATCACTACTAGCCCGATCGCGCTGAAGTGGGATGGCTCCTATGTGCAGAGCGCTGGCGCAGACCGCGAGAGCGCGGCACGGCTAAAGCGGCGGTGCGAGACGCGACTGGACACCATCGGAGGCGGGGGCGGCAGTGGCTACCCACCCGGAGCCACAGGCACGGAAGATGCCCTGGTCTTCTGGGGTCTCGCCAAACCGGCGGGGTATGAGGCCAGCCCTGTCTCCTGGGTGCGTGTGCTCAGCAACAATCGGCTAGGCACCATGTCTGGAGGCGAGAGCACGGTGATCCTGGCCAGCGCGGCGGGCGTGCTTTCTGCCGAAGACGTAACGGCCGTCACAGCCAACTATGAGAACCCCAAAAAATATTGGGGCGGGCTCAATGTCGTCGGCGCATCTGCGCTAGTCGTGACCCTTATCGGCGTCGTGCATGTCCGCGCATCCAGCGGCAAGACGCTGGCCGAGGTGGATGCTGCAATCGATGCCGCGCTGATTCGCTTCCGCGAGCTGATCGGCGAGCAGTGGAGCCGCAACGAAGCGCCGCTCATCCAGGTGCCCAAGATCATCGCCGTCCTAAGTGAAGCGGACACCGGCGCGATCATGTGGGTTGAGTGGACCGGCTTTTTTCTGCCTGTCGTGCTGCTCTGGGATCAGTTCCCTGAGTTCGACAAGAGCGGGCTCGTCCTGCAGTTCGGGTAGGCCATGAGCAACCTGATCAGCAACTACCTCCTGCGCGATCTGCCCCGGCCACGCTACCTCAGCGGTCGCAAGATCACACGCTACCTGCGCACGTTCTGCGAGATCCTCGACACGGTCTCCCAGGATGCAGAAGACGCGCGGCGCGAGCTTTCGCTTGTGGACTGCGGCACAGAGGCGCTGGCCCCGAATGCCCGCAGCCGCAACGATCGCACGTTCGCCCGCGAGACGTTCGCTGCGCTGCGCCTGTACCTGCTGCGCATTCTGAGCGAGAAGCGCAAGGCCGGCACGACGGACGCGATCCAGGCTCAGTTCGCCCGCTTCGGCTGCCCTGTCGTCGAGATTGTGGCTGAACTGGATCTGCGCGATGCGGGCGTAGTCGGCGGCTTCGGCGGCCTTATCGGCTTCTGGTTCCTGGTCATCCGGCAGCCGCACCCGTTCCCGGTCTTCACGACCGAATGGGACGGCGGCGGGGAGTACGCCGACGAAATCAGCTACTGGGGATCAGCTGTGGGCCAGACCGAGATCGCCGACATGGCGGACATCTTCCGCCGGTGGAAGCCGGCTGGCACGTCCTGCCGCTTCGTCATCATCGACGAGGACGGCAGCTTCAGCTGGGGCCCCGGCGGGCTGGCCGGCAACTATCAGCTGATCCCGTTCAACGAGGGCTGGGAGTACGTGCCGCCGTATGGCGCCCCCGTCCACTTCTACAACTCCGACTTCCTGATCCCCTAAGAGGACCCATGTTGATGAAAAAGAGCTATCGGTTTGTTGTCGTGCCCATGCTGATCGTGCTCGCCTTTTGCGGCGGCGTGGCCCTGGGTTCTGACGCAGACCTACAGCAGTACAACGGCACGGCTTCTTTTGCCGCCGACTGGAAGGCGCAGGCCAAGCTGCTTGTCCGCGATGGGAAGAAGATCACGGCCGATGACAACGGCGCCGGCAAGGCACCCGTCAACCGCGGCCTAAAGCAGGTGATCGACATCGTCGGCGGCATCCATGACGGCATCTTCGGGTCCGCGCCGGGCGCGACGCGGCGCACGGTCAAGAGCCTGGAAGCCGATGGCACCGGTGGAAACGTCAGCACCTTGCTTGCTGGCGGCATTGCTAGCAACACGGCTAACGACCGTTCGCTGATGACACCGACCGATGTGTCTGTATTTAAGATTAGCCCCACCGGCGGTCAGACACAGATGACCAAAGGCGCGATCATATTTACCAATACCGCTGACGGAGGCGGCAATCCTGCGCGCGCTGTCAGCGTTATCAATAAGGTCCTGCCGCTCAATACGGTGAAAGCGTGGCTCAATGCAGCCACCGACGGGGCTGGCAGCGTAACCATCACTGATGGGTTCAATATAACTAGCTGTGCCGTTATTGACAACATCACGGTCGATTGCCAACTGGCCAGTAGCCTAGCGGACACTAATGGGCTAATTCAGGCCACTACGGCATTTGGTCACGACATACAGTGCAGTCTATCAGCGGCCAACACCGTGCATTGCCAGTTTTTTGACCGAGGCGCAATGACTCAAAACTGCCTAACGCTGGCAGCGCCGAATAACTGCGTGCTCAAACTGATCGTTCTTGGGCGGCAGACAAGCTAACGGGGGAAGCCATGGGCGATCTGCTATCAATCGAAAGCCGCAAGCAGAAGGGGGCGACCGGCGCTACGGGCCCCGCAGGCCCGGCCGGCAACCCGTACGAGAGCGTCACCACAAACGACGCAGCCAGTGCGGGGCAAGTCGCGCGGCGCGTCACCGGCGGCAACGTCGAGCTAGCTGACGGCGGCGCCGTTGGTAGCGGCGATGCCACGGTAGGCCTGTATGGCGCCGCGGTCGCGGGCGGGGGCACGGCTCAGATCTATCGCTCAGGGTCGCGTTGTCCTGTGGCCGGGCTCCCGGTTGGCGTGCTGTGGCGCAGCAACACCGGCGGCGCTGTGCTGCACGCGTCGCTGGTCTCTACTGAGTACACGAACCGGCTCGGCTACAGCGACGGTGCGGGAGTCGATGTCAACGTCGGCGCAGAGGAGATGGTTCCATGAGTAAGAAACGATTCGCCCTACTGATCGCGGTCGCGCTGTGTGTCGGCGCATCGGCAGGCGCTTACAAGCCGCAATGCAAGGACAGCAGCGGGCGTCTCATCGTCTGCTCTGGCACCCTCGACAACACGCAAGCGCCGACCGCTCCGGCGATGTCTGGCGCGAACATCACCGCCAATACCGTCCCCGCGGGCGCCATTGTTCCCGGAACCGTCGATAACACCGAGTTCGGCTATCTCGACGGGCTTACGGGAAACGTCCAATCCAAACTCGATTCCCTGACCGCCGACCTTGCGCTCGCCTCGATAGGCCTCACGCAGCCCGCAGCTGGTTTGACAGTCACGTCCTCTGTCGCGCTTGGCGCCGCCGCGACCTTCGCGCTGGCAAACGACCTCGCTGCCCTGGAGGGCTTGGGTTCGACGGGCCTTGCGGCGCGCACGGGGACGGATACTTGGGCGCAGCGCTCTATTGCTGCTGGCACTGGCCTCAGCGTTTCCAATGGCAACGGCGTCAGCGGCAACCCCACCGTGAGCGCGGGCACTGAGCTTGCGGGCCTGTCCGCGTTAGCAACAACGGGATTCGTGCAGAGGACAGGCGCGGGCACGTACAGCACAACCTCGGCGATCGACCTTAACACCAACACCACCGGCGTCACTCCGACGGCAAAGGGCGGGACCAATCTGAGCTCATTTACCGCGGGCTCACTGTTTTACGCCTCGGACACCACGACCATCAGCCAGCTTGGCCCATGCTCGTCCACTCAGTTCGTGGGCAGTAATGGCACGACTCCGACGTGCTCGGCTCTTCCCACCGCCACTACGGGATCGGCTTCGCTGAGTGTGACGCAGTACGACATCACGACAACCAATACCTTCGAGGACATCGGCCTATCTGCGAGCCTGCCGAGCGCTGGGACCTATCTGGTGTCCGCCGACGTGCGCACCTTCTGCCAGACAAGCGGATCGCCGCCTGGTTACGTTACCTGCAAGCTCTACAACAGCACCGACGCTGCGGATGTGACCAACTCCGAACGCTTCGGCGCCGTCGATTACACCAACAACGGATCGACGGACACGCTGCCGATCCGAGAGATCATCACCATCGCCGCAAGCAAGACGATCAAGGTCTATTGCAAAACCAACAGCGGGCCGACCTTCCTCAATCGGGGCGCGGCGTCGGACGCTAACGGCCGGTCGCGGATCTCCTACGTAAAGCTGAGCAGCTAGCCATGCAAGCACTCTCTCGCCCATTGTGCGCCCTACTCTCCATCCTGCTTCTGGCCTGCAGCCCCGACGTCGAGCCGTTCTGCGGTGCTGCCGAAAACCTGCTTGTGTGGCAGGTGCAAACCAATGGCAGGGTCGCGACCACTTCGCTCCCCTTGGACGCATGCCGCCGGCAGACCGAGCTTGTGAGTGACCTCCTGCCCGGCGGCGAGGTCTCGATTTCGCGCGTGGTCCCGATCCCCGCTGGCTATCGGCAGCCCTATGTCGAGGTAGACAGCGGCGCGACGGCTGCCTGCGCGGCGATAACGGTGGCGCTCGACACCCAAGGGCACGCGGGGCCGGTGGCGAGCTTTGCGGCGCAGTCGGGCGCACCAGTGGCCAAGATCGCGGCTCTGGCCCAGGGGCGCTGCAGCGTCCGGATCAAGCCGCGGATACAGATCGGCGAGGGTCCGTGAGGGCCTTGCTTCTGCTTGTCGCCCTTTCCGCCTGCGGTCAGGGCCCCACATGGCATCAGGACATCGCGCCGATCGTCGAGCGCTCGTGCTCGGGCTGCCACGCCTTCGATGCGGCCAGCGCCACGCGGCAGGCATCGAGCATCGCCGAGATGGTCACGTCCGGCCGCATGCCGCCCTGGCTACCGGATGACAGCCTGCCATACAGCAATGACCCGCGGCCGACCGCGGCACAGCGCGCGCTGATCCAGGCCTGGGCGCGAGACCCGGAGCTCGGCACCGCGCGGCCGCGCTCCGCGCCGCCGGCCGGCGAGCTCTTCGAGGGCGAGCCCTATGCCCCGGGCGACCGAGATGAGTTGCGCTGCTTCCTGCTGCGCCCGCGGCCGGGATTCTTCGCCGCCTACCGCTGGACCGGGGTAGGCGCGCACCACTTCGAAGCGACAGTGGTCACGGCGGCTGGTGCTGCGCAAGCCGAAGCCAAGGGCGGCGCGCGGGGCTGGGACTGCGCCGACGCGCAAGACTTATCGACGAAGACCGGGCTCTTTAGTACGAACCCCGCGGTCCCCTATCGCTATCCCGCTGGCTACGGGGTCGAGATTGCCGACGGGGACGCGCTGGTGCTGTACGCCCACTTGACGCCGCAGGCAGACCGCAGCCCCCGGCGCTTCGGGATAGCGCTTGAGTACGGCGCACAGGGCCAGCCAGTAGTGCAGCACGGCTGGAATGCGCC
>ERZ650311.497-NODE-497-length-24956-cov-5.769126_pt1 | contig 24956 bp, 21 predicted proteins | sample MGYA00376247_ERZ650311 | MGnify/ENA primary metagenome ERZ650311 (study PRJEB26733, sample SAMN07839324) | wastewater metagenome | biome: small river; feature: stream; material: water | place: USA: North Carolina | collected 2016-07-28 ...
GTCGAAAACGTTCTTGTGGGTGAAGGTCGCCTGAGTTAGGTAGCCGCCCGAGGTGTGCAGAATACCCTTCGGCTTTCCGGTGGTTCCCGAGGTGTAAAGAATGAACAGCGGGTGTTCAGCGCTGAAGCCCTTGGCTTCGTGCTCAGGCGAGGCTTCGGCCATTGCTGCAGTGAAGTCGATGTCGCGACCTTCAGTCCAGTTGACTTCTTGATTAGTGCGTCGAACCACCAAGACGTGCTCAACGCTAGGGCAGCGGTTGCCAGCGAGGGCGTCGTCTACCGCTGGCTTGAGAGCGCTTGGCTTGCCGCGACGGAATCCACCGTCGGCGGTGATAACCAACTTCGCCTGGGCGTCATCGATGCGGCTGGCTAGTGAATCTGCCGAGAAGCCACCAAAGACCACTGAGTGAACGGCACCGATTCGGGCGATTGCCAACATCGAAACGACAGCCTCGACAATCATCGGCAGATAGACAGCAACGCGGTCGCCAGGCTTGACGCCCAGTTCGAGCAAAACGTTTGCAGCGCGCTTGACCTCTTCGGTCAATTGCGCATAGGTCAAGGTTCGGGTGTCGCCAGGTTCACCTTCGAAGTGAATTGCAACGCGGTCGCCGTTGCCTGCAAGCACGTGGCGGTCAAGGCAGTTGTATGCAACGTTCAGTTCGCCATCGTGGAACCATTTGGCAAATGGTGGGTTAGACCAGTCGAGAACCTCAGTGAAGTCTTTGTGCCAATGAAGGCGCTTGGCTTGTTTTGCCCAGAAACCCAGGCGATCAGCCTTGGCTTCTTCATAGATGCCGGCTTGCGCAATCGCGTTGGCGGTGAAAGCAGGGTCTGGCTCAAAGTGGCGCGACTCTTGCATAAGGGTTTCGATCTCGTGATCGGCAGACATCATTGTCCTCCAGTGAATAGGCGTGAAACTAGCGCAATAATGCCATACGAATGTAACGAAATTGTGTATTTGTTTCGTAACAAAGGTTCTTATTTGTCGGCGAGCGTTGAATTTACTGGCGAAGATAGCAAGCGTTTACTGAAAAATTTTTTGAAAAAAGATGCTGAATAGGGGAATCAAATCTTATGTTCGGGTATTACTATTTATTGAGTTAGCGCTTGACGTTAACCTGCGATACCGGTTCCCCCCAACGCGGTATCGCCCGGCCCCGGATTCTCCCCCCAGAATTCCGGGGCCCCCTAATTTAACGTGACTTTCAAAACGCATCAGTTATGCACAGATTTTCGATTGTTTTGTAATTGCTTTCGCGTTGCCTAGTTTGCTGGTCGCATGAACGCGAATTTGCCCAAAGCAATCCACGAGTTGCTTGCTCAAGATGGTTTGACCGACCTATTTATAAATGGTGCAAATCAAGTTTGGGCTCTGCAAGAGAGTGGCCAGGTTCTTCGGTTGCCTTCACCGTTTGCAGACGCTAGCGAGCTTGCCGAGTGCGCAATGCAATTGGCGGCTTGCGACTCCAAGCGTCTCGACCTGTCGGTTCCGTTTGCCGACATTAGCTTGCCAGGCGGCATTCGCGTGCATGCGGTGCTGGCGTCAAGCTGCTCACCACAAACCTTGATTTCAATTCGTGTTCACAAATCACACGCTGCGTCTATCGATGAATTAATCGCCGCCGGTTTTGCCACTTCAGCTCAAGCGGCCTATTTGCGCCAGATGCTAGCCGAGCGCCGTTCATTCCTGATTAGCGGGCCAACCGGCTCGGGCAAAACAACACTTTTACGAAGCCTGCTAGCAGAGTGCCGAAACGACCGCGTCGTGATTTTAGAAGACACGCCTGAGGTTGCGATTGATTCTGACAGGTGGGTTGGGTTGCGCACGCGCCAGGCAAATGTCGAGGGCCGAGGCGCAATCGATCTGCAGTCGCTGGTTGTCGAATCGCTTCGCATGAAGCCCGATCGAATCGTGATTGGTGAGGTTCGCTCCAGTGAATTGGTGCCATTGCTGCAGGCGCTAAACACAGGGCACGGTGGTTCGGCGGCAACTTTGCACTCAAATTCACTGACCGATGTTCCCAATCGTCTTTTAGCGATTGGAAAGACAGCCGGTCTAGATGCGTGGGTTTTGAGCGAACTGGCATCTTCTGCAATCAGCTGCGTTATTCAGCTGGCAATCACCGAAGGCAAGCGCAAAATCGAAGCAATTGGTGAGTTTTCTAAATCAAAGCAGGGCTGGTTGGCTATCGAACCAATTGCTTTTGCGCCCCACCTTCAATTGGTGCCTGCGGCCGAGACTCAGCAGTTGATGTTTGCATGAGTCGCACAATGTCTCGGGGCGCGAATTTGTCAGGCGATGCGGTTAGGCAGGTTCGCGAGTTAGCAAACCTAATCAGCGCCGGAATTCCGCCAGGGCAGGCTTTGCACTTAACCTCGGCACAACTTGAAGAAACGCCTGAGCTGGGTCTTCACTGGGCTCTAGCTCGCGACCTCGGCGCGCCTATCGCGAGCAGTTTGAACCGGTTGGCTGAAGGGCTCGAGGCAAATCAAGAGTCTCATCGCAAAATTCACCTTGCCTTCGAGACCCCGAGGCTCACCGCAAAACTGATCGCGTGGCTGCCCGTGGCAGGCATCGGAATAGCACAGCTATTGGGCTTGAACCCAATTGGCGCTGTTTTTAGCAACACGCTTGCCTTGATTGCAGTGCTTATTGGCTCGGCGCTTTTATTTGCCGGTCACTACTGGAGCAAACGCCTGTTGACCGACGCTAAGCCAACTCTCACCGATCCGGGGTTGTTCTCTGACTGTGTAGCACTGGCACTTGATGCCGGGTTGCCACCAAGCGTTGCCGCTCGCGAGGTGCACTCTAAATTTCAAACCCACATGGGCTATGAACCACCAGCCGAGTGTGCCGCCCAGACGCAAAAACTAATTGATCTGGCAATTCAAACCGGTGCCGGCGCAGCATCGCTTCTCAGAAATTCTTCGACACAAGCACGCCGCGACCAAGAGTTCGCACAGCACGATCAAATTTCGAAACTAAACATCAAATTGTTGTTGCCAATCGGGGTCACCATTTTGCCCGCATTTGGCTTGCTCACAATTGTGCCGGTCGCATTCGGCTTCTTGGCAAACAACAGATAGAAAGGCAAAAAATGAAAAAACTAATGGATGAAACCGGAGCGGCAACCGCTGAATATGCAATCGCCACTATGGCTGCAGTTGGCTTCGCCGGATTGCTAGTTGTAATCATGCGCAGTGAAGAGGTCAAGACAATTCTTTTTGACCTGGTCAAGTCAGCGTTGACCTTCACGAACCCAAATGGTGATGCCGCCGCGGTTGACCCAGCGCCGGCGCCTTAGTTGCTGCAAAAATCCACCTGCATAGCCGTGGCAATTAGAACAACACGCCTGGCAACTGATGTCGGCAGCGTGACGGCCGAGTTTGCCATCGCAATGCCTGCCGTTATGTCGGTCGTGCTGATTTTGCTCGGTTCATTTTCGCTGCAAATGCAAAAGTTTGATCTAACTGAAAAAGCAGCAATCGCGGCCCGCGCTTTTGCTAGAGGTGAATCAATCGATCTCATTGAGGGCGCTTTTGGCAAAGCCATCAATCTTGATCTGACCGACAAGGGTGAGCTTGTCTGTGCTGCGGCGCAGCGCCAGGTTGGCATACTCGGCTTTAAAAATGACCTACTCGCAATCAATGCGAGTCATTGCGCTCGCCGAACAGGGTTATAGCAATTGCTTAAGTTCACTGACGATAAAGGTGCCGGAACAGTCTTGGCCATTGGCTTAATTGGGGCAGCGGCAACTCTGTTTTTAATCACTGCGATGCTGTCGAATCTGTGGCTTCAGAAACTTCAGTTGCAGCAGGCCGCTGAGACAGCCGCAATTTCGGCAGCCGATAGTCTGCGCGGTTTGAGCACTGGTTATCCGTGTGATGTGGCCAAGCAGATTGCCGACCTGAATATGGCGAAACTGGCTGAGTGTCGTATTGTCGGTTTTGAGGTCTATATAAAGGTGCGTTTAATCGCACTGGGTATAGTTCTAAACGCAGAGGCGCTCGCGGGTGCCTGATTGCAGCAACATTCGCACCAACGGCGGTGCTTAAAAATAGGAGTGATCGGTGGCAACTAGCCAAAAACTCGTCATAGTTGAGTCTCCAGCTAAGGCAAAAACTATCTCGAAATATCTAGGCAACGAGTTCACTGTTCTCGCATCGGTCGGCCACATTCGTGATTTGGTTGATCCTAAAGACATTCCAGCCGACAAAAAGAAGGGCTCGCTAGCCAAGTTCTCGATCGACATCGAGAACAACTTCGAGCCTTATTACGCAATTTCGCCAGGCAAGAGCAAAACAGTTTCAGACCTAAAGAAGGCCCTAGCCGGCGCATCGGAGCTCTATCTCGCCACCGATGAAGACCGCGAGGGTGAGGCAATCGCGTGGCACCTGCTTCAGGTTTTGAAGCCAAAAGTTCCGGTCAAGCGCATGGTTTTTCACGAAATTACCAAAGAGGCAATCCAAGCTGCGCTAGAGCACACCCGTGATGTTGACGACAATCTGGTGCAAGCCCAAGAGACCCGACGCGTTGTTGACCGCCTTTATGGCTATGAGGTTTCGCCAGTGCTTTGGCGCAAAATCAACCGAGGCCTCAGTGCTGGTCGAGTGCAGTCGCCGGCAATGCGTCTGGTTGTCGAGCGCGAGCGCGAGCGCATGGCGTTTGTGTCGGCTGAATATCACGACATCGAGGCTGTGCTTGACCCGCAGACCTCAGGCGAGCCACAGTTCACCGCAAAACTTCAAAGCATCAATTCAAAGCGAATTGCAACTGGCCAGAGCTTTGACGACAACGGAAAGCTAGTTGCCGACGTTGTTTTGGTTTCTGCCGCCGAGGCTGAGTCACTGGCCGACAGCATTCGCAACGGTGCCAAGCTTGAGGTCGCTTCGGTCGAATCGAAGCCAAGCACTCGCCGACCAGCCGCGCCGTTCACCACCTCAACGCTGCAGCAAGAGGCCTCTCGCAAACTTCGCATGTCTGCAAAGCAGACCATGGATACCGCCCAGGCCCTCTATCAAGACGGTCACATTACATACATGCGAACCGACTCACCGACACTTTCAGCCCAGGCAATCAACGCAGCGCGCACTCAAGCTGCCGCAATGTTTGGCAAAGATTTGGTGCCGGCTTCGCCACGTGTTTATCAGGGCAAGTCAAAAAACGCGCAAGAGGCACACGAAGCAATTCGCCCAGCCGGCGAGGTTTTCAAGCACCCATCAGAGCTGGCAAGTCAGCTCAGCGGCCGTGCTCTTGACCTGTATGACCTGATCTGGAAGCGCACCGTTGCCTCGCAAATGGAGGATGCTCGCGTTTCGACAACGACTGCGAAAATCAAGGTTGATGGTCTTCCAGATGGCAAGACTGCCGAATTCACTGCCTCTGGCACAGTAGTCACGTTCCGCGGGTTTATGGCTGCATACGAAGAGAGCCACGACGAATCTCGCAACGAAGACGAAAACGAAAAAGAATCCAAGCTGCCCAACCTAACCGTCGGTCAGCAGCTGAAGGCAATCGAGGTCACCGCTAAAGACCACGCGACCACACCGCCACCGCGCTACACCGAAGCTTCATTGGTTAAGGCACTCGAAGAAGATGGCATCGGGCGCCCGAGCACCTATGCGGCAATCATGTCGACCATCATCAACAAGGGATACGTCTCAAAGCGCGGTCAGGCTCTTGTGCCCGAGTGGATCGCCTTCACGGTGACTCGTTTTCTTGAAGAAAACTTCGGCAACCTCGTTGACTATGCATTCACCGCGCAGATGGAAGAAGACCTCGACCAAATTGCCAGCGGTGAACTAGATCGCACAAAGTGGCTGAGTGAGTTCTATTTCGGAACTTCGCCTCAAACAGGCTTGCGCAACACGGTTGAAAACTTGGGCGAGAGCGACCCACGCGCAATCAACTCAATTTCAATTACCCCAGACATCACCCTGCGCACCGGAAAATACGGTCCATACCTAGAGATCATCGGCTCGCCTGAGGCAGAAGGCGCTGACGAAAATGGCCGTCGAATCGTGAACATTCCAGAGGGTCTTGCTCCAGATGAATTGACCCCGGTCAAGGCTCAAGAGCTAATCGATGCCCCGGTGATTACCGATCGAGTCTTAGGTCAAGACCCCGAGACCGGCTGCGACGTCCTCTTCAAAGATGGCCGCTACGGGCCATACGTGATGATTGATGACCCTAAGGCTGCAAAGCCAAAAACGGCTTCACTTTTCAAAACCATGAGCCCTGAAACTCTGACCTTTGACGATGCCTTGAAGCTGTTGTCGTTGCCTCGCGTGATCGGTGTTGACCCAGAATCGAACACAGAAATAACCGCCCAAAATGGCAAGTTCGGCCCATATCTAATGAAGGGCAAAGATTCACGATCACTTCAGAGCGAAGACCAGATTTTCGATCTTGACCTTGCTGGCGCGCTCGAGATTTTTGCTCAGCCTAAATATGGCGGTCGTCGCACTGCAGCAACCCCGCTAAAAGAATTTGGCGAAGACCCCGCATCGAAGTTGCCGGTTGTCGCTAAGACGGGTCAATTTGGCTTGTATGTCACCGATGGCGTTATCAATGCGACCGTGCCGAAAGACGAAAATCTTGAAGAGATGTCGCCAGACCAAGCGTTTGAGTTGCTTGCGATTCGACGCGAAAAACTTGGCGTTGAGCCAGGCGAAGCGCCACCTAAGGCAGGCAAATCTGGCGGTCGCAAGCCGGCCACCGGCACGGCACGCACGGTCAAGCGCGGCGCAACTCGAAAGAAATAATCATGGCGGGTTTGTTCATTTCGTTTGAGGGCATCGATGGAGTCGGCAAGTCAACGCAAGCCGATTTGCTAGAGGGCTTCTTGACCGCTTCGGGTCGCAAGGTGGTTCGAACTCTTGAGCCCGGCGGCACTGAACTCGGTCAAGAAATCCGTCAGATTTTGCTGCACCGAAAAGGTGCGGTCGGTGCTCGCGCCGAAGCCTTGCTTTTTGCAGCCGATCGAGCGCATCACGTTGAAACGTTGGTTAGACCTGCGCTTGAGCGAGGCGAGGTCGTCATCACCGATAGATATCTCGACTCGTCAGTTGCCTATCAAGGGGCTGGGCGAGTGCTTGACAAAAAGCAAATTCGCGACCTTTCTTTGTTTGCAGTTGAAGGCCTTTTGCCAGACCTCACCGTGCTGCTAGACCTTGACGCTGGTGATTCTATGGCCCGTCGCAACAAGACCGGTGCTGCTCCAGATCGACTCGAAAGCGAGAAGATTGAATTCTTTGAGGCAGTTCGCCAGGCCTATTTAGAGTTGGCTGCCGCTGAACCAAATCGTTTCATTGTCATAGGTGCCAATCAAACTGTTAATGCGATTCAAGATCAGATTCGCGAACGCATCAGCAAGCTATTGGATTAACTATGAATCAGGCGACCACAACACCGGCCCCCTCTGCCATCTGGGCCGAGCTGCCTGGCCAGCCCGAGGCAATCGCGCAACTAGAACTTGCGGTGCGACACAAAAAAGATTCATTGCACCACGCATGGCTTTTCACTGGGCCGCCTGGTTCTGGCCGCAGCAATTTGGCCCATGCCTTTGCGGCGGCACTGTTGTGCGAAAACGACGGATGCGGCTCATGCAAGAGCTGTTTGATGGTCAAGGCCCAAACTCACCCCGACGTGTCGGTTCTCTCGACTGAAAAAGTTGTCATCTCAATCGAAGAAGTTCGCACTCTGGTCGCCGACTCGCAATTTGGTGGCTCACTGGGTCAGTTCAGAATCATGATTATCGAAGACGCCGACCGCATGGCAGAGCGCTCGTCTAACGTCTTGCTCAAGGCACTCGAAGAACCGCCCGCCGGCACGATTTGGCTGCTCTGCGCTCCTTCTGAAGCCGACATGCTGCCCACAATTAGATCTCGAGTTCGTCGGGTTGGCCTAAAGGTGCCAGCTGTTCAAGATGTGGCTCAACTGCTTGTCGACCGCGATGGCATCGACGCAAAACTAGCGACTCAGGTTGCTGCAGAATCGCAAAGTCACATCGGCATGGCGAGGCGACTTGCCACCAGCAGCGAGGCACGCAGCCGCCGCCGCGAAACACTGATGGCAGCCCTAGGCATTAATAATGTGACCGTGGCGGTCAACACCGCCGAACGTTGGCTCGACATTGCCAAAAAAGATGCGCAGGCCCTAACCGAAGAGCGCGATGCATCTGAAAAAGAGGCAATGTTGCGCTCGATTGGTCTCGCGCCCGGCGAGGCGATTCCGCAAAATCTAAAGTCAGATATTCGCCAGCTTGAAGAATCTCAAAAGCGCCGAGCAACTCGCAGCCTTCGCGACGGCCTTGATCGAATTCTGGTCGATCTGCTCTCGCTTTATCGCGATGTGCTTTCAATCCAGCTCGCTGCCGGGTCACCGCTGGTTAATGCCGAGCTTGACGCTCAGATTCGAGTGGCTGCCCAAGCCAGCACATCGGCGCAGACGATTGAAAAAATCGATGCAATCGCTTTAGCTCGCAAGCGCATCGATTCAAACGTTCGTGATCTCGTTGCTCTCGAGGCACTGGCGGTCAGTTTGAGAATTAAGAAATGAAGCGCCCAATCGCCGCTATATCCGCACTAGCTGCCGCGGCGTTGATTGCAACCTCGCTAACTGCCTGCACCTCTAGCGCAGAGCTGCCCACCCCGGTCATCAGTCAGGGCATCGCTGCTGAACTGAAGCCGTTTTATGAGCAAACCATTGACTGGAACAAATGCACCGACGTCGCCTACTGCGGCGAAATGACGGTTCCGATGAACTGGGCCAATCCAACCGGCGAAACTATTCGAATTGCCGTTGCGTTTCAGCCTGCAAAATCAGGAAAACCAAAGGGCTCGGTAATTTTCAATCCGGGCGGTCCGGGTGGTTCTGGCACTGACTTTCTAACATCGTCACCCGACTCAGTGGCAACCGAGTCTCTTCAGCAAGCCTTCAACATCGTCGGATTCGACCCTAGAGGGGTGCAGAACTCCACGCCAAAGATTCAGTGCTTGACCAGCTCTGAGATGGACACATTTCTTTACAGTGACTCAGAGTCTGAGCCTGGAACCCCGGCTTATGTCACAGAAATGCGCACTGTGATGTCTGATTTTGCCAAGGCATGCAAGAAGCGAACTGGCCCTCTGCTCGAATTTGTCGACACCACATCGGTGGCTCGCGACCTCGATGTGCTGCGCGCTCTCATGGGCGACAGCAAGATCAATTACCTCGGTTTTTCATACGGCACGCTAATTGGCACAACCTATGCCAACTTGTATGCCGACCGGGTAGGCCACATGGTTCTAGATGGCGCTATCGATCCAACCGCGCCAGATATCGAAGCTACTTTTTTGCAACTCAAAGGCTTCGATCAATCGCTCTCGGCATTTCTTGCTGACTGTCTGAAGTCAAAAGACTGCCCATTTAGCGGCACACTGTCGCAGGCTCAAAAGAAAGTGGCTCTATTTCTTTATGAACTTGAGTCAAAGCCGCTTGCAACCAGTGACCCAAATCGCGTGCTTAGTTCAACGGCCGCACTAACCGGAATTCTCAGTTTTCTCTATTCCGAAAGCGAATGGAAGTTTCTATCCTCAGCGTTCAAAGCTGCTTTTGAGGGCGATGGAACAGAGTTGCTCGCCTCGGCAGATTTTTATAACGACAGAGCCGAAGACGGCACCTACGCTTCGAATTCAACAGAGTCAAATCTTGCTGTCAATTGCATGGATTCACGTTCAAAAGCTGATCCAGAGTCGCTCAAAAAGGCAAATAAGAAAATCATGCAAATTAGCCCGACACTTGGTCGCTACTGGCAAGACTCTGGCTTGGGTTGTGCAGACTGGCCATATCCGGTGGCTAAGCGTCCAACAGATTGGAGCGCAAAAGGTTCAGCTCCAATTCTGGTTATCGGAACAACTGGCGACCCGGCAACGCCATATTCGCAGGCTGAAAATCTCGCCAACAAGATTCTAGAAAATGCGAAACTTTTGACTTACGTGGGCGAGGGGCACACTGCCTATGGGCGCTCAAACAATTGCGTGGCAAAAACCGTCGACGATTACTTCATAAAGAATGTGGTGTTGACCGAAAATAGGCGCTGCTGATTTATAACAAATGCGCATCAACAACTAGGTTTTGCTAAAAATTCCTGACCCAGCTCACTAGATTCGTGAAAGAAGTGCAACGGTGCACTCGCGCGAGCTGATTTTTGGCACGCGATTACCTTATGAACATTGGAGTTCAATGGGATCGACAGATAAAGAAAAGGTCTGGTCTGACACTCAGTCCTCACCTGCTTTCCAGAATCTGCGCAAGTCATTCAGAGGGTTCGCGTTCCCTTTGACTGTTGCGTTTCTGGTTTGGTATTTCGGATACGTAGTACTAACTGCATGGGCGCGCGAATGGGTTTCAACCCCAGTAGCCGGCAACCTAAACATCGCCTTCATTCTTGGCGTGTTGCAGTTCCTAACTACCTTCCTGATCATGTGGCTCTATGAGCGCCACTCAAGTCACAAGCTAGACGCAGCATCTGATGCACTTCGTGACAAAGTCAACGAGGAGCTGAAGAAATAATGGAAATCAAAGACTGGCTAACTCCCGGGCTCTTCGTAGCCTTCGTTATTTTCACCCTTTTCTTGGTGATTCGTGCCTCACGCCAAAACAAGCAGTCATCTGACTTCTATGACGGCGGTGGCTCATTCTCAGGTTTCCAAAACGGTTTGGCAATCGCCGGTGACTACATGTCGGCAGCCTCATTCCTCGGAATCGCGGGAACCATCGCACTATTCGGTTACGACGGCTTCCTATACTCAATCGGCTTCTTGGTTGCTTGGTTGGTTGCACTGCTTCTAGTCGCTGAGCCACTGCGAAACTCAGGCCGCTTCACCATGGGTGACGTGCTTGCATTCCGCATGAAGCAGCGCCCAGTTCGCGGTGCTGCAGCAACCTCAACATTGGTTGTTTCGATTTTCTACTTGATGGCCCAGATGGTTGGTGCCGGTGCTTTGGTTTCATTGCTACTTGGCATCAGCGACCCAAGCATCAAAAACTGGATCATCGTGGCCGTGGGCATTTTGATGATTGTTTATGTAACAGTCGGCGGAATGAAGGGCACCACATACGTTCAGATCGTGAAGGCATTCTTGCTGATGATCGGTGCGATTTTGCTAACCCTTTTGGTTCTTTGGCAGTTCGGCTTCGACCTATCGAAGCTATTCGGCGCGGCTCGTGACGCCTCTGGCGTTCCTGGGCTACTTGAACCGGGTCAAAAGTTCGGAAAAGACATCCTCGATGCAGCCGGCGCGATTGACCCAACCGCAACTCTCATCAGCAAACTAGACCTCATCTCTCTGAGCATGGCATTGGTACTAGGAACCGCAGGTTTGCCTCACATCCTGATTCGTTTCTACACCGTTCCAACTGCCAAGGCAGCTCGCACATCAGTGAACTGGGCCATCGGAAACATCGGTGCCTTCTATTTGATGACTGCTGTTCTAGGTTTTGGTGCTGCAGCTTTGGTTTCGCGAGCAACATTGCTCCGTGGCTTCAAGGTCGACGCCAATGGTTGCTTCGTTGACAAGACCGGTGCTGTAATCAGTGATGGCACTACCGCTTGCTTCAACATGGACAACATCTCAAGCCTGACCCCAGAGCTCAAGAAGCTTTTGGTCGCAGTTGACCCATCAGGAAACGTTGCTGCTCCTCAGCTTGCACGTGCACTTGGTGAGCAAATTGGTGGCGAGACTGGTGGAGCGATTCTGCTCGCAATCATCGGCGCAATTGCATTCGCAACCATCTTGGCTGTGGTCGCTGGTCTAACTTTGGCGTCATCGTCATCGTTCGCTCACGACTTGTATGCAAACGTCATCAAGCGTGGCAACGTAACCCCAGAAGAAGAAGTTCGCGTTGCGAAGATCTCTGCAGGTGTGATTGGTGCGATTTCGATCGCTCTAGCCATTGGTGCGCAGGGTCTAAACGTGGCCTTCTTGGTGGCGCTAGCTTTCGCTATTGCTGCCTCGGGCAACTTGCCAGCAATCCTCTACTCACTGTTCTGGAAGAGATTCAACACTCGCGGTGCAACCTGGGCTATCTATGGTGGTCTAGCGGCAGCAATCATTTTGCTGGTCTTCTCGCCAAACGTGACTGGTTTGCCAACCAGCCTTATTCCTTACGTTGACGAAACTAGCCCGAAGTTCAACTACTTCCCGCTAGCTAACCCAGGAATCATCTCGATTCCTCTGGGCTTCTTCTTCGGTTGGCTAGGCACCGTGACCTCTAACGAGCGCAACACTGCAAAGTATGCCGAGCTTGAGGTTCGTTCACTAACTGGAGCTGACATCGGCAAGGCTGTTCAGCACTAGTCAAAAGCTAGACAGAAAAAGCCTCGGCCATCACGGCCGGGGCTTTTTCTTGCTTGAAATAGAATGTTCGAGCGCGCAATGCAGATTTCGGTCTTGCAGGCAAGCCACCTTAGCTCAGTTGGTAGAGCAGCTCCCTCGTAAAGAGCAGGTCGCGAGTTCGATTCTCGCAGGTGGCTCTCATGTAATAAAACGAAACACATGAACCCCGGTTGAGTGAGTTTTTATAAACTCTTCACAACACAGCTCTCAGCAACCTGAGTCAAACGACTCACTGAGGGGTGGGCAGAAAGGGGCATCATGTCATCAGTTCGTTTTTCGATGATGAGCATGATGTCGGGGCTAATTCGCTAGTCGAGTTGCCCCCTGCACCCCAGTCCACCTTCAGTCAACAGCCGAGAGAAAATACGTGTCTTTTTCACAAGCCCTTCAGCACAACGAAATCGCAGTTTCGCCTGCCGAGGTTTCGCTCACTAACGTGAGCAAAACTTTTGGTCGCGGCGCAAACGCGGTCAATGTGCTGAACGACATCTCTCTCGAAGTTGCAAAGGGTGAAATTGTGGTGCTGCTAGGCCCATCAGGCTGTGGCAAGTCAACTTTGCTTCGACTCATTGCGGGTCTTGAGACTAAAACTTCAGGCAGCGTCAAGATTGACGGCCACGAAGTTGTGTCGATTGACGACCGAACCGGTGTCGTTTTTCAAGAGCCACGGTTGCTGCCATGGCGCACTATTGAAAAGAATGTTCAACTCGGTTCACGCGCAAAGGCTCACAGCAACGTGATCAGCTCATTGATTGCTGCAGTTGGTTTGGCAGGTTTTGAAAAGCACCTTCCGCGTCAGGTTTCTGGCGGAATGGCTCAGCGTGCGGCACTTGCTCGTGCTTTGAGCGGTTTTCCGGGTGTGCTTTTGCTTGACGAACCATTTGCTGCACTCGATGCGCTAACCCGCCTTCAGATGCAAGACCTCTTGCTCGAGGTTGCCAGCGAGACCGGCGCAACCGTGATCTTGGTGACCCACGACATCGATGAGGCCCTGCATCTGGCAGACCGAGTAATCGTGCTTGGCGAGCGCGGCAAAGGTATTGCTGAGACCGTTGAGGTTTCTATTGCCCGCCCGCGCGACCGAAGCGCGCCAAAACTTGCACCGTTGCGCAGCGAACTTCTCGCTCGCTTCGGAATTCACCCATAAATCGAAGTCACGAATTATTCAAAGCTTCAAAACCAAGAGAGAAAAATGACTAACCTAATCAAGAAATTTGCCGCTGTAGTTTCAGTGGCCCTGCTGTCAGTCGCAACCCTGACTGCAACCGCACCTGCTGCAAACGCAGCTTCACTTGAGACCATCAAGCTTGACTATGCCTACTGGAACCCACTGAGCTTGCTAATCAAAGACAAGGGCTGGGCTGAGGCTGAGTTCAAGAAGACCAACACCAAGGTCGAATGGGTCTACTCAGCAAGCAGCGCGGCAGCACTTCAGTCACTAAATGCGAAGGCAATCACCGTGGCATCATCAGCGGGTGCTCCGGCATACACCGCCCGTGCAAACGGTGCCTCGCTTAAGACGATCGGTGTTTTCTCACAGCCTAAGTGGGCGTCGATTGTTGTCACAAAGAGCAGCCCAATCGCAAAAATTGAGCAGCTAAAAGGCAAGAAGATTGCAGCTGCATCGGGCACCGACCCATATTTTCACCTGTTGCTAGCCCTCGACTCAGTCGGCTTGAGCTCTAAAGATGTCACCATCGTCAACCTTCCTCACGCAGATGGCCAGAAGGCACTAGTTGCTGGTCAGGTGGATGCATGGGCAGGTCTTGACCCACTAACCGCGCAGGCCGAGCAGAACTCTGGTGTAAAGATCATTTACTCAAACGCAAAGTTCAACAGCTGGGGCGTTCTAAGCGCCAACGAAGACACCATCAAGAGCTACCCTGCACAGTTGGTCACTGTTTTGAAGCTCTATGAAAAGGCTCGTGCGTTCACGCTAGACAACGGATCAGACGTCGTTGACATCCTTGCTAAGGCATCAAACATCAAGACCAGCGAGGCCAAGAAGGTTCTTCTGAACCGCACCAAGATCAACGTCAGCATTGTTCCGGGGGCAACTCAGGCAGCAATCTTGAAGAGCATCACCCCAGTATTGGTCGAAGAAGCGCGCATCAAGTCAGCAGACGCGGCAAACACCGCACTTGCCAGCCTTTATGACGCTTCACTTGCCAAGAAGGCAATCAAGAAGTAACAAGCAACACAAGTTCAAGAGGGCGGTAGCACGATGTCAGACAAACCAAAAACTAATCCATTGAGATCAGTTCAACGTTTTGCGCTTGGCATCGTGCTGCCGATTGCTCTCTTGGTGCTGTGGCAAACAGCGGCCACCAGCGGCGCATTCAGCGCCAGTCAGCTGCCACCGCCGATTGACGTTCTGCTCGCTGCAAAAGAGCTCTATGAGCGCGAAACACTTTTTTCACACATCGGAATCAGCGCGCAACGTGTTGGCATCGGTTTTGCAATCGGCGCCAGCATCGGCATCATCCTCGGTTCTCTAGTTGGTCTATCAAAGATTGTTAGCCAATTGCTAACCCCGATCATCTCTGCAATTCGTGCAGTGCCATCACTGGCATGGGTGCCGTTGCTGTTGATTTGGCTCGGAATTTATGAAGAACCAAAGCTAACCCTTATTGCAATCGGCGCATTTTTTCCGGTTTTCACCACAGTCGCCGCTGGCCTCAAATCAGTCGATCGCAACCTGATTGAGGTTGGCCGCACCTATGGCCTTCGCGGCCCGAGCCTGGTGGCTCAAATTTTGATTCCAGCTGCAGCACCACAAATCTTGTCTGGCCTTCGACTTGGCCTCGCTCAGTCATGGTTGTTCCTGGTTGCCGCCGAGCTGATTGCCAGTTCACAGGGCCTTGGCTTCTTGCTGCTCGACAGTCAAAACACCGGCCGCACTGACATTTTGTTTCTGACTATTTTGCTGCTGGCCATTTTTGGAAAGCTCACCGATGTGCTGCTCGGTTTGGTTGAGAAGCGCTCGCTCCGCTGGGTTTAGCAATCTGCCCAATGCAATTTCAGCATTTCAACTAAGACAGGTTTAATGTTCAGATGAGCGAAAAACAAGGCGACCACAAGTTTGGTTTCAAAACCCGTTCACTTCACGCGGGTGCGGTTCCAGATTCGGCCACAGGCGCGCGAGCAGTGCCCATCTATCAGACAACGTCGTTTGTTTTCGATGACACCAAAGACGCGGCCAACCTTTTTGCTCTGCAGAAATATGGCAACATCTATAGCCGCATCGGCAACCCCACTGTGGCTAGCCTCGAAGAGCGCATCGCAAGTCTTGAGGGCGGCCTTGGTGCAGTTGCAACTGCCAGTGGTCAAGCAGCCGAATTCATCACTTTTGCTGCGCTAACCGGCGCCGGCGATCACATCGTTTCTTCATCTCGCCTGTATGGCGGAACTGTGACGCAACTCGACGTGACTCTTCGTCGCTTTGGTGTTGAGACCACATTCGTTGCGGGCTCAAGCCCAGCAGACTATGAAGCCGCAATTCAAGAAAACACCAAGCTGATTTTTGTCGAGGTTGTTTCAAACCCATCTAGCAACGTTGCCGACCTTGAGGCAATTGCTGACGTAGCTCACCGAAACGGCATTCCGCTAATCGTTGACGCAACCACAGTCACGCCATATTTGTGTCGCCCAATCGAACACGGTGCTGACATCGTGATTCACTCGGCAACCAAATTCCTTGGTGGCCACGGCACGACTCTCGGTGGCGTGATTGTTGACTCAGGCAACTTCCACTGGGATAACGGCAAGTTTCCAACGTTGGTCGATCCAGTTCCGGCATATGGCGACCTGCAGTGGTGGGGCAACTTCGGTGAATACGGCTTTTTGACCAAGCTGCGCACCGAACAGCTTCGTGACATCGGGCCGTCACTATCGCCGCACAGTGCATTCTTGCTGCTCTTGGGTGTCGAGACACTCTCTCAGCGAATGCGCGACCACGTTTCAAACGCCAAAAAAGTAGCTGAGTGGTTGGCTGCAGACAAGCGTGTTTCTTGGGTCAAGTATTCAGGGCTCAAAGATCACCCAGATTATGCACTCGCGCAAAAATACACACCAGAGGGCCCAGGCGCGGTGTTCTCATTCGGTGTCGAAGGCGGTCGCAAAACTGGCGAGCGTTTTATCAACAGCGTTCAGTTGATGAGCCACCTAGCCAACATCGGCGATGCCAAGACTTTGGTTATTCACCCGGCGTCAACCACGCACCAGCAGCTGAATTCAGAGCAGCTAATTGCGGCTGGTGTTCCTGAAGACCTGATTCGCATCAGTGTCGGAATCGAAGATGTTGAAGACATCATCTGGGATCTCGACCAAGCGCTGACCAAGGCAACCGGAGTCACCCGATGAGCTGGGTCGAGCCAAACGCCCGCGAGCGTTTGCGCATTTTGCAAGAGTCAAAAGTAATCGCAATCGTTGGCGCGTCTAATAACCGCGCACGCGCCTCATATTTTGTGGCTAGCTATCTAAAGGGCTTGGGCACATACGAGGTTTATTTTGTAAACCCGATGATTGATGAGCTTTTGGGTGACAAGGTTTATAAGAGCCTTGCCGATCTGCCAAAGCAGCCCGACATCGTTGATGTGTTTCGCAAGCCAAGCGACTGCCCAGAGGTTTTCAAAGAGGCTCAAGCGGCTGGTGCAAAAACCGTATGGCTGCAGCTCGGAATCTTCAACGAAGAGGTCGGCGAACTTGGCACTGAGGCGGGCATTAACGTGGTCATGAACCGTTGCATCAAGATTGAGCACGCACGATTCCACGGGGGTTTGCACCTAGCCGGATTCAACACCGGAGTTATTTCTTCGAAGAAGCAAGCGCACTAATGGCTTCAGTTATCAACGCGCCGGCGCTGATTGGCGACACTTGGTTCGGCACCGGTGGCCGCAATCTGGCAATCGAAGACCTTCGTGGCCGATTTGTGCTTTTAGATTTCTGGACCCTCTGCTGCGTGAACTGCCACCACGTGCTTGCCGAGCTGCGCCCAATCGAAGCTAAATATCACGATGTGTTGACCGTGATCGGCGTGCACTCACCAAAGTTCGAACACGAGAAGCGCCCAGAATCTGTGGCTGCTGGCATTGAGCGCCACGACATTCATCACGCAGTTTTGAACGACCCAAACATGTCAACCTGGGCCAGCTATGGTGTTCGCGCGTGGCCAACTTTGGTTTTGATTGACCCACTGGGCAAGATTGTGGCGAATTATTCAGGCGAGGGCCACGCTCACGCGCTTGACGCACTGCTCGAAGAGCTCGTCGCTGAATATGAAGCTAACGGCTCGCTGATTCGCGGCAAAGATGTTTATGTTGCGCCCGAGCCAGATGGCAAGTTATTCAAGCAGCCTGGCAAGGTCGAACTAATTCCGGCGGAGTTGCGCGAGTTGTTCAATGGCGCCGACCTTTTGGTTAGCAACTCAGGCGGCCACTCGCTAATTGCGGTGTCTTCAGAAAACCCAAACGAAGCCTTGCTGACAATCGGCTCTGGCGTGCGCGGTGCAGTTGATGGCGATTTTGTGTCTGCGCAGTTTGCCGAGCCATACGGTGCGGTTTTCTTGCCGGCTCAGCTTGCCGCTGAACTTGGCTTTCACCTTGCAGTTGCCGACACTGCAAACCATTTGATTCGTGCGGTGAACGTCGAAACCGGCATGGTTTCAACGATTGCCGGCACCGGTGTGCAGTGGATGCAAAACGATGCCACCTCTGGGCCAGCTCTTGAAACTCGAATTTCAACCCCCTGGGACATCGCGCTTCTCGAGGGTCAGCTCTTGATCGCCATGGCGGGGGAGCATCGAATCTGGAATCTCGACCTTGTCGCAGGTGAGCTGAGCATTTTTGCCGGCACCAGCAACGAAGGTCTAGTCGATGGTGCACTGAGCGAGGCTTGGTTTGCGCAGCCATCGGGGTTGCAGATTTCAACCGCAAAGCCCGGTGCGGTTTGGCTTGTCGACGCCGAAACCTCAGCGCTGCGCCTGATTTCAGATGGCAAAATTGCCTCGCTAGTCGGCACCGGACTCTTCGATTTTGGCCACGTTGACGGCACTGCCGATCAGGCCCTGCTGCAGCATCCGTTGGGTCTCGATGAACTCCCAGACGGCTCGGTTTTGATTGCCGACACCTATAACCACGCGATTCGACGCTTTGACCCAAGCAAAAACCAAGTCTCGACTGTCGTGCGAAACCTGGCTGAGCCAAGTGACGTGAAAGTCGTCGAAACCGCTAATGGCCCGCGAATGGTTGTCGTCGAAGCTGCTGCAAGCAGGCTTTCGGCGCATCCGATTGATGCCAGTGTGATGGTCGCGGGTGACGCAATGCGCACCACTAGACCAGCACTCGAGGTTTCATCAGGCGCTGTCGAATTGAATGTTGTGTTCACTCCGCCGCCGGGCCAAAAATTTGATGAGCGCTACGGCCCATCGACCGCACTTGTGGTCAGCAGCACGCCAAAAGAACTATTGCTCGAGGGCGCCGGCACCTATCGCGAACTAATTCAGGGCCTAAAAATCAACCCCGATGTCACCGAGGGCGTGCTGCACGTTGCAGCTCGCGGCGCCTCGTGCGATGACGACGGAACCGAATTCGCCACCTGTCACATTCATCAGCAAGACTGGGGAATCCCGGTGCGAATTTCATCTTCTGGCACAAGGGTTGTTCAGTTGGTTTTGTCTGGTGCAGTCTCTGAGTAGAAATTCATAAATTTCCGCGAACTCGGGAATTCAGATTGGTGGCTTCGGTTTCACCTAACGGAACCGAAAGTGATGCGTGAGATTCGATGACCCGAAAAACCAACACTCGCTTTCAAGAGGCACTATCTAAGCGTTTTCGCTCATTTTTGTCACAAGACCCCGATGGCATTCCGCCTTGGCTGCCGATTGTCGCAGACGGCGACGAGCCCGGCCTATTTCTGCCCACCGATGCGCCGTGGGTGGTTCACGCTGATTTCGGCACTCTAGTTGGGGGCATCCGTGCACTTCTAATGCAGGCGCTGCATCCGGGTTCGCTAACCGGAGTGGCTCAGCATTCGCGCTATGAGCAAGATCCGCTTGGTCGACTAGCGGGAACAATTCGTTGGCTAACTGTCACCACATTTGGTTCGACTGAGGCAATCAAAAACGAAGCTTCGAGGGTCAATCGACTGCACGAGCGTGTCACCGGCGAATATCAAAAAGCCACTGGCGACAAAGTGGCCTATCGTGCCGCCGACACAGATTTGCTTCTCTGGGTGCACATCGCATTTATGGATTCATTCCTTCGTGCTCATCAGAAATATTCAGCAACCCCGATTCCGGGTGGTGCAGACTCTTATGTTTCACTCTGGTCGCGTTCGGTCGAACCTTTGGGTCTGACCTCAGCGCCGATGAGCGAGGCCGAACTCGAGGCGGCAATTGATGAATTCGACAGCCAATTAGTGGTCAACGAACACACTCGTCAGGTGATTCAGTTCATTCAGTTTCCGCCGTTGCCTCCGGTGGCGAGAGTCATCTATCGTTTGCTCTTCGCCGCAGCCGTCAATTCACTTGATCACAATTATCGCGAACGGCTAGCGCTCAAAACCGCACCTGAATGGCTAGTCACTCCTGTGACCAGATTCGCTCTCAAAGCCATGAGGCTAGCCATTGGCCCAGAGTCACCGATTGAAGACGCCGCCAAGGCCCGACTAATCAGAATCGGTGCCTGGCAGCCCTCAACCTAGCGACTAATCAAGACAATCTTGACTCTGCGGTTCTGCGCGCTTTCAATTGTCGACTGCACGGCGCTAACAGAAGCAACAGAGATCTTTCTGCCGGTCAAAATTCGCACCAGATCACAAGCGTTCAGTCCGCGTTGCTTAGAAAGCGCCGCATCGCCCTTGAGAACTGTCGGGCCCTCGGTGTATCCGGTGCAGAGAGCTTTCTTATATGTTTTGTGGGCATTGACGAACTTGGTGATTTTAGCTTTGGTGACGCTGGCCAAAATCGGTGATCCATCTGCGAAACCGGCAACAATCAGCGTTGCAGTCTTGCGAGGTTTTGGTGCGGGCGCCACAACGACTGGCTCAATTGTTGGTTCTGGCGTTGCGGTTGGTGTCGGCGTTGGGGTTGGCGAGCTCGAAGAGCCGCCACCAGAGTTGTTATTTGAAGGCAATGGATACCACTGAGCGTGAATGGTCAGGTTGGCTGGTGTTTGCGGCGTGTAGGTGATTCCTAAGTAGTTTCCGCCAACGGCAGCTGTGTACCAACCTGTAAACGTATAACCAGCCCTAGTTGGAGCAGCTGGCAAGGTGATGCTTGTTGTGTAAACGATGCCAGCAACGGAACTGCCACCGTGTGTGTCAAATGAAGCTGTGTATGTCAGTTGAGTCCAGTGGGCATAGAACTGCTGGTTCGCAAATGATGCTGGGGTGTAAGGAAACTGAATCGCAGTGGTTCCGTTTGCAAGGAACCAGCCGTCGAATGAGTACCCGCTGCGAACCGAGTTGGTTAATGCGCGAACTGAAGTTGTCCAAAATTCTGTTGCAACTGCCGACCCGCCTGCTGAATCAAAGTTTGCCTCGTAGTCCAAAATGAATGGAACCGACAGTACAGCCTGAAAAATGTTGTCGTCGCCAGAGGCGTTTGTTGTATTCAGCGTGATTCTGTTTACGCCCTGCGCCAGAAATCCGTCCATGTTGTAGAGCTCATCATCTGCGGCTGTGCTGCTGATTGTTGCTGGGTTTGCAGTGCTGTCACCAACGCCACCAACCGTGAGCAGGCCAAGAAGTGAGTCGCCACAAGCGCTGGGGTTATTTATCGTGTCATCACAACCACCTGCAGATCCGCTTAGGTCGGTGAATGCGCTTTGCAAATTATTTTTTGCTTTTACTGTTGAGTACTGGGCGTTTACGTTATCGCCACCTTGGCTCCAGCCGATTCCTAGTGATAGCCAAGAGCCCGTAGGGGGCGTCGCGTTGAGTTCTGCAAACGACAGAACCATATTTTGCCCTGAAGAATTTGAGGTTCCGAAGTAGTAGATAACACTCGCGTCATTTGTCATGTTTGGGTTGCTAAAGATGACTGTCAATGAAACGCCTGTTGAGAATGTCGGAGTGTGCGTCGAGATGTTGCCACTCGCGTCATAGACCACGGGGATGTCGATTGTTCCCGCTGCTGCATTCGTGAGAGTTGAGTTCACGGCCGCAGTAACGTCTGCCAGGTAGTTTGTCCATTTACCAGCATGATTACGAGTGCCCCAAGTTACGACCGACCCATTAACTGTGGTTGTTGGAGCTGCTGAAATAGCATTTCCATTATCTCCACTTGCCGAAGACAAAAATGCTCGGGTCACCGATGCCCCTGCGTCTAGCTTTTGAACTTGAAAGTTGCCTGAGCTTTGAGCTGGCGTAGTCCCATATTTTGAAAATCCATCGGTCGATGCTTGGTATTTTCCTACGTAGCGCTCGATCTCTTTAAGACCGTATCCATCCCAGTTAGCAGGCAAGGCCGGGGATGCGCTCGCCGGAGCGGCGCTAACGCCAACCAGGGTCGCGAGACCGAGAGCAATGCTCAAAACGATGCTGATGATTCTGCGAATTTCGACCGACATGACTGCCCCTTGAATCTCAAGATTTCATGAGGCAACCCGCCTCGGGCATCACTCTATTTGTGGCTAATCGCGAAGAATTAGCGATGTTCACGCCTGTGAACATGCAGTTGTGACGAATTGCTAACGCGGCGTGAATTCTGAATTTCGCATCACTTCGGCGGTCAAAAGTGTTCCATTCTGAACTCGCTCGCGACTCCACTCAAGACAGATCTGATCAAGCATCGCCGACCCCAATCCTGGTTGCGCACTAATTGCGATTCCGCCACCATCGTCGAGAACATCTAGTCGAATTTTGATCGGCGAAAGCTCGCTAATTGAAACAATCACATGTTTGGCCATGCCGTGTCGAATCGCGTTGCTGACGCCTTCGCTGGCAATTTCGATTAGGCAGGTGGTGGTGTCTGTGTCTGATTCGAGTGATTTCAAAAGGTCAGAATCAACATGCCAGTCAACCTCGCAAGACCGAGACCAAACATTCGCGATGCTTGTCAGTGCTGCGTCGAGTTGAGGCTTCATCGACTCATTAGATTCAAGCGACGCAACTGCCTCTTCGATTCGGTGGGCTATCACAGCTCGTTCGGGGTCGGTCAAATCATCTTTAGCCAGAGACATCGCCGACGAAATCAATGCCGACTGAATTGGACCGTGCAAAACCCAAGCGGCATTTCGTCGAATCAGCCAAATCTGCCGACGAAGTTGACTGATTAGTTGCGAAAGTTTCTCATTCTGTTCTTTGAGTTCACGCTCAACGGCAGCCCTTGACTGACTCATGAACGACAAGCGAGCCAAAATAATTGCTCCGCCGATTGCAAAACTGGCCTGAACAAAAAGAGTCTGGTCAGCGGCTCCGAAGCCACGAATTGCAAAAACTGAAATCAAAAAAGCAATCGCATAAATTGCTGAAACCAAACTCAAGCCAACACCGGCAGAGACTTGGTCAAATCGCTTTGGCCAAACCAGGCGAGTGGTTATTGCGATGACCCAGGCAACCAGGCTTAGCATCGCGAAGCTAGCAAAGTTGCTGTCTTCGCCTAGGGCCGGCGAGATGCTAATCGCGACAAACAACAGGGTTGCAATTGTGCGACTTGGCCTCAGCGCTCGGCGAATCGAAAATCGAGTTTGCGGCTTCAGGGTTTCGAAAGGCCGGCCGGCAATGCTGTCTAATTGCTCGATGATTGTGTCGGTTGATTCACTTAGTCGATCGCAAATCGGCCGCACGACATTTGAAACCGTGGTCACCAAGTCATTTGAGATCTCGGGAGCGCGAGAGCCTTTATCTGGATTTAATTTCTCTAGAACCCTGCGAATTGCAGGGTATAGTTCGGTTTCAAGCTGGCGGATTAAATCACGTTGGGCCTGCAGCACCTTTTCGTCATATGAGGCGCCTAGCCAAATTAGTTTTTGGCGATCAATCAATAGTGAACTCTGCAGACGCTGAGCATCGCGTCGTCGACTGGCGGTGAAGTTGGCGAAAACCAAGAGCACAGCTGTCGAAAAAATAGAGATTAGAACTCGATTCGCCGGAGGGGCAATGCCAAGTGCTTGACAGGCTATGTCGAGGGTCACATTTCTGATTAATCCAGCCACTGCGTATGCACCGACAACGATCGCACTTGCGGCTGGCAGCGCGATTATTCTCGAAATTTGAGTTCGCGCGAGCAAAAGCCAGCCAACTCCGGCGAGCATCGAAATGGTTCCCGCAATTATCCAGGCGCTGGCAGGTTCATCAGAGCGAGCAAGATCAACCACCATGGTGACCCAAATCGATGCAACAGCAAAAAGCCCAATCACATAGCCATCAAAAGCACTCGAGTTTGGCAACTTTTTCCACAACGCGCTAAAAATATCCCGCAGACCTGCCAGTCGCCTAGCTGAGTTGGTCATTTTGCCCACCCGCCACCGGGATTCCGGCGGCCAACATATATGCCCTAGCCGCTACAACTCGGCCGGCCCCCTCGGCTTCTTCATCGGCGCCAATCGCGACCATGGCGCGTGAAATTAATCCATAAACCGCACGGATGCTGGTGTGGCGCGCGGTTGCGATTTGTTGATTGGTTAGCCCTAAAGCAATCATGCGCAAAACTTCGATTTGATTCTGCGAAAGCTGGGCTAGTGGGCGAGTGGGATCTATGTCATCTCGAGGCATGGCGCTAACCTCGCCGTGCAAAACTGACTCAAGCGCCTGAATCAGACTGTGGCCATCGACCAATTTGTTTTTGTTCAAATATGCAATCTCGCTAGGCAGGCTCTGTGTGCTTCGGCCGCTAAAGCGCGAGTCAGGCAGGTGAGTCAAAAAAACTATGGCGATGCCAGGTGAGCTGAGTTGCAGTGAATCGGCTAGGTCGAAACCGTTTGGGCCAATTCCGAGATCAACGTCTAAAACAACGGCGTCGGGGTCAAAGGCGGCACATATCGATTCGGCTTGTGAGGCGGAGCTCGCCGTTTGAACTTCAAAGCCAGCCTTAGACAAATGCTCGGCCAAAATCATTCGAGTCAGGTTGTCATCTTCGACGATGACCACGCGTCGAGCGATAGCTGGCAATTCAGGCACAGTTTCAATTTAGACCCAACTTCATTTTGCGAACTGTCGGCATTCAGCAATGTGAACATTCAGCGCTCACGCAGCTAGCATTAAGCGGGTTGCCTCAAACAGCGGGCAATCCAAACAAGGGCAAACGTGAGCAATTTCGAGACCGTCAGAGGTTCAATAAAGAGCCAGCTGTTTAATCCGGCTCGCGTGGTCATTTTTGCGTTTGCAATGATCATCATCGCCGGCACTGTCTTGTTGACCTTGCCCATTTCTAAAACATCCGCAACCTATGGCAATCCGCTAGACGCACTCTTCACAGCAGTTTCAGCCACCTGCGTAACCGGCCTTTCAACCGTTGACCCTGCAACTTTCTGGACGCCCTTCGGGCACCTTGTTATTTTGGCGATGATCAAGCTCGGCGGCTTCGGTGTCATGACGTTCACATCGCTAATTGCATTGGTGCTAGCCCGCAAG
>ERZ650311.498-NODE-498-length-24911-cov-7.148777_pt1 | contig 24911 bp, 31 predicted proteins | sample MGYA00376247_ERZ650311 | MGnify/ENA primary metagenome ERZ650311 (study PRJEB26733, sample SAMN07839324) | wastewater metagenome | biome: small river; feature: stream; material: water | place: USA: North Carolina | collected 2016-07-28 ...
GATTGAATTGGAATGTATGACCCTCTCCCTTTTTCCCCACGTCACAAGTTTAGAACTCTCTCAAGAGCCTTCTTCGCTTTCCTCGCAGCCCTATGAGTCTAGGAAGAAAAAAACCATACACAGAGATAGGTATACGGCGTATCCCGTGCTCACATTGCAGCAAACCGTCAGTTCACCAGTGGAATATATGCGCGAATAAAAACAGATACATGGGAGTATGCTTAAAGTGTGACATAAAGATAAATCAAATCGTCGGTCGCTTTATGAATCTGCCTAAGTCAATGATCGATGATTATGAAGCTAAATCACTGCAAATATGACCACAGCATCCTTAGAGCTATCAAAAAAGATTTACGAGTTGATTGGGGAGCATGAGACGGAGAAGATATGGACTAAGCCGACAACGGAGGAAGAGTCACCCGTGGAAATATTTGATAGGAAAGATGGGTATGTTTTGGTTGGACGTTGGAGCAATGCCATAGAAGCTGGATTTGAATGGTTACCATCACCATCCTTCTCAGAACTCATCCGCACCCTCCCTAAGATTGGGGAGAGAGCCAAGTGGCGGAAGATTGACGGCGTCTCTGTTGAAGAAATGGCCAAACTCCTGAACATGAAATGGCAGGACTTGGAAGTTGGTAAGCTGGCCGAGCTGTACATGTCTGCCCCTACCGAGCCAGAAGGCATGAAAGCCGTTGAAAATTATCTCTTGCCGTTGTTGTAACCCCCTTATTCACACTATCTTGCGCGAATGATATGCAAAAAATTAAGACAATATTTGAACGTGACTGGGACGGAGATAGAACCGTTATCGACAAACTGATTGTAGATTTTGACTTCGCAAATGCCGTCGCTACCGAGAAGCTGGATGGCATGAATGTACGTCTAACGGTTCGTAATCATGTACTGGTTCGTCTCGAAAAACGACGCAACCCAGACAAAGTGCAAAAAGCAAAGGGAATTGAAGACCCTTGGTACAAAGATGCGGATGAAAATAGCACGGAAGACAAATATCTATACGAGGCAGCACGAAACACAGACTTATCAGACATCCCAGATGGTGAATGGAGTGGGGAAGCCTTGGGTCCGAATATCCAAGGAAATTCATTGAACCTTGATAGCCATCGCGTAGTACTGTTTTCGTGTGGTAAAGCTCCAATTCTTGACGCACACCGCTGATATGCCCTCCAAGATCGAAGACTCCCGCTCTCGTTTTAAAGAAGATGTTATAAAGATGCTAGAAAAAGAGATACGCTACGAAAAAGGACAGATAGAAGATGCTATCCAAGAACGGGAAGGTGGTCTTGAAGGCGAGATAGAGGAAAGCGAAATAACCGTAAAAGTTCTTACACGGATACTTGAAACAATCAAAAGTCTCTAGTCATGCTATAATTAAAGGGGTGATGGTCGTCCGCATTAAGGCCAGGGATATAATGCCTCTGGACGTCACCCCTTATGTATGCAAAAAAAGTTCTCAAAGACAGTCGTTAATAAAAAGACAGGCCGAACAAATACAATTAGATATGGTGCTAAAGGCTATAAAATCAAGCCAGGCACAAAAGCAGGTGATTCCTACTGCGCCCGTTCACTTGGCATAGCCAAAAAGCACCCTTCCGCCAGGAAGCCTAACTCTCCAAATGCCCTGTCACGCAAGAAATGGCGCTGTAAAGGCGCTAAAAGCATGAGATAGGTCTCATGGCTCGCCGTGGGCTGACTAAGATGGTGTGGAGGAGTGCGACCTCCTGAACGAATAACACATCATCCCTTGGCCATCCAAGGCGGGAATATGCACCGCAGACGAAGTAGCAACGTCCCTAAATAAGCTTACGAACGTGTCTCTACGGTCAGAGAATAGAGATCGGCACCCAAGGAGTAGGGTTGATGCACAACCCCATAGTGCATGAAACTTGGGTCTCGCTGGTGGTACTCGATGGTGTGTAGGCGTAAGCCTATTTTGGAGGCACATCATGGAGTCCGCACCAGCGGAATTAACCGCTAATAACATTTATCTATGCACCCAACAGTAGGACGCATGGTTTATTTCAAAGCTCGTGGAAGTGCGGACGGGGTTTTTCCTCCACGCGACTTCGCAGCAATCGTGACACGTGTTTACGAAGATGGAGATATCAGCGTTGTGAGTTTTTCTGAGATGGGTATGCGCTTTGAAGAGAAGATTAAGCAAGGTTCGGAAGGTGGATGCTGGGATTGGATGCCATTTCAAAAAGACCAGCAAGCACGTGCAGGATACGCCGAGGCCGAAAAGGCGCAGCAGGAAAGCAAGGCTTAGCTCACGCTAGGCTCTCGCCTCACCCTCATTTGAACGGTTTGCGGTCTAAAACCCGCAAGAGTTACCTCTTCGGAGGTAACGTTGCGAGGCCAGTTCAAGTGATGGGGAGGTGGGAAACCACAAGCGAGGTCTAGTTATGTCATGTCTATGTCACAACGTTACGAAGAGAGCGACGAACATTTTGCTGGTATTGAAGAAGCAATTGCGGAAACGCAACCAAAAGCCACCTTGACAGTAGAGTTCATTAAATTGAACTATCAAGGCTTGGTGGGAAAGTTGCTAACTATTGTCGATGCGAGCTACACAGATCCGATCCAGCGTAAAGCGGTAAAAGACTTGGTGAAGTCCGCTGTTTATACGCAGCTTCAATGGGTGGTCGAATACGCCCTGAACGAGAATATGGATGGCGTAGCGGTGGATGGAGTAACCGCATTTAAGAAAAAAGCCTAATTTAATCATTAGGCCTCGCTGGGAGAAGATGATGATGCGTTATTCCATCTCGAAAGAGGTGGGGTGTTACGTCCGCATCATCTCTTCCCAGCGGGTGAAACGATACAAGGCGTTTTGTCGTGTCCTACGACAAGTGCGTTCGATCCGCACCATTCGCGTCAGGAGGTCACATGAGGAAAAAGAAGTTTCAGGTCAGGATTGTCGTGGTGAAGTCTCACCGCGGCAAGGGTCGCAAGTTCTCCATGATCTGCAAGATCGAAAGGAAGGTGCGCCATGTCGGCAAGTGAGGGGGTCGTTCTCGCCCTCGCCACGATCATGTTCCTCGTCGTCCACCACAAACCTGTCAGGAGGGGCAAATGGTCTCGGTGAGGTGTCTCATCCCTGGCATGGATGCCGTGAGTGTGGCCACTCCACAATCGGGCATCCCCGCGCTTCGACTGCTTCAGCACCACGCGCCCAACCTGGGTATCGAATGCCTGGATCATTCCGGCAAGTCGGTCACGATCACCCTCGTGAATCTGGACTTCTCCCATGACAACCTCCGCATCCTAAACGTCTCCTCTACTCGAACGGACGTGATGGATAAAGCGCAACTCGCCGCGCTGGGGCGAGCCACCACCGGTAACGCGCAAGCGACCGCGCCTTCGGGCGGAGAAAGGAACAGGTGACGTACACCTAAAAAGCGTTCTTTACTACTAGGGGGTCTAACCACCCCCTTTACCTTACCCATGCATAGCTTTAGCACCGAAAAGCAAAAGAACCTGTGGCTTAAACGTCACGAGGATTACAAAACTATTTATAGAAAAATGACTCCTTTGGAGAAGATTGTGGCTACCCTCCACTTTGATGTTCAGGATGATGGCTTTAGGATGGGGCTTGTGGATTGCGCTAAGGCTTTGGGTCAAAAACCAAAGAAGATCTCAAGAATTATCAAAGATTTGGATTCAAAGATGTTGAGATCGCTAAGAGATAGGGTATACTAAGTGCGTCTTCGCTCTGGTTGGCTGCGGTCAACCCGCCTAAAAACGAAGTAGGGCGAGACGAATGCGGGTGACGGGTTTCGACTCGTCATTTTGCATATAAGGCATCAAGCGACACCCCTTGACAAGAAATAATGTATTATGACAAACTGAGAGCGAGAAAAAGGAGGGTGGTAGCTCCTAAACAGACACGCCTATATCCTTTGACTCCCAATAACAAGACTTACCTGTTCTAAGCTCATAGAGCTAGAATGGCGGTCGGCAAAAGCAAAACGTGAGGGTAAACCCTAGACTCATACCAGCTATTTGTCTCAAGAGTCCATCTCGCACGAGATATAAAAAGACCAGCTTATGCTGGCCTTTTGCTTATTTCTTTTTGCCACTTGCTACACGCTTGATTTCTTGCGCTAAAGCCTTGTTGGAGTTCTTAGTAACTTTCTTTGAAACGTTTGCAAGGGCTAGGCGCATTACACCAGAAGAAGCCATAGTTATTTCTTACCTTTCTTAGCCATTTTAGCAGCTCCTTTTTTCATGAGCTTGGTCTCCATCTTTTCATCCTTCATTGATTCTTTAGGCATTTTACCCTTTTTAAGAGCTTTCTGATGGCGCTCAATGAGTTCGCCTGGATATGCTGGCTTGCGTTTAGATAATTTCATATAAGATTATTATAGCACTTTTTTATTTAATTGAGAAAAGGAATAGGGTCTACGGCTCCAGAGTATCCGTTATTTACGTTCTTTTCCCAGCCTGATGGTCTGTATTCAAAATGAAGGTGAGGGCCACTTGAAAATCCTGTATTCCCAGTTAACCCAATTCTTTGACCTGCTTTTATCTTATCCCCTTTGGAGACATAAGACTTCGTTAAATGACCATAAATGGTCATGCAGCCATCTTTACCGCGTAAACGAATGTGAGTGCCATAACCACCAGCATCAGCACGCACAACTTCAATAATACCTTCATGAGCCGCAGTAACATAACGACGAGCGAGAGGAGAATCAATGAAGCGTGTACGTAGATCTATCCCATTATGCCCTTTGAGACCAAATTGAGCATAGATCTTAGGGTTGGCTCCAAATGATTGAGTGATGAACCATTTATCAAGAGGTTTAAGTAATTTCATATAGATATATTCGACCCTGCCTGTTCGTCACTCCAGGCAAAGGCGAGATACCTAGTAAAAAGCTTGTGCAAACTTCACAAAAAGCCTATTAGGCATCTCTTTCAAGATTACATCTCTTGAGCAGGTGGAGAGGTTAAACCCTCACCAGGAGCTTCACCAAGAGCATGGCTCTGTACGCCATTCGTTTCTTCACTCCCACCCGTTGGGGCGCTCTGAGGAGCAAAAGGCTCATTACGTTCCTGGCCGCGTCCTTCACGGATGGTGTTAATGCCAGAAATAGCCGTGTTCACAGCTTGAGGACCACTCGTGCGGATAAACTCGCGTACTTCGTCAGCAGTAACACCGCTTGAAGCCATCAAAGCTAATTCCTCTTGGTCAAAAGATTCTACGTCGTGGGTAACAGTTCGTGACATATGTATAAGATAATGATTAAGGCTTTCGCTCCAAGACCACGCCAATAGTCCGTGAGCTAGGAGAAAAGCCCTAAGACTTTTCTTGAGGTGGGTTCACGTAGTCAGGGATTGGAATATCACACGAGACACGCGCTCCTTTAACAAGCATAGAAAGCAGGGTAAATGCTACAGCTAATGCTTCTTTTGCATGTTCAGGGAAGAGATAGGCGATAGAAACAGACACGCCAAGAACAGCAAGAGCCTCGACGGTATGTAAAATAGTTGAAAGCGTTTTTTGGCTCATATTAAGCAGTATAACGAGGATTAGGGGCGCGTGTTTTAGGCTTTAATTTAAGTTTTGGCTTGGCAGATTTCTTAAGCGTCATTGTTCGTGATGGTTTTAATATGAGTTTTGGCATATTTATTTAGTATATTGCACTTCGTAAGGACTTAATTTGCCTTTTAAGAAAGAAACATCTGACTGCACGAACGCTGTAGTGGTTGAGATTTCCTGTAGCTGAGTTGTTATGACCCCGCCTACACCTATGAGGATAGTAACCATTATACCAATAATCCAATAAAAATGCTTGAATGATACCTTTTCATTCAGACTTACTCGTAAGGCTCTTAATTCAGATGTGGTTCCAGCCCGATCTAAAGCACACTCATTTTTATATGCTTCAAATCTAGCTTCTAGCACATCTATGCTCGTGTTCATACTAAGACGTTATGAGAGATCTGCTCGTTGTTATTGGACTGCGAGCAGTGGAAATAACTGATCTAGCCGTTGTAATAGCTGATCTATTAATTCCTGGACTAAAAGTTGACCAGGATGCAGAAGCCCCCAAGGTCGTTGTATTCCCATTGCCAGATACATCAGCGCTGGTAGACCCAGAGCCTTCTGTCATGGCGCAATCAAGCCTTAAGTTTGATTGCAAAGAAGAGCTGGTTACATTGCTAAAATATCTATTTCTATGCTCTGAAAGAGAGCAGCCAATCGCATACACTCGTTGGCGATATAGATACCCTTTCATTGTTAATCCTGACCCACCGGAGAAGTATGAACCCCAACGCAAAGTGCCTGAGTTAGCTCCTATCGAACCACTCAGGCCGGTTACCTCTTCAGTCAATTTTTCTCCATTCACAAATAAGTTAATGGCAGATCCTGTGTAGGTTGCTGTAAGCAGGTTCCATTCGCCCCAATTAACCAATTTTGAAGTAGCATTAACAATATTTCTTGTAGTTCCATTTATAGACGAGTACCAACTAATTGACCCCGTTGATCCAATAATAATCAAAGGAGAGGTTGTCACCCCAGCAACGGAGTTGTCCATTAACACAAAAGCTTTCCTTGAGCCTTGCGGGTTTAGCCAAGCCTCAAAAGAAACTGCCGCAGTTGGGTTGAGGGTAGCAGAAAAAGCACAAGAAAGTGCATTGTTTGGCACTCCATCTGATCCATTTAGGAAAATGGAATACGGGATATTTCTAACAACAGAACGAGGCATATTATGGACGTGGTAATGGATCGGCCATTAGACGTTCTCTTGATTTGCAGAATGTGTTTAGCGCATCTGATAGAACAGATTCATGTTCTGATTCAAGACAAGCATACTCTTGAGTTTCCGTGTATCCATCATCTTGCTCGAATAAAACCAGATATTTCATCAGGCCACCTGGATACGGTGACTGTGAAATAATTGTCTTGTTTTGTGGCATACTCTTATGTGAATTGTCGTGGGTAAATGGAGGATGAACGAATGTCAAGGATGTCGACAACATACCCGCCCCCTAAGGAGGTATCTATGGTGAGTGGGACGATCTTTAGGTAAGTGCCGAAGGATAGATTCGATGCGGTCGTATCTGCATATGAATATTTGATAGTCCACGAGGTGGGAGGGTTCCCAGAGGAACCTATGCCCCACATGGCGCGGATCAAACCCCCATTAGAGGAGAGACGGAGCCAGAGCTGTCCACCTGTGCGCTGACCAGCGTCCGGACCAGCCGACCACCCAGCCGAGGAATACGAACCGCCCTCCACACGACCCAGTTCCACGTTCCCGTTCCCCCAAAGACCGATTTGCACAGCATTGCTTCCATCCCTTCCGGCAACAAGAACGATACGTGTCTGACTGCTCGCATCACCAGTCACGACTTGCAAGCGGACAGCGATGTCCCAAGAATCCTGCGTGAGAAGGAAGGACGAGTTGACGATCTCCCCATATCCGGTAGTTGAGGGGGCGATGGATACGCGCGCCTTCGTCCCTGCCGTCCATGTGATGCTTGTCCCTACACCGCCCGTGCCTTCCGTCCACCCAGCCCCCGTGAGCGGATCACGGCGAACGAGGGCGGGGCCTCCATATGGATAAATAGTTGGCATACATTTTATCCATTAGAGCGTGGCTGTCGTGTAATAAACGGTAACAATTAAATCACCAGCACTTCCAGCGGTAAAAGTCGCTGCTGTAGATGAATTTCCAATAGTAAGAGCGGTAGAGAATAGTTCACCATTTTTGCCTAGCTCTTCTGGCGTAAGATTGTATCCCCCAGATGCTGGAATAAGAACAGGTGCAACAGAAGGTGCGGCACTTCCTGAAATAGAAGATGCGTTATTTAGATACAAATAACGAGGAGAAGCTGTCGTATTGATAATCCTGGCACCAACTAAGAGTAATGGCAGACCACCACCAATCGTTTGAGTGGTGAAACTTGTATATGTTACTGAAGTCGGCTTATTGGCTGAGGCGTTAACAAACTTTGGGGAAACAGACAAAAACTTATTAACATCATTTTCACCAGATAAAAGTGTGCCAAATGAAGTCCAGCTATTTCCATTCGCATCATTATTTATCGTAGACCAATCTCCATCTGTGCCAGCGCTGGATGCTGGAGTATCACGACGGACAGCGCCATTTTTGACGATTATCTCACCATTTGTCGAGGCTGTGTCTTCAGCGATAGCAATTGACGAAGTGCCAGAAGGAAAGGAGGCATTGGGGCTTGCCGTGTAATTGTACGTTACACTTGTCATTGTGGACGCTGTAGTAGCCTTTTTACCAATCAAAAACCCTCTACGGTAATCAATGATAAATTCCCCATTGCTAAGAAGAGCGCCTACTTGTTCAGCGCGGGTAGCTGGAGTTGCATTATCAAGAGCCTCTAAGAGAGTTTGAATGGTTGGCTTGGCTGAAATCTCAAGTTCTGTCGTAAGAGCTGAACACGTATACGCCAAAGATGTATCGTTTTTCGTCGCAATGTTCGTTCCTAAGCTGTTTAAGATGTTTTTGTTTGCAAATGTAGCATCAACAACAGTTCCTGCGGCTTGCCCAGCGTCTGATGTTCTTACCCCTGCCGCGTAATAGTAAAGCTGTACCGTTGCTGAGCTAGATGTGGCTACCGTGGGCGAAGAGTTCGCTTCATTTATAGGTAATGCACGCTTTTGACTAACTTGTTCTTGTCCTCGTAAAACTGTAGACATAAATGTTTTACACTCTCATGACGAAAACAAACAGAGTTCCCCTGCCGTCGTCTGAAAGCACAAAGCGAATAAATCGAGTTCTCCGGAGGAAAAGAAATCTTGCATCCATTATAGCACAAACCCCGCAGGTTTAGTACGGGGTATTGACTTAATGCTCAATTTATGCCTACGCTATAACTATATGATCTTACTTGGTTTACAGCTTTTTGTTGGTTTCGCTATTGGCAGCGCTATTTTAGGCGCGATAATCGCTGGAGTTGCTTATCTCTACAATAACTGGGATTAGTCCACTGCTTTTTCCGCTAAGTTCTCGGCCTGTTCGAGTATTTTTTCTTGTTTCAATGGGGCTGTACTTTCAAGCATCTCTCTGAGTAACTGTCTCTGTTTTTTGCGTACGTCTGGAACAAGGTCTTTTACCTTGCCTTTGATTATATCAGCGAAACCCACCGCCCCCTGGATAGGGTGGCCAGTAAAAGCATCATACGTAGCCTTGCCTCCCTGCATAACTGTATCTATACCTCGTGTAACTGTTGCTTTGGCAGAACGTGGATTAACTAGATCATACAGATCATCTAATCCATCCGTAAATAGAATCATGCGCCTAGGATCTCTTACTGCCTCTTTTGGAAAACCAGCTCTAACCGCTGAATCAGATAAATCTCGTAATATTACACCATGTTTTTCACCAGTATTTGAGATCAAACGTGGCAAAATTTCTGCGATCTTACCTTCGAGGACTTCATCCTCTTTCCCGTAAAAGTCTTTACCCAAGTATTTCATGAACTTGGTTAGACCATCTTTAGCAACTGCATACTTTTGGTTCATCTCTGCGTACTTAGGACTGAGAGCCGCCAACGGTTCTTGGAGGGATTCTCTTACATTATCAATAAGCGGAGAGAGCACATCGGAGAAAGGTTGAGCTGATTTTTTGTTGTCTTGAGCCAATTTAAACAATCTTTGACGCATCATGCGAATCTCCTCTGGAGTTCTAAAGATGATTCGCCCCTTAGCTTTAGGTGGGTGTAATTCATCGAATACTTCTTGTATGATTTTACGATCACCAGAAGAAGACCCACCTTTAAACAATGAATTCTCAAAGTCTAAGACTGGCACGCCTTTGTCATCAAACAAGATCTTAACCCCCTTATCATCAAGCCAGGCTCTAATAACCTGAGTAGGCTCATTGAGTGGCAATGGCTCTTTAGGCATGGAAGCGACGAGGCCATCTAAGGCTGCCCCAGCTTGACTTTTTACCTTTTGCAGATAGTTCACCTGATCCATGATCGGCTTTGCCGCAACTACGTTAGGATGCCTAGCTGATTCATGCATTTCTTTGTATTCGGCCATATCCATAGCTTTTAATGCATCTGCGCGTTCAGCCTGTGACATTTCTGCGATAGTGTTAATACGGCCTTCTCTAATGCCGTTCTTTATAGCTCGTTTTTTTAAGCTTTCCTCTATTGGTGTAGCATCAGGGGCTTTGGGTGGGAAAAGATCATCATCAAGATCATGCAGAGCGCCCTCAAAAGGCTTTGGGTCTTCTGGTACTTGCTTAGTCCAATGCGTAGCTTCTGTAATTCCCGCCTCTTTGCGTTTAGCGGCTTCCACAACATCATCAGCGGCCTGAGCAAGCGCCCCACCTTTTTGTTTACTCACAGCTTCAACAAAGCTGTCAGACGCGCTAGAGAAATCACGCATTCCACGAATAGCCTTAGAGCTTGCTTGCCCTAACTTTTCAACGCCTTTAGCAGCGAAGGGTACAGCCGTACCAAGAACTAGACCTGTACCGTATCCATAAACACCACTTTTAAGAATATCTCCAGCCGTCGCGTCTTCATCTTGAGCCGTAGCACCAGCCGAACCAATAGCAGATCCAACCGCTTCCTTTTTAGCTGTTGAAAACCCTATTTTTGCTAATTCCTTAGCCGTATTAGCTCCTTTTGCTAACTTCACCGCGCCTACCGCCTGTGGCAATGCCATGCCATAAGAAGCGAGTTCTGCGCCAGCTCCAAAGGTTTCTAAAGTGTTTCTCCCAAACCCGCCCCCTTCCTCCACATCCTGCCCAATCTTGTAGGCATCTGTGATATCACCTTCTTTATATCCTAAAGCACTCTCAACTCCCCTAGCTAAGTCAGTACCACGCTCTAATGTTCTCTCAGCTCCCGCTTGATCACCCATTCCTAATTGAAGAGCTGATTTTGCAGCGGTTAATCCTGTGCTTGCAAACCTTAAAGGTGTTTGAGCTAGGCTTCTTGCAAGATTTGAGAAAATGCCTCCAGACGATGTATCCATGTTTACTGGTTCATCTTGAATCTCATCTTCTCTAACAGTCTGTTGAAAAGATGGAGAGGCTGAGGAAGAGTACTTCCCTTCATTAAGTTTTTTTACGATTCTGCTGTAGTCAATAGGCATATTTATTTGTAAATAGAGTCATAAAGACTAGGCGTCATAATCGTGCGGAAGGTTGCATCATTTCCTTGTCTCCAGGCTCTTCTCAGTCCATCTAATTTTGCCATGTTTAGATCATAAGAGCTGCTAATACTTGGGAATAGACCATTATATTCTTTCATTTCAGATTCAGTAAAAGCTGCACCAGAAACTGATTGTCGATAATCAATAAGCGCACTTCTAATCTGGGTAGCGATAGATTTTTTGTGAGGGTCTTCGATACGCCCAATCTTTTCTAACATTTCCGCTTCCGTTCCAGATACTAAGCCAGTGTCACCACCTGCATCTTTATAGTCTTTAAGTAATTTCTCAATATTATCCAAGGCTTGAATACCAACCTCACGACCACGAATCTTTGTCTGCTCTGCCGTTGGCAAAGATGTAATTGCGGATGCTTTAAGGAGTTGCTTGACACCTTCTGTATCTCCACGCTGCAAAGCCTCATTAACCGAACTAACCATCTGCTTACCTGCGGCCACGGAAGGGGCTGTAGCAGCAATAACACCAATAGCTTGCTTAATAGGCTTAAGGCTTTCTATCTCTTGTTTATAGGCAGCTTGAACTGTTGAGAGAGGTAATGACATGCCAGACGCTTCCTCCATACCTTTGCGGAAGTCCTCAAAGGAAGTTTCTGTTACATCTTCTTCTGGTTTTTGCTTCTTAATATCGCCAAGCGTCATGCCTGGAGCAGCATTATAGCCCATATCCCTGTACGATTTTATCTCAGACGCGGAAAGCGGCTTGTCTTCCTCCGGCGAATCACGAAGGACTTGAGGGGTGGCTCCTGGACCCACCTTTGGCAATTCAGGGGCAGGATAATTGGAAATCATCTTAAGCGTGTCGTCATCAAGATAGATCTTTCTACCATGACCAATCCTTCCATCCAATCCATAATTACTCTCAAAGGCTGTAATGTATTTTTTGCCATTTGTGGGGTCAGTTCCAACACTTTCAACAAAGCCAATATGACCATTTGAACCAATACTCTGCACAAATGTCATCCCTGGTTGAATATCTTCCACATTTTTAACAGCATAAGGGCGCAAAGGGTCTAATTTAGACTGCAAAGAATCACCTACGACACCTTTTCCATAGAAGTAGTTACACATCGCCCCACATTGGCCAGCATTTTTACTGCCTGGAAGGGCAGGGCCAATCTCCCCCGTAGCAAATACACCTTCATCCCATGCTTTTCTCCCATCAGAAGCGTAGATAGGCTTAGATTCACCCGTTTTAGCGTTAATAGCCCAAAAAGTACCGTCATTCATCTTCTGTGTTGACCAACCTTCTTCCGGTTTTGTGATGCCTAAATCAAATGTTCTGACCGTACCAGTTGTTAGGTTGCGCTCCCACGCCATCAATCTGCCGCTTTTATCCATTTCCGTCCCACTAGCAAAATTAGCAGCGTTTCTTCCCTGATAAGTATATGTGTGATCGCCAATCTTAACAGTTCCAGTTCCTCCCGTTTTATCAAGAATGGTGAATAAATCAGTAGCACGCTTCATTTCCGCAGCCTCATCAGATTCCTTCTTTTTCTTTACGGCTGTGTTGTATTGAAGTGTGTAAAGATCCTTTGTGTAACCGTTATAGGATGCAAGTCCAAGCTTTTCCCGCTGAGCGTCCATCTTAGAGAAAAGGGACTGATCAATGCTTTCTGGTGGTTTAGCCAGTTCTGCCATCGCATCAATCTCATCTTGTTCGTCCTTAAATCTTTGGCGAGCATCTGCAATAGACTTTGTTGTGAGATTGTATAGATCTTCAACACCTTTTTGCTTTTGTGCTTCAAAAGCCATCAAAGCGTTATAGGTTTTGTCTAATAACTTTACATTGTCATCTTGAATAGCTTGTTTTGCAGCAAGGAGAGTGGTCTGCATCTGCATGTCAATCTCACCTATTTTTGCAATGCCTTGGTCAATCGCCCCTTTAATATTGCCTAATTCAATTTCGGGGGCGTACATGCTTCTGCCTTCGCTAATACCAGCTACACGAACACCCTGCTCATAAGCAGCGTTAGCTTGTTTTTGCATGGCAATTAAACTTTCAAACCGTTGGCCAATATTGTTCAACTGGGATCTTTGTGCATCATTCAATGGGTAAGTCCCATTGATAATCTGATTCATTCTAGAGTTGTAATCATTATAGGCTGTTTGAAGATTTGCATTTGAAGCATTTAAGGCAAGAATAGCCCGATCTTCTGGGGTTTGTGAGGCATTTGTTAAAGGGAGGGTGGTGGCAGAAGGGCTGCTAGAAGCTGCTGTGTTGGAAAATAGAGGATTGCCAGCCGCATCTCTTCCTGTCTGAACCCATCCCTCAGCGAGACCAGTACCAGCTTCATTTAATGGCACTCTATCAGATGTTACACCGGATGAACTTCTTGCAGATGGCGAATTGTTTGAGGTTGGAGATGTTGCGGCTGAAGCTGTAGAAGAAGATGGAGTGAGTGCAGGATTTCTTACCCAGGAGTTTCCCCCATCATTAGAGATAAGTGAGCCATCAGCCCCAAGTCTCGCGCCAGATGGAGCTGAAATTGATGCTGACGTTACACCCCCTGTATTTGAAGAAGGCGCTCCGCCAGGATTTGATCCAGTCATGCCAGCAAACTGTCCCATCTGTTGAGCTGTAAGTCCCTGAGCATTTACAGCCGCAGATCGTTGATTTACGGCAGCCGCTTGATCGTTAAATGCTGTTACAGCAGGTCTTGAAGTGACAACCGCAGGGGCAGATGCAGGGGCAGACGCACGGGCTGGTGACACAGGAGCGGCTACCGTTTGGGCGGTAGCTGGTCTTGGGGTCATGTTTGTGTTTGCAGCCACAGGTGTCATGTTTTGAGATGACATGTTTGGTGCAGGGGTCATTGGAAGAGCGGCCATAGATTAGATGCCAAGAGCAGAAGAAATCTTACGAACAACGCTTTGACCATCACCGCCAGCTCCACCCGCTCCACCTGTTTCTCCAGTGCCGTTGCCAGCTCCACCTGCTCCACCCGCTCCACCTGTTACAGTGAAGGTGGCGCTATTTGCTGTTACTGAGCCAGAGTAGAGTATGGCGATAAACCCACCGCCGCCACCGCCGCCACCGCCGCCTCCAGCGCTTCCGCCACCTCCTGCTCCTCCAGCAGCTCCGACTGATCCAGTATCACCAGCCACGCTAAATGTGGAGGTAATGTTGATATTCCCACCCACAAGGAAAATGATACACCCTCCTCCGTTTCCTCCCGTTCCTCCTGTTCCACCCACGCCACCATTAGAAGATCCGCCGCCGCCTCCTGCTCCTCCTCCGCCTAAATGAGTAAGGGCAAGTAGGCGAGCAATGCTCATACCCGCAGAATAGCTTTCTTTGCCAGAAGCTGTGCCTCCTGCTGTTGAGCCACCACCTGTGGAGCCAGCTATACCTGGATTGCCTAAGCCAGCTCCTCCTGCTCCACCACCACCACTTCGCCCAATCACACTAAATACACCGCCAGCGCCTCCAGTTGGTGCTGTGGCCTTAATAGCTGTAGCGGCAAAGTCTGGTGCTGTCCCTGCTGAACCTGGATTTGTACCACTACCACCACCAGAACCACCAACAGCTCCCACTCCACCCTTGCCAGCACGGGTAACAGCCGGAACGGTTGAAGATGTCACCGTCAAATCTCCCTGCACTAAAATAATGAGAGGTGCGTTATCTAAATTGCTGCCTGTTGTAAGACTGGCTGTGCCTGTAAGGGAAAAGGAAGTGTACTGATAAATATACTTACCAGCAGTATTTAACGTTGTGACACCTGAAGTTTGTGCAAAAGCCCCATCAGATCCATCACCAAAATCCGTGCCAATTAAGCGAGAATCTAAATAACTTTTTCTTACAGCATCGTTAGCAGAATCAGCGTCTGATGTAATTTGTAGGTTGTCAGCAGTGAAACTATAAACCGCGCCAATTGTGCGGGCGCTATTTAGGAATCCTTGAGCCAAGGTTCCATCAGCCCCTAAGACTGGGACTTTGTTTACATCTCCAGCGCCAGCGCTTGTGTTCGTGAAGCTTGAACCAGCAGGGACAATAACAGCCCCCGTTCCGCCTGTGCCAGTTCCTGCTGCTAACTCTGCCCCTGTAGCAATCTCAACAATACCTTTTACGGTAGTTGAAGCATTAACCGTACCAGAGAAAGACGTTCGAGCTAATTGACCAAATGTGACAAGTTTTTCATTAACTCCTGTGTCCGTATCCACAGTTAAGCCAGGGCGGTCTGCGGTTGTAAACGTCCATTCACCTGTCACCGTTTCATCATTCCCTTTATTTGCAAATTGATTAAGAAGTCCAGAGGTAATAGCCACAACGGCTGTCGTCCCACCAGAGTGAGGTTTAAACAAGCCAGACGTTTCCGTGTAAGGACTGAGGCACAGCACATTTTTAACACCCGTAAGGGTTGTTGTGCCGTTTGAGTTTAATGTTACCCCAGTAAATGAGATCTGTTCTTCATTAGATCCAGCCCCTGGCTCTAAGGTCATAAATCCCTTGTCACCAAAGTCGGCCATTGTGAGCTGAACACCGTCTATCGTTTTAAATGAAGATAAGACAAGTTCAACGTCTCCAATAGAAGCACCAGAGCTATAAAGACTGAAGGCTAAAAGTTGTGGGTATTTTGTATTAGACATATCTTTTTAGATTAGGATGCGAGAGGTGGATCGTAGATTGAGCTTTGGCCTTCCGAAGTGAGTGTTGCGTTGGTTGAAAAAGAGACTAACTCCCACCGACTACCTATTTCATCCGACCCAAACCCTATTTGCTCTTCAAAATAAGGGGTCTTATTAAATGTTTGAACCAATCGGAATTTAGGCGGCGTACTTAATGGGTCTGATTCATAAGCTGTCCCACCAATTGAAACGCTGCCGATAGGCGCTTTTCCTATTGAGGCATCATCAATAACAGGGATGATGTTACGACTTGGAAGTTCTCGCCATGACCAGGAAGAGACCGGACCATTAAACTCCCTTCTTAAATAGCCTGTTAGCTTTGTCGCCTGAGTTTTGTAACCCTCCACAAAAAACTCATTACTTGATTTTGTTGCCGTGCGGTCTCCATGAGAGTCATAAGCAAAGAGCGCTAAGCATCTATAAGGCTTTCCATCATCAGATAAGCCTGTGAATAGTTTAAATGTGTTTGATTCTGAATAAGCATGACCATATAACTCACCTCCAATGATTGAGAGACATCCAAATGGCAATACTTGGGGAGCTTCCCAGTAATGCGTGTTGGATGGACCGACGGTTGAATCGTCTGCATCTGCTGTCATGTTATAGATAAGCATGATTCCCTCTTTTGGCTTTGTGACAAACAAAAACTTTTGAAAATACAAAATCCTCCCATCCGTAAAGTCTGCATTTTGCACATCATGGACGATTGAGCCGGAAATATCATTTACTTGAGGGTCGGTAAGGAAGTTAGATGAAAGACCCATTGTATTTATCTGAACTTCATTTGAGACAAATGCAATAAGATTTTTTATCTTTACAGCCAATCCAGGCGCTTGACATGCCTGGTTTGAAGTTGTTTTTATTGGGACAATTGTAATTGCTTCTTTTGCATTATCAGCAGACAGAGTGAACTTCGTTTGATACCAATAATCCTTGCCAGCACTCATGAACATTGAATCGGATTGAGGTTGTAGCCTGGTTGGCACACCATCGAGTGTTAGTCTAGCCCCCTCTCCTACTACTCTAGGCGTTGAAAACGTGTAGCTCTGAAAATTGTTGATTGCGGAAATATAGACGGAGTTATTTTCTGCACCGGAAACATAAATCTGGTTATTCAGGTTTTCAATAATCTGATTCTTCAAAGTAGCTGGAATACCAGACATGCCAGCGTTAGGTAGAACTTGGGGGGTTTGGTGGATGATTGAATCAACAGGCTCTGCTGTTGGATTAGCAGATAAACCAACTAAATAAGCCCCAGTTATGTAAGAATATGTGTAGTTATTAGTGTTGGCTGTGACAGATTTTGTATAGGCATTTGTTACTAAAAATCCTTGGCCACCCGCGCCAACACCGGCTGTATCAGTAAGCCTAATAAATCCTTGAGCAATGGTTGTTATATCTACTGTACACCCCGCTCCTGTACCTCCAGAAGTCACTTTACCGCCTCCGGTTGTATACCCACTCCCAGGGGTTAAGAGGGTGACAGCCGTGACAACTCCAGCCGTATGAGCCGCCACACGTAGCGTAGCCCCTGTCCCGCCTGTTGTGATCGTCAAAATATCACCCACCACATAGCCAGCTCCCCCCGCAGTCGGCGCAGAGGCTAAAACAGCAACACTGCCCGTAGCCCAGGAAGTCTCCGCAATCGTAGAAACAGCCCCAGACCACATGAAAATGTTAGACGTTCCATCTACCCACAAATTCAAATCTTTTAATTCATTTGTGAAGTCCCAAAAACGGCAAGCATAGTAGGAAGATCCAACGGAAGAGTATAAATCTATCCAATAAACTTGTCCTTCCGTGAAGGTGTTTGAAAGGTATCTCTGCCCAGCTTCAGCCACGTATCTATACTGTAAAACCCCATCAGACCCTGTGGAGTTAAACCCGACACGTAGATTTCTTTCCGTCCCATAATGCGTGCGCCAGTCAAAAGACCCATAAATACCCTGGCCTGTGTTTGCTGGACTTCTTTGACCATCCAAAACGTATCCTGGCCTACTTCCAACACGTTTAAATGTGTTCGTTAAAACGTTCTGCGATCCCTTAACCATGATGTTAGGGCTGATAACCGAAACATCCTCACGGTTTCTATATCCGAAAGGAAAGTCATTCCTGATATTTCCAGCGAGTGGGTCAGAGGCTTTGGCCATATCATGGTCTTAAAGTAACCCCGCCAAATTTATTAGCGTATGAAGATCTACGCACGTTGTAATAAGAAGAGACAGCTTTTTGAGTTTGAGATGGATATTTTCTGTTGTAGGACATCACAGAATCCATGTAAGCTCTTTGGAAAAAGGAAAGGTCAAAAGATGAATCTTTACCTTGCTGCTGTTGAGCTGCAAACACCGCTAAGCAATTAGTAAAGACCCCATAAGAATCTGTATCGAGGTTTAGAAGGTCAGAATCAACCGTTACCTTTTCCTTAAAAGCTCCAGAAACATCTCGAAACAAATATTTAGAGTAGTATTCAATCTCATAAATCGACCCCAAGGAAACTACAACTGAATCAAAGTAAACCGGAGAAGCCGATCCCGTGATCGTTGTTGTAAATCTTAAATAATCAACCTCTGTCACGTCTGGCGTGCCTGTTGTAGTCGCTGTTTGCCAATCAAAACCTACTAAGTTCCACCCAGTTACAAATGCCGTTCCATCCCATTGAGATGTAACAGATTTTGACCAATAATTAGATGAATCACTGCCCCATCTAAGCGTCAAAGAGGTAGGAAAATTAGACTGATTGTATACCCAGGCAAACAAGACAGAGCGGCTTAGATAATTTGTTAAATCTAAGGCTGTCATTGTTGAGTTTTCAATATACCCAGTACCACTCAACGAATAACGAAGAGAACCAGACCCTTGAACGTAGTAGATTTGTTCAGTTTCAATGTTAGAAGCCCCTCCTCCAGTAGACCATGTGCCATTTTCAGTAACTGAATCACAACTATTGAGCAAAACATTAGCTAATGCAGGAATAGCTATCTTTAACGTCTTGTTATAGGTATTCCAATTTACCTCAATAGCTGAACCTGAGCTGATTTGCGTCTTTACACGATCAAACTCTTGAGAAAGTAACTGGACAGGCACGTCATCGAATCTCCTGTTAGCCTGTGGGCGGAGGTCGATAAGACGATTACCTTTTAAATCAGAAGGGCATGAAGCGTCAAAAGATGCTTGGCCGTATAGAGGGGTTGTTAATTGAATCGTGCGACGAGTTTCCTCAAAATCACAATCATCGAGGCATTTTACAGCCGTATCATACAAAAGACCGTAAAAATCGGTAAGCTGATTCGCAGTCGTGCCATGCAACTTACGTGCAACAGCATTTTTCAGGTCAGATACGTTATAGGCCATAGGTTAATATTCTTATCCCTACCCCCATAAAGGGGCAGGGGAAGAAGATTAGGTCGTGCCAGCGAAGCGAAGAATATACTTCGAGCCAGTAACCGTTCCAGCCAACGTACCCGTAGAGGTAGCGGAGACTTTGAGGCGATCACCTTTAGCAACTACTAAGTTACTTGCCGTTCCGCTCAATGTAAGCGGAAACTTGCCATTAGCCACGATTGCAGCGCCTCCGGTTGCTTGGGTCGTGTTAGCGGCCGTAGCTGCAAGCATAACCGTTGTTCCAGCACCTGCCTGTCCTAAGTTCGTAATGGTAAACGTGATGTAGTTTGTGTCGTTCGCTGCCAAGGCATCAGTACCAGAGAAATCAACGGACGCAAGTGTGCCAGCCTCTGGAACAATAATGTATTGGTCAGATGCTCCGGTCGTTGCTTTGGTGAACGTATCCGTAAGTACGGATTTAGAGGCCGCAGGTGCAGAGAGAGATGATCTTGTGAGAGCATCGCCAGCATATACCCCACTTTCATTAAAGATGGGCGTATACGTGCCATCAGAAAGTTTGATATAGAGAGCTGTAAACCCAGTACCTGCGGGTTGGTTTGTTTGAGACATAGATTTATAGGAATGGATTAGAGGCTAACCCCCTTAAAAGGAATCAGCCTCTTCATCCGTTAAGCTCAAAGGCCAGTAGACCCCACAATTCCCGCCCAGTCCGCAGCAAAGTAAGCTTCACGGAAGTTACCCTGGTACTTGTAGGAGCGGTTATCGCTGTATTCCCAAGATACAAGAGCCGTTTGAACGCCTTGGCGCACAACACGCTTTAATCCGTGGAACTTCGAGAGCAAGAACCATGCTGTGTTAGACCCACCTGCGTTAGCACCAAGGTAAGGCGAGGTCATTACCTCAATACCGAAGACGGAAACATAGATGTTAACCGCGTTGTTTGCGCTATCAGAGACAAGCACAGACTGGGTGATCTGACAGGCGTTCTTGAAGTTCGCAGGAGCAACGACAAGGTAGCAACCTTCGGAACCAAGAATAACGCCACGTTGGTTGACCTGTTCGCGCAATGCGACCATTGCTGTGTTAAGGGTTGTATCCGTCAAAGGTCCGGTGATCAAGTTGCTTACCGTGTTTCCATTAAGGGTAACGTGAGAAGCGCTGATAAGAGCAACACCATCAGGCGTAAGCGTCGTGGTAAAAGCACCACGGAGCAAGCCAAAAGCATTACTATCTTGAGTGACGCGAGCCATGAGAGCGAATTGACGAACGTCTTCCGCCCAAACATCGTGCATGTTGTCGTCAAACAAGTTCTTGGAGATCAAGATCTTCTGACCGAAGTCAGAAACAAGAACCGTGTTTTTGTATCCAGCTTTTGGCGTGTCAGATGGAACCGTTTCAGTTTCGCCAATTGCGCTCCACAAACCCGTTCCCATGTTCACCTGGTGAATATAGGCCGAATGGGTTGTAGGGACTTTGCGGAACAATTTACCATTTTCTGCGGTTGCAACACCCCAGTTTCCGCCGCTTCCAGTTTCAAACTCTTGAAAAAATACGCTATCAAGCTCTGTACGGGTGATAGCAAGGTTGTCTGCCTCGGTGAACATATTATGTGTTCAATGTTAATAATAATTAAGCTAACGTTGAAACACCAGCGCGGAAGCTAAAGGCAACCTTGCCTGGGTATCTCGTAATATCAAGAGGCTGAATAACACAACCATAAGTTGCGCCATCAGCAGCAAGAATCGTGTATTTTCCAGCCGTAAGATCAATAAGCACACGATCACCCACAAGAGCGTCATATTCTGCTTGCGTATCAAACGCCGTAGAATCATTAGGGCTAATCAACCAAACGTCGCCAGAATCAATAGGCACAACTTCAACATAACCAGCAGCAGAAGCCGTGTTGGTGGATACCGTGGATGCAATACCAAGCAAGTAATCCGTTCCAACAACAGGTTTGTTGGTCGCCATCGAAGTACCAACAGCAGCACCAAGCGCACCCGTGACTGGGTCACCTGGGTAAATAAGAGTAGCGGAAGCGGCTACGTTGACACGTTTAGAGCCTGGGTAGCCGAATCCATTTTTGCTTGACAATAATTGGATGTCATTGCGTGCAGCAGTAGACATAACTAAAAATTCGCGTTATTTGGATAAATACGCGCGAAAATCTAGGGAGAGCTTTATTTTTTTGGCTAGTAGGTACGAGTTTTTGTCATGTCATTATTACGGGGGGATTGAGCAGTTTTAGACTGTGCAATTTCCTCCGCTTTTATGATCATTTTCTCAACCTGCTCAGCGGAATAAATACCGCGAGAGTTATAGATTTGACGCAACTCGTTTTTCTGCGCGTCAGACCAATAGCCCTTGGGCTTTGATTCTGAGTGTTCATTATGGCCAGAGCCTACACTAGCGGTTCCTCCGAACCCCCCAGCGGATTTTCCAGCTTCTAAAGCACGGCGCAGTTCCTCATTCTCAGCACGGAGTTTATCAGCTTGTATAGCTTTTTCCTCTGCTTCTTGAATGGCTTTTTTTTCTAAATCTCTTTCTTGGATTTTCGCATCAATCGCCTCTTCTAATTTCTCAGGAGAAGATAGATCTTCTTGAGTGATACGTTTTTGTTTCTTTCCTAAATCCTTCGCGGCAAGCAAGCCAGCGCGATAGATTTCTTTCTCTTTCGTCTCTTTTTCAAGTCTGGCGGTTAGCTCAGCGATCTTGGCAGACGATTCAGAAGCGGTGTCTGAAACATTACCCGCATTGCCAGTTGAGGTGTCAGGCATTTTTTTACCCTCTTTGTCTTGTGTGGAGGTTGTGTCCATATTTATGTAAACCGCGCTTAGGAACTGGCGCGTGACAGTTTTTCTTTACCGCGTACTATTCTTTAGCGACGCGTGACGCTAACTCTTTTGCCTCACGAAGTACATTATACTCTTTTTTTACACTTTCGATAAGACTCGTTTGAATACCGACCACATGCAACATCGCCTTAGCGAATAAAAGCTGATCAAAATCCTTTGAAAGGGTGATACCCATGTGTGTTGCTTGAGCTTTTACTGTTGCTGTTAGCAACTTCCAAAGAGCGGTCTGCTCAAGGAGCTGTACTTCTTTGGCCAATTCTTCTATCTGTTGCTCAGTAGGCTTTACACCACCGATATAAAGCTCTTTGTTTAGATACTCAACTATATGCTCAGCTCCATGCAGATGTTCGAGAGCGGTGCAAAAACGACATTCAAGCACCATACTAAGCCTCTACAACAGCTTCCAAAGCTTCTGCTACTGCAAGGAACATACTTTGACCATTCCCATCACCATTAACGTCCCAAAGTTGAACGGTTTTCTTAAAGACTGGCATCAAGATCATTTCGTAATCCTCATCAGACAATGAAATAGCGACAAGTGAATCAGGCTGAGCCTTAGAAGTCTTCTGAATCTCCGCGGCTTGCTTATTAAACTCAGCCGTCAAGTCACGCCCCATCTTTTGCGCTTCTTCAGGTGGAAGACCTGCTGAATCAGCGCGATATTTTGCTTGCAATTCATCAAAAACAACGCATTTCTTTAATTCAATCGATTTTACCTCTTCCATAAAGGTGGAATTGGCTAAATCAATCTTGTCAGCAATGCCTAGATTGGTACGGACTGCACGAATAGGATCTACCTTTACTGTGTCTACCACGACTTGAGCGTCAAGAGTGCGTAAACGGTGAGCAAGACCAGAGGCTAACGCTGCTTTGATTTGAAATGTTTTCATATAAATGAACTAGGAATTAACTTTTTTAGGACGACCTGGCTTCTTAGGCTGGGCTACTACGGCCTCTTTCGCCTCTACAAGCTGGCTCTGAGGCTCCACTGGTCGAGTTACCTGTTCTGTCGCCTGTGGCTCAATCTCTACCTGCCCGCCTACACGCTCGATCTTTTCGACACACATGGCAAGTAAGGCATGAATATCAGCATCAGGATCAATATTTTCGAATCCTAGATACTCCTGCATGGATTTAGCATTTAACGCTTTCAAATCCTCCACAGAGTGGCCGTCGCTTTCAATTCGTGTCACTCCACGCTCTGTAACACAGGAAGGTGAGGCTGTGCGTGGGATATTAAACTGCTTTTTTAAGGCTAAGCGCGTTAGATGGTTTATTTGTAGCCAGATTTGAGGGGTGATCAAGACATTGAACATAGTTTAGAGTTGAGTTGGTATACCCATTTGAGGGATGCCCTGTTGAGTAGCTTGATTAGGAGCAAGTTGTTTTTGGGGTGGCATCATAGGCGGACCCATCATTCCGCTTTCATCTTTTTTGGCTAAGAAAGATTCAGGGTCACGCGCTGTAACAGGGTTAGTGGAGTAAAGAAGTTTCTTAACCGCCTCCTCCATGTTGTTCATACCTGGCTTGATCTGCTCTGCCTTAATGATCTCGTCGAATGTCTCAAGGTTTCGTTTAAATCTTACCGCTTCGCTCTTGGGTTTTAACACCTCGTCAGTCATCACCATTGAGAACTTACGAGAGCGAAAGCGTACAGGGTCAACTTTGATAAGCTCAGTATCAGGCTTCATGCCTCCTTGTTCTTCAACAAGGTCTTGGGATGCCTTGAGCATGATTTCCTTCTTTTCAAGACCAGGAGGCAAAGTATCAAACTTAATGCGTCTGCGTTTAGCTTTACTCGTTCCTGTTTTTAGGTCTACAAGAAAGTTTTTGTATTTCAGACCGTCTTGTGCGCCTTGCATCCTCGCTACATCCGCCACAGTCATGTACTGGAGAATATCTCCTAAGACTAAACGGGTCATTTGCACACTTGCCCCAATAAGCTCTGAGAAGTAAGGGGAAAGATCGGTGTCTAATTGCTGTTCTCTCAAAGACATTTCGTAGGCTGTGGCTTGAGAGTTTTTACCTCCTGTAATGGAAGAATTTGAGGTTTCAAGCAAAGACTGTTCAACGCTACTCATTGCGTTTAATAAGTTTCCTGTCTGTAGAGGTGGGAGGAGTGGATCAAGTTTTGATTCCGGATCTCTCATGGCTACCGTTGCCCCAGGAAAGATCACATCTGATCCGATCACATCCTTACCCACGTACTTCATGGGCTTAATGGTATCTAAAATCGCCCCATCAACTAGAACTGGGTAAAGGGTGTTAATGATGTTGGCGTCATGGGAGACAGAGAAGACCAAGGACTTCCCAAAGAAGAAATTCTCACGAATCCAGGAGTAAAACCATTTAGCAAAAGGATAAAGCCCATCTTCTCGTGGGTTCTTTTCATCTGCCTCACCAATGATAATCCCATTAACAACGGTGATAAAAGATCCGCCATTGTCCTTTGTCCAATAAAGAATCTCTTCACCAAGCTCCCCACGCATAGCTGGGTCATAGGCAAAGTAAAACCCTTGGTTAGAATCATTAAACAAGAGCTGCATCCCCTTACGGACATACTCCCAGTTTTTCTTTCCTTTGTACTTAGCTTCTAAAATGTCGTGAGACTGAACACGACGCCAAATAAGAAAACGTTGCTTTTGAACATCCTTCTCAAAGATATTTTCAATAAAAAACTGATCCGTTGGGACAATTGTGCCAATCTCCCCTGAAAGAGAATCGTCTAACACCCGTGTCATGTTCCATGATCCATCCGCTTTGCGTGTGGTCTTAACATCACGATAGACCTCTCTGTACTCCATGTGGACGATACACGCAGGGCTGACTTCCGTTTGAAGGATCGTATGAAGCCAAAACTCTTCTGGGAAGTAAGTAGAGCGCACCCAATCC
>ERZ650311.500-NODE-500-length-24804-cov-5.758536_pt1 | contig 24804 bp, 37 predicted proteins | sample MGYA00376247_ERZ650311 | MGnify/ENA primary metagenome ERZ650311 (study PRJEB26733, sample SAMN07839324) | wastewater metagenome | biome: small river; feature: stream; material: water | place: USA: North Carolina | collected 2016-07-28 ...
CAGCGGTCTGGCGCCTTTGTGGAAGGCGTCAGCGTTGGCGTAGCACATGGCGGCGTACAGCCCGAACCGACTGTCTTTGTATCCGGTGGCAAAGTCAGTCAGGGCGGCCTCCGGGTTCTCGGCCTCCACATACTTCGTGGAGGTTTCTGAAACAAACGGGGCGGCGAAGCTGTTTGCGACAATGAAGTATTCAGTCATGACGCCACCTTGCTCGCCCGCAGGGCGACGATGCAGATGTCCCGGTACCGCTTCAGGATGCGGACAGTGGAGTTGTAGTTCGGCACGTTGATCTCCTTCAGCTTCGCAAGATCACCGGCGCGGACGGCGGTGATGATCTCGCGCTTGATCTTGCGCGCTATTCGCTCCCCCGATGGCGTCAGCTTTGGCGCCGGAGGGACGAGGCCGCGGCGCGCGCGCTCCTCGATCTTGTCCCAGTCGTATGCCGGCGCCAGCCGGCCGCGTGTCACGGGCGGTGGCGGATCATCATCGATCACCACCGTCCTCGGTCCGTTCGTTGGCGGGATGTTGTGTCGGTAGGAAAGCATGGTCTTCGTTCTCCGTTTTCGGCGATGTTGATTTTACTCGGCGGCCGCAGCCTGCGGCGCCACTTCTTCCTTGACTTCAAAACCCTTGAACCAGCTAGGCAGTACGCGGTCCTCGAACTTGTTGAGGTTGCTCTTAACCGGCATCAGGACTGCGAAGGCCTGACTGTTTCTCGGGAACAGAACGAGCGTCGGCTCCGCTGCTGGGTCGTCGTCATCTCGTCCGGTTGCCACCAACTGGATCGAGTTGACCTGCTTCGTGTCGCCGCGCCGCGGTCGCTCTGCTAGGAAGTGATGCCCCAGCGCGGCGGCGACGGTGCCCAAGTCTTCGAGGTAGAAGTTACTGAAGGCGCCCGGCGCGACGTTGCGTAGCTTCTTGGGGATGACGCGGCGATAGTCGGGGAAGGTGCCGTCGACAATGCAGTCGTGCGAGACCATCTGAAGCCTCGACCCGCCATCCAGTCCGGCGATCTCCCAGTGCGTTGCGTCGGTCTCCCAGATATTGGCGGAGGCCTTCGGATTCTTTTCGTCTTCGATCACTAGCAGGCGATGCACATGCTTCAAGGGGCAGGCCTTCAGTGCTTCCTTGGTGAGTTGGACGATGGTCGGCTGGTCGCAGTGTCCGGTCTCGTCGTGGATGCTGACCAGTATGTGGCCATTGGTGGCGGTAAGGATCGCGCCCTTCTCGTGGTGCGGTTCGACGAGCACCCCGTTCAGGTAATAGCGGGAAGCTTCGGTCGACGTGGCGACGTAGGCGATGCGGAACAGATTGGCGTTTACGCGGATCATGGTCTTTCTCCGTTTTCGGCTTGGTGATGGTTAGATGGAGTGGCTGTAGGCTTCTGCTGCGGAGCGAGCTTGAGATAGCGCCGCTTCGTAGCTCTCGTATTCGATTGGCCCGTACTGCGAGCAGACCTTCATGTAGGTTCCGCTCTTCGGTAGGAACTCGGCGTGCCACGACGGTTTCCCGTCGACTGGTTTCGACGCCACTGCTCGGTAGTGGCAAGTCAGTGTCGGTAGTGCAGCATTCATCCTGTTCTCCATAGCCTTGTTGTAGGTATTGGTGGCGAAGCCCCGCTCTGCAGCGAGGTATCCAAACAGTCGGGCGTGATCTCCGCTGCAGAAGAACCGCCCGACGTAGCTCAGCCCGTCCCACTCGAAGAACGACTGGATCGTGCCATCACCCCGCTTGCGCACGGCGACGACCTTCAGGTTCGTCAGTCGCCGGCACTCCTCGATCGTGGTCGGATAGCGATCGACCACGATGTGACGCGAGAGCGAGGTGTTGCGATAGTCGCCGGGCTTGATCTCAAGCCAGACGCGCGTCGTCGCCTTCGGGATCGACTTCGCGCACTGCCGGCAGAGGGGGTCAGCCGACTGCATAGGCGTAGCCCTCCCCGGTCTCAGCCTGAAGGATCGCCTCCTCGATGCGATCGTGGAGGCTTGCGGTGATGATGTTGTCGGACTTCGCATGCTCGCGGATCGCAACGAGTACGTCGTACATCAGCGGGCCGTGGTAGCGCTTGCGCGCCACACTGGCTTCGGCCTCGGCCTCCCGGAGCCGCTTGGCTTCCGCATCCTTCGCGGCGGCAACAGCGCGACCGATCAAGTCCTGCTCGTCGACGGTGCGCCATGCCGCGTTGAGCATCTTGGCGTTCGGGCCGGAGTTGTGCCTCATGTGGATCGTGCGATGTCCCGGGCCGCGCTGTATCGGGTTTTTGAAGACGGTGTCGTAGCTGTCTTGGTCTGGTGAGCCGTCAGCTTTGATGGTGAACCAGACGTGAAAGCGGAAGCCGCCCTTCTCCCAGCCGAGGGCGGCTCTGGATAGGTCGTGGTTGACGCAGTCGACATGGACGTTGGTGATGGTCATTTCAGTCTCCCAGTAAGCCGGCATCGGCCAGCCCGAGCGCAAGGTCTTCGGCATATCGAGGCTCGACGCAGAGCGTGCGACCCATCCATTGCCAGCCTTCGGTGTGGACGTTCTGGTCGAACCAGTCGCGGGCCGCTTGGGTCCGCGCATGGAATTGAACGATCGAGCCGCAGTTGATGATCGCGACGTCGGCTTCGCGTGGTTCGGGTCGCATCAGTATTCCCTCCGCTTGGAAACTCGGTTGTCGAGCTTCCCCATGCTGGCGAGCGAGTGCATCAGGCAAGAGCCGAACTCAGCGGCCGCCTCGTTGTAGGTCATGCGGTCGGTGACCTGCTTGCCGTATGTGACGCGGAAGCTATCGATCCCGCGCTGCTCCAGCTTCAGGCTGTGCTCTTTGAGGTTGATGCAGGTCTTCACTGGTGCCTCCTATGCTGCGGTTGCCGCGAACTCCGCAGGGCGAGCGCCCCACGGACGGCTGTAGCGAGCGGCGCAGGTCTTGCCATATCCGACCGCCGTCGAGCGCTCATCGTCGAGCGCGCGATTGCAGTAGACGCATCGGCCGGTCAGCTTCGCGCTGTGCTTGGCGACACCGTCAGGGTCGGCGGCGAACTCGCGCAGGCGATCGATAATGCGGGTGGCAAGTTGACCGACGGCGCAAGTGCGTGACGGCTGGTAGGTGCCATCGAGGAGGATGCGGCCGTACCAGTCGCGCTGGCCCTCCTCGTCGCGTTCGCCATCGAGCACCGTTAAGGAGCCCGGCACATGCGCGCGCTCGCCAGCGACGTTGATGCGGATCGCGCCGCCGTACTTGTCGCGGTTATCGGGGTGCGGCAGAGCCAGCACGATGGCGGGTCGCTTCAGGTGCTTCTTCGCGCTATCGAACAGGCGAAGGATGCCGCCGAGATCACCGATCTGCGCGGCGGCGGGAGCTTGCGTCTGCGTGAGGCGGTAGACGTATTCGCGATAGGCGTTGATCTCGACGAAGTCGCCGACAGTTACGCGCTGGCACGAGCCATCGCGCTTCTCGACGGTGACCTGTTCACCCGGGGTGAGCGCGTACTGCGCGCGGATGCCCCAGTCGTTTCCGATCTTGGTGAAGCGAGCGATCATGTTCGGTCTCCTGTTAGGTATCGGTCGGCACCCCGTTTATACGAAATGCTCACACTGGTTGCAATAGCCGAAACAATGGAAATCCATTGCTTTTGCAATGTCCGACCTTCCCGGCCGGGCGGCTGCCGGCCTATAAAGGCTGACTGATTCCAAGGGGATGAGGCATGGCAAGGCGTGGGCGCCCAGAGTGGAAGCCCAGAAATCCTGAGTTAGCGCGTACAATGGTCGAGGCGATGGTCGGCTTCGGCGCGAATCTGGCAACCATCGGGCAGTTGCTGGACCCGCCCTGCGGTGAGGACACCGTCCGGAAAAACTACCCGGCGGAGATCACGCACGGGGCGGCGACGTTTCGGTCAAGGCTGGAAGTGACGCTCGCGATGCTGGCGCTTGGCCAGCCTGAGATCAGAGCCGGCAAGCGATTGCTGCAGAAGGCTGTGGCTCCTGACAAGGCCTCGCTATTCTTCCTGCTCAAGACCAGATACGGCTATCGCGAAGTGAACAAGACGGAGCACAGCTTCGATGGCGTCGACATCGGCAGCCTCACAGAAGCCCAGCTTGCCAAACTTATCGAAAGACTCGATCGAGCGCTTGCGGCTGGAAGCAGCAACTCGTCTGAGGAGAATTCAGACGGGGCGGACGGCGAAGTTCAGTCGGTACGCCACTGATCCTGCCGGCTTCGTAGATCAGGCACTGCTCGGCTTCGCGTGGAGCAAGCAGCGCCAAATCATGGAGAGCGTGAGAGACAATCGCTACACCGCGGTGCCGTCGTGTCACGGCGCCGGAAAGAGCGCGGTCGCCGGCCGCATCGGCGCATGGTGGCTTGCATCGCATGCGCCCGGTGAGGCGTTCCTTGTCACGACGGCGCCGACCTTCAATCAGGTGAAGGCAATTCTCTGGCGCGAGATCAACAAGGTGCATCGCATCGGCGGGCTCCCGGGATGGTGCAACGAGGTCGAGTGGAAGATCGACCCGAATGAACTGATCGGCTTCGGTCGTGCCGCGAAAGACATGACGTCGTTTCAAGGCATTCATGCTCGCCGCGTTCTGGTGATCGGCGACGAGGCGTCAGGCATCTCGCGTGAAATCAGCGAGGGCATGGAAACGCTGATGACGAACGAGGACTGCCGGATGCTGAAGATCGGAAACCCGGATGACCCAGCGAGCGCGTTCGCCGAGAACTGCAAGCCCGGCTCCGGCTACAACGTGATCCGCATCAGCGCCTTCGATACGCCGAACTTCACCGGCGAAGAAATCCCGGATTGGATGAAGCACTTCCTCGTGTCTCCGATCTGGGTGGAGGAGCGCAAAAAGAAATGGGGCGAAGACAGCCCGATGTACCGATCGAAGGTGCTCGGCCTATTCCCCGACATGGCGGAGGACGGTCTCCTCAGTTTGTCGTCGATCACGGCGGCCCAGCAGAACGCATACGATCCGCGCGAGGGTGACGCCAACGAGCTTGGCGTCGACGTCGCGCGCTACGGTCTCGATGCTTCGGTGATCTACCATCGTCACGGCTACAAGCTGCGTCGCTTCTCTCGCATGAACAAGCGCGACACCATGACCGTGACTGGCGAGGTAGTGCGCGCGCTCAAGGTGACCGGAGCCACAGTGGTGAAGGTCGACGACACGGGTCTGGGCGGCGGCGTAACCGATCGTCTTCGCGAACTTCGATCTGAAGGCAAGATACCGGCTAACATCGAGATCGTTGCCATCAATGTCGGTGAGGCCTGTCGTGATATGGGCCAGACCGAGCGCTTCAAGAACCTGCGCATGCAGGTGAACTGGATGATGCGCGACATCTTCAACTCCGGGAAGCTCGACATCGATGAGAAGGATGACGAGCTTGCCGCTCAGGCTGGGCAAATCCGCTACAAGGTGCATTCGGATGGCATCATGTGGATGGAGACCAAGGCCGACATGAAGAAGCGAACGCATGGCACGAGCCCGGACGACTGGGACGCCGCGGTGCTGGCATTCACACCGAAAGAGCTAGGAGGTGTCGCTGTGCATACTGCCGTCGAGGATGACATCGTCGTGAAGCATTTCGACCCGCCGAAGCAGTGGGCCCGCGTCGTGGCGATCCACATCGGCAAGTCCCGCTTCTCGGCGGTCTGGTGCGCGGTCGATGCTGAGGCGAAGATCAATTATCTCTATTCCGAGTACCATGCTCCGCTGACGGCGCTGCCGATCCATGCGGACGCGATTAAGCAGCGCGGCGCCGATATCCCGGTGATCTTCGACAAGATGGGTGACGATCGCACGGAGAAGGCTGGGCAGACGTTGGTCGATAGACTGCTCGACCTCAATCTCGACCTGTACGTCAGCGAGATTGATCGTGAGGCGGCGATCGTCGAGGCGCAGGCGCAGTACGGCGCCCAGCGCGTGAAGGTTTCCGAGAACATGACGAAGTGGATCGAGCAGTTCAGGCGGTATCGCCGAGATGGCGAGGGAGAAGTTGTTGAGGGTGACGACCAGTTGATGGTGGCCACCGAGTTGCTTTTGTCTTCTGGCGTGCCTATCGCTGCGATACCGGGATCGGTCGAGCGACTTGCTGCGGATGACTGGGCAAGGGAGAGCGCCGACAGCATCACCGGGTACTGATCCGGAGGGCAAGATGAGTGGGGGCGGGGCTGAAACTGAGCGGGTCTATCCCGGTGGCGGCGGCTCGGGTGGCGGCCTAGCTTGGGATGAGCGGTGCCTGATCATCCGATACATCAGCGGCGGACAGTCGATCATCCGATTTGTCAACAGGGCTACAGCCTCCGGAGCGCTGCGCAGGATCATTGACGCGCCGCCGGACGTCCGCTGTATCGGCTTCGATTGGGACATCACGGCGGATGAGTCCTACCATCTGATCCGCCTTGCGGCGGTGGAGGAAGTTGTCCTCCCGCCTCTGCCTAAGAAGGCCCCTTGAAATAGACTATCGGCCGGTGTTGGCTCTTCTTCGGAGACCCGATGGAGATGCGCGATGGCCCTAAAGAAGCGGAAGGCCCCGAAGCCGAAACTAGCTGACGACCCGAAGGTGCAAGAGGCTGCGGCCTTCGCTATGCGCGGGGTCGCCGCGCAGAAAGCTGTGGACATGATTATCCCGCAGCCGGCCAAGCCGCCGGCCGCCCGTGCCGGCCCGAGCAAGACGCAGGTCTGTGATGCGGTGCGCGGTGCGGCTCCGGGGCTGCCGTTCGCTGCGGTCGATCGCGTGGCCGCCGCGGTGATGAAGCTTTATGGGAGGTGAGGCTTGGGTGCTGGCGCTTACATAGGAGGCGAGTGGGTGCCTGACGCAGTAGATCGGGCGGCCCCTCTTGGGCGCGGCTACGCTGTCGCCGAGGGGGACCAGCCTATTGATCCTCGCACCGTCGCAAGAACAAGGGTTGGAGCAATGGTGAACTGGCTATTTGTTCGGCACAAAGTCATGGCGCAGGCTGACTGGGCCGACGACGTTGTCGCTCGCGCCTTTACTGAGATCGGCGGCGGTCGCGTGGTCAAGGTGATGATAACTGAGGTGGGCTGATGCCGCCGATCCGAGGCAGACCCGGCAAGCGTTCGCCGGAGGAGCACCGGCGAGAGTTGATGCGGACTGCCAAGGCGAAGGCAGAGAACAAATTCACGGCCGGCGGCAAGGAGCGCAAGCGCGCTCCGGTGACGTTGCCAAAACTGAAGAGTTTGGAGACCGATGATGCCGTATGAATTCCAGCAGTACCGCCCGGCGATATTCTTCGACTACGGAGAGGCGCTGGAGGAAGTGCATGAATGGTGCCTGCAAGACCCGTTCTGCGCGGCGAACGCAGTCGAGGTGCCGCTTTGCCAACATGACGATACGCAGCACTAAGGAGCCCGTTACATGGACACGCAGATCGACAGACCGGGCCGCTTCTTCCAATGGGCGGTTGACACGTTCGGCTATATCGCCCGCGACCCGAAGGAGCGCACATTGCGATTTCTCGAAGAAGCAATCGAGCTTGGGCAGGCAATGGACATCGACCCAGAGCAGGTCAGCTCCATCATCGGCCGCGTCTATCTGCGCGAGCCGGGATCGCCTCCGAAGGAAATAGGTCAGGCACTCGCTACGCTAGAACTTCTGGCTAAGGCCGTCGATGTGGACGCCGACGCGGAAGCAACCAAGGAGTTCTACCGAGTACAATCGGTGCCGAAGGAAGAATGGGCGAAGCGTCACGCGGCAAAGGTCGCACTCGGCATAGCTAGATAAACCGCCGTTACTGATGGAGAGAATGATGCCGCATTTAAGGTCGAGACGATCCGGTAAAGACCTACGAAACCATCCGGCCGTAACAGGCGAGCGCCTTGTTTCTGTGGCGATCCAACGTGATGGAAAGACGCATGACGGCCTCCGCTCGCACTACGAATTGCGAGTGGCGCTTGGCGACGTTAATCCGGTCTCGTCAAATCTGAATGATGTCGAGGGTTTTATGACCTCTAAGGGCCGCTTCGTTGACCGCGACGAAGCCAGAGATATCGGCGTGGCGGCCGGGCAGTTGCACGAGAGTTGGCGAAAGGCTGGCCGCAAGCTCCTTTCGTCCGACATCAATTGGTGAAGCTCGGTAACCCGTCATCACCGATCGCTTGGAGGGACCATGAGCGAGCCTGTAGAACTGTTCTCTGACGCCGCGCTGGCAAGAGCAATTCGTGAGAAGCTGATCAGCGTCGCTGATGACATGACGAAGCTGAAGGCGAGAAACATCGACGTGACCTTCAGCGTCGCTGATCCAGCCGGCTCCGGTAGGTTCAAGCTTACCGCCTTTAAGGCGCAGAAGATTGAGGACATCGACCCGTGACTTTCTACGATTACCTGACGGGCGCCGCGCTAATTTACGGCATCCTCGGTCTGGCGATCCTGATGGTGCGGGTGGGGGAGCGCCTTGGTGGCCCCGACTGACCGGCTCCAGTGTGTCGTGCCGCACTGCCGGCGCTCGATCGCCCGCAGCAAGGTGTCAGCCGATCATAACCAGTGGATATGTTCGAAGCACTGGTCGGCGACGCCCAAACATTGGCGCCGTCGTCTATTCTTGTTCCGGCGTCGTGGCCGCGCCGATCTGGAGGCCAGCATGTGGGAGCGCCTGAAGCGCAGAGCGATTGAGATCGCGGTGGGGATTTAGATGGGCGAAGCAAAGATCAAGGCGAATGAAATGTCGTGCGCGAACTGTCGCTTCGCGACGGTGGTGCCGGGCCAGAGCATGAGCGTGCGTCACTGCCGGCGGGTGCCGCCGATCTCCTCGCCACTGATCACGCAACAGGCGAGGCCCGGCTTGCCCGAGACGCCGCCGATGCAAGCAATCCAGTTCATGTCCGCGTTCCCGACCGTTCGTCTCGACGACTGGTGTGGCGAGTTCGTCCCGCGCGCGCAGACCGCCGGCATCATCCAGACCGAGGGCGGGGCGTCAGATGCTGTGGGCTGATCCAAAAGACCTTGGTCGCGCTGTTGAGGCTGTGGCCATAGCAATAACCACGCTGCGCGACGTTACAGGTCGAGCGGTACAGACTAGCGTCGACATGGATCGTCTTCAGCGCGACATCCTCGGGGTCATGGCCGCTCATTTCGACAGGCCTTCGGCGATTCTACCGGAGGGTGACTGCTTCGCCGTCGGCTTCGGCCTTCCGACTGAGCAGACCTTCCCCGCCGATGGTGGTGCGGAGTATCGGCGGAGGAAGTACGGTGTCTGACCTCTACGAAATCCTCGGTGTCGGCAGGCGGGCGACGACGAAGGAGATCAGGGCGGCATACCTCGCCAAGGCGAAGGCGCTGCACCCGGACGTCGGTGGTGACGCCGATCAGTTCGACCGCGCGAAGAAAGCTTATGCGATCCTCACCGATCAGGTGCGTCGCGCGAAGTATGACGCCACCGGAGACGAGACCGAGACGTCGCCGCTGAACGATCAGGTGCCGTATCTCACCGCGATCAACCAACTGCTTGCGCAGGTGCTGTCGAGAGACGCCGATATGCGTCCGGGACTGATGCTGGAAATGCGAGATGCAGTCCGCCAGACGATCGACGTCAAGAAGCAGCACATCCGTAGCTGCCGGCTGGTGATCTCGCGGTGTGAGCGCCACGCGAAGTCCTTCAAGCGCAAGGCCGGAGATGGCGAGCCGAATATGTTCGAGGCGATGCTGGAATTCCACGCCCGGCAGGCCGCAAAACAAATCGAGCTTAGCGAGAAGGAGATCGAGTTCTCCGAGGCTGCGCTCAAGGCGATTAGCGAATACGACTTTGTTCCCAACGAAGCGCTGCCGAGGTTCTGATGTGCCGCAACGGTGAGCACGACTGGTTCCACAACGTGAACCGCAGGGACGGCGGGTATCTGACCATCAACGGCAGATACTTCGAGATCGTGATGTGCCTATATTGCCGCGAGCGCGGCATTCGGCGCCATCCTTCCAAGGTGGTCTTCACGCTGAGATGTGAGTGATGGCGCGTATCGCCGAGTGCCCACAGTGCGGAGCCGACATCAGCGATAGCTATCAGGAGTACGATCCCTCGGTAGGGATCATGGCTGCAGGCTGGTACTGTGACAAGTGCGACATATCGGTCTTGGATGAGGACGAAGACGATGATCCGAGTTTCGCGTGACGCCATGTTCTCGATGACTGGCCAGTGCCTAGAGTGCGGGGCCATCGTCATGCACCCGGATGACCGCAACTGGGATCGCTTCAACGTCCACCAGCTATGTGGTCGGGTGACCCGCGGAGGTGAGGAGCGATGCCTCGGATCGAAGGCGCGGGCGAAGCGGGACGAATAAATCCGCCCCTTAAAAGGTGGCGTAGGCCGGGCTGGGCCGGCCGTGATATAGCTGGCGCACCCGATTCATGGTCGCCGGATGCCCAAGCAGAAGCCTCAGCCAGAACCGAAGCCTGACAGCAGCGTAACGCCGCAGGGCCAGTGCGCGCCGGCGCGGCGTCAGCCGCATGCCGCCCGTGACCTGTCGAGTGGTCGCTTCTCCAGCAAGGACAAGGAAGCTCGATGACGATCGACGAGGCTATCGCAGCGCTGGAGACCGAGTTCGGTGCGCAGACAGAGATGCCGAAGCCGGACGTGACGCTGCACCTGTCGAGCGGAGACCGGATCGGCAGCCCGATCGATGCGGCGCCGACGCTGTGCTTGCATAGGTCGCTGGCGGCGAAGCTATGGTACGAGACCGCGCGCGATACGCTGCGCCGTACCGGCATTGCTGGCTGGAAGCTTCAGGAAAAGCCGGTGATGGACTTGTGGCGGATCACGATCGCGGACGCGAGACAGACGCACCGGATCGCGGCCGACCGCTTCAGTGTCGTGGGGACGATCAACGTGAAGCTCGCCCCGAAGAAAGCAGAGCCAGTGAGCCTGCCTGCAACCGAGGATGAGAAACCGCAGGGGGACGTAGATGGCATATCTGGACGGGGCACAGGCGGGGGTGCAGCGGCCACCGATGGGGCTGTCGGAGGCTCCGGAGATGATGGGACAAGGCCAGACCCCGCCTTTGCCGGGGCTGGGGGCTCCGATGGGTCCGATGCCGATCGGCGGAGCGCCGCTCCCGATGCCGCAGCCGGACCTGCAGTCGCAGCAGAAGATCAGCCCTGAGCATCAGAAGCTCCTCGACTGGGCGGACGAGGAGAAGACGCCGAACATCGCTGTCGACCTTGAGCAGGATGTGCTGGTCAAGATCGGTGACCAGTGCCACCGCGGCTATGAGCGCGATCTGAAGTCGCTCGACGACTATTATCGGAAGAACGAGCAGGCCTTCGATCTCGCGGCGCAGATCGCGAAGGAAAAGAACACGCCGTGGCCGAAAGCCTCGAACGTGATCTTCCCGCTGATCACGCAGGCCGCGTTCTCATTCGCTGCGCGCGCTTATCCAGCGATCGTCTCCGGCCGTAACGTGGTGAAGGGGATCACCTACGGCAGCGATGACGGCGTGCCGCAGATGGCGCCTGATGGGACGCCGGTGATCCAAGGACCGGCTCAGCCCGGCATGGATGGCCCGGTGTTCAACACGCCGCAGGGCCCGATGGTCGGCGCGTGGGCGGTGCCGCCCGGCGTGAAGAAGGAGCGTGCCGATCGCATCGCCGAGCACATGAGCTATCAGGTGCTGGAGTTGACGACGAACTGGGAGGAGGACACCGACAAACTCCTCCACCTTCTACCGATCGCCGGCTGCTGGTTCCGCAAGACCTACTACAGCGCAGCCGAGGGCAAGAACCGCTCGACGCTGGTCGGCCCAAAGAAGCTCGTGATCCACTACAAGGCGAAGTCGATGGAGCGCGCGCCGCGCATCTCCGAAGAGTTCGAACTGTACCCAAACGAGATCGAAGAGAAGTCGCGCCTCGGCGAGTACCTTAAGGAGGCAGTGAAGGAGCTTGGTCTCCCGGAGGACGGCGACGACGACAAGGATGCGCCGCATCACTTCATCGAGCAGCATTGCTGGTACGATCTCGACGAGGACGGCTACAAGGAGCCGTACATCATCACGCTGCACAAATCGACGTGGAAGGTCGTGCGCATCGTTGCGCGTTACGACGCTGACGGTGTGAAGGTCTCGAAGAAAGACCCGAGCATGATCGTGCGTATCGAGCCGACCCAGTATTACACCAAGTACGACTTCCTCCCGAATGTGGAGGGTGGTTTGTACGGCATGGGCTTCGGTCAGTTGCTGCACCCGATCAACGCAGCGATCAACACGACCATCAACATGATGCTCGACGCCGGCCACTTCCAGACTGCCGGCGGCGGATTCGTCGGCAAGGGCATCTCGATGATGTCCGGCTCGGTGCGCTTCAAGCCCGGCGAATACAAGGTGATCAACTCGCCGGGTCAGGACATCCGCAATGCGGTGGTGCCACTGCAGTTGCCCGGGCCGAGCGATGTGCTGTTCCAATTGCTGGGTCTGCTGATCAAGTCAGGCGAGAGCATCGCCGCCACCAACGACGTGCTCGAAGGTTCGTCGAACATGGCGAACATGCAGCCCACCACCATGATCGCGCTGATCGAGCAGGGGCTGAAGGTCTTCACCGCGATCTACAAGCGCGTGCATCGTTCACTGAAGAACGAGTTCGGTCTGGTCTATCGGCTGAACCGGCTGCACCTCGAAGACCGTGTCGAGTACCAGTGGGGCGACGACTGGCGCGCGGTGACACGAGAGGACTACCAGAAGGGCGCTGGCGTGAAGCCGTACAGCGACCCCGACATGGTCTCCGACATGCAGAAGATGGGCAAGGCTCAGCTTCTGAACTCGATGAAGGATGATCCGTCGCTCGACCGCGTCGAGATCAACAAGCGCATCTTCGAGGCGGCTAAGATCGACCGCTCGGAGGCGCTGTTCGCCAAGCAGCAGCAGCCGGACCCGATCGTGATTGCGACCGTGCAGGAGAGCGAGGCGAAGGCCAAGCAGGCGATGAGCACTGTCTCGCTCAACGCGCTGAAGGAAGCCACCGAGCGCGCCAATCAGGTCAAGACCTACGCCGATGCCGTGCTGAAGCTAGCGCAGGCCGACAAGATCGAGACCGATCAGGACATGGGCTGGATTTCCACGCAGGTCGACGTGCTCCGCGGCCGGATGGAGGGCATCAATGGCTCGATCGCGCCTCGGCGCGAGGGTGGCCTGCAGCCGCCCCAGCAGCAGATGCTGGAGGCGCCCGGCGAGGGCGAGGGTACGCAGGAGCCCGGTGGCGAGGAGCAGCCGCCTGTGGAAGGCGCCCGCAAGGCGCCAGACGGCAATTGGTATGTCGCCGATCCTGAGAGACAAGGGAAGTATCTGCAGGTGATGCCCGGCTAGGAGGGGCCATGAAGATCGACCGTCGCACGTTCATCGCTAGCGCTGCGGCTGCGGTCATGCCGATGCCGGCCGTCGCCAAGTATGCTGATCCGGAGAGCGCTGAGCAGCTTTACGACTATCTGCTCCGGCACTGCATCTGCTCGGAGGGAAAGGCTGCGGCTTGCCACGTTGTCGAGGAACACGGCGACTGGGTCGCTGAGAATGGGATGCCCATCCACTCGATCAGGTTTATCCGTTATCCATACCACGTTCGCATCTCGATGGGCGCTCATGAGGAGGGCGCCATCCTGAACATGGATGGCCTCTGCACCGACGAGGCGGCGGCCACGCGGATGTGGCTGTCAAACTTCCGACGCGATGCCGGCGACGCGACGCATATCATCTGGCGCGAGAAGCCGCGGTATGAGTTCATCCCGGAGCGCTTTGTCCCGTTCACGGCGACCGAGCGGGGCGATGATGGGAAGCAATGGACTGTGTGTGGTTTCCGGCCCGATCTGGACTTTGTCCCCGGAGGCCTGATCTACTCCCGCCTGTGGTTTGGAAAGCTCTGAGACTGAGATGCGCGAGCGCGGCGGCAAGATGAAGGCCATGGCGGTTGAAGATGCCGACATGGCGACCCTGCACACCAAAGTTCACCAGCACGTCGCTGCCGGTTCCACGCTGCATACCGATGAGGCTGGCGTTTACCGTGGCCTTGGCGGGCTGTTCTTCAACCACGAAACGGTCAACCACAGTGAAGGCGAGTACGTCCGCGACGGCGTGACCACCAACGGCGTCGAAAGCGTGTTCGCAGTCATGAAGCGCGGACTGATCGGCGTCTATCACCACGCCAGCAAGAAACATCTTGGCCGTTACGTCGATGAATTTGCCTTCCGCCTGAATGACGGCAACGTGAAGCGTCACACCATGGAGCGGCTGGAAAGCTTCGTGAGCGGCACGAAGGGCAAGCGCCTGACCTACAAGGCGCTGATCCAATGAGGAAGCCACAGAAGCCGCCAAAGGCGCTGGACGCCATTGCAGACGTGGTGCTGGCCTATCGACCGAAACCGAAAACGAAACCGGCGCGGAAGCGCGCGAGACGAAAGAAGAAAGTCGATGCGACCGCGCGCGCTTGATCTGTTTTGCTGCGCCGGCGGCGCGGCAATGGGCCTTTACCGGGCTGGATTTGACGTTGTGGGCGTCGATCTTGAGCGGCACAAGCGATACCCGTTCCCATTCATTCAAGCCGACGCATTGACGGTTGATCTGTCCGGCTACGATTTCATTTGGGCTTCGCCCGTCTGTCAGGGCTACACGGCAATGCGTCACGCGCCCGGCGCCAAAGGAGCCGCCCATCCCCTGCTGATCGGCCCTGTACGAGATAGGCTGCAAGCCGCTGGCGTCCCTTGGTGCATTGAAAACGTCGAGGAAGCGCGCTGGGATATGCGCGATCCGATGACGCTCTGCGGCTCTATGTTCGAGCTTGGAGCGCAAGGTTGCCGACTTCAGAGACATCGCCTTTTCGAGTGCAGTTTCCCCATTGAGCGCCCTGACTGCCGCCACGATGACCGTCCCGTGATAGGCGTCTATGGCGGCCATGCCCGCAAACGCGCCGCGTCGGCGGGCGGGCGCGGTACGCAAGACGTATGGGAGGGCGGCCACAGGGCGGCGGCATCGGAAGCCATGGGCATCGACTGGATGACCTTGAACGAGATGAGCGAGGCCATCCCCCCGGCCTACGCGGAATATATCGGTCGCGCTGCCCTTGCTCACATGGCCTCCATGCGGGTAGCGGCGGAATGAGTGGAAAAGGGAGTCATGTGTATAATTCCCTTACCTTACGTGTTCATGCGCACCGCACAGAACGACTTTGTGCCGTGGCTCTGCTCGCAGACCGACCTGCTGGCAAACGACTGGGAAGTCGTTGAGTGACCGGGCCGTTCATTGGCGACATCCGTGTCGCCAAGAAGTACCCGCCCGACACGCCGCTTGCCGAGATCGCCGAGTTCGAAATCTGGGATGGTCAGCGCTGGGTCGACGCTCAGGCTGAGTTCAATCGCGAGATCGTGGTCGACCTAATCTCGAAAAGAGTGACTGAGACCCGCTATGGCTGAAGTGAAGGACACGCTGAAGGCGATGGGGATCGCCAAGGCCGCGCTCGACGAGCGGTACCGCTACCACGAGCTTTATCTGTCGCTGAAGTGCCCGATCTGCGACGATGGCGTGATCAACTGCGCAAAGTCGGTCGGCAACAAGCACACGCACGGCAAATGCACGACGTCTGGCTGCGTTAGTTGGATTGAGTGGTGGGCTTCCACCCCACGCCTCGCCCGGTGCTTGTGCTGATCGCCAAGGCGTTCGGCTGCACGATCGATGGCGAGGAGATCGAGCAGTTCATGCGCGACAAGCTCGGGCTTGTAGTGCCGCCGCATAGAGGCTTTGGCGACGAGGGGCGGCTTCGCGCGATCCGGGAGGCACTGCAGGTGCCAGAAGCTGAGAGCGTTATCGAATGGGCCGAGAAAGCGGCCCAGCAGGTCAGGCGCAGCGAATCCTGATAGGTGTCGCTCCAGCCTAGCTGGAGCACTCCTATGGCCGACTTCTCCCAGTGGTACGATCCGAACCTTGAGCCGCTCGCGCCGGCAGGCGTAGCGCCCCAGCCGCAGCAGGACTGGTCAGGGTCGGCACCAGCCACATGGGAGCAGCCGACGCCGCCGCAGGCTGGCGCGATCTCGCCAACGCAGCGCGCATTCTTGACGGCGATGCGAGGTGGTGAGAGCGGCGGCCGCTACAACGTCATGTACGGTGGCGGCACCTTCGACGACTTCGCGGATCACCCGAACAAACCGCAACTGATCACGAGCGGGCCGAACGCCGGTAAGTATTCGACCGCGGCCGGTGCCGACCAGTTCCTGTATTCGACATGGCAGGAGGCGAAGAAGGCGCTCGACCTGAAGGACTTCTCTCCTGAAAATCAGGACCGGGCAGCCGCGTGGCTGGCGCAGCGTGACTACGGCGCGCGCACGGGTGGTCGTGATCTGTGGTCCGACATCGAGGCCGCGAAGGGAGACACGAATGCGCTCAACCGGATCGGCGCCAATTTGAGCCAAACATGGACGTCCCTCCCCGGGGGGATTGAGAGGAACGCTGAAGGCTCGAAATTCGGGAGCCGGTTGAGCGCATATCTCAATGGCGAGAAGTTGCCGGATGTTCCGCAGTCGAGGAGCGATATTTACGCCTCGGCCCAGTCGAAGACGCGCTCGCTATTGGTTCCTGTTGACCACGATCCGTTCAACATCGGAGTGAGCGGTGGTGAGACGCCGAACCAAAGCTCCGGCATGAAGGCGGTCGATCGCTTACTCGGCCTCGGTGGCGAGGAGCGGTTTCAGCTTTGGCCGGAGAAGATGGTGCGCTCCGGTGCAACGATCGCGCGGGACGTACTGACTGGCGCGGTGTCATCGCAGCCGGGTCTGCGCCGCGAAGACTTCACTGATGCTGCGCCTCCCGGCGTTGGCGATGAAGGCTCGACGTGGCTCGGTCAGAAGCTCGGCCTTCGTCCGCTGACCGAACAGCCGGGCGACGAGCTTGTCGGCCGCGCGATGGACCTTGCGAACCTCGCAGCGACTGGCGGCATGGCATCGTCGATGCCGAAGGCAACCGACCTCTCCGGCTTCCGCGTGTTTGGCAAGACGCCACCCGAACTATATCGCTGGGCCACCGACACGCTCGAAGGTCGCGTCTCTCCGCAGGAATTCCTGAAGCGTGCTGAGAGCTACGCGCCGAGCGGCGCAGAGCGTTTCCGGATGGACGTGCTCAAAGACGTCGCCGGCTACACGCCCGAGCAGGTCATGAACACGACGCCGGAGCAGCGTGCGTCAGCCTATGCTGAGTTCATGGGCTCGAGCGCGTGGGGCGCCGAGTTGAAAAAGTCCACCCCGGGCGCTACGCCAGCAGGGCAAGGAGCAACCGATGCAGCAGCCGCAGGACAACAACTCATCGCCGGTCCCGCCGAAGCCGGCGGGCGAGCAGTGGACGCCGGAGCAGGCCGAGGAGGAGGGCCGGCTGGAGCAAGAAGCTTGGAGGAAGCACAGGCAACGGCAGCGCGCGCCTCTCAAGGTGCCGTCGTCCCCGAAGGACTCCCCACCAAGCCGCTGAAGATCGTCGACGCAGACGGCACTCCCTCGTGGTTCGTACCCGCGCCTATCGCTCAGGCGCAGAAGCTTGCAGCCGATTATGCGCAGCGGGCTGGCATCGATTACCGCCCACCTCAGCGGTACGTTCCCGTTGATCCAGATCGTGCGGGACGTATCGCTGATGCGTTTGAGCAGATGCCCCATGCCCCCGACGACCCGAAGGTGCAGGCCGCTTATCGTGCCCTAGCCGCCGAGACCAACGCGCAGATGGATGAGATCATGCGCGCGGGTCTCAAGATCGAGTTCATCAAGCCGGGACAGAAAGACCCTTACGAAGCGTCACCGCGTCTCGCGCAGCAGGACGTCGCCGAGAACAATCACCTGTGGGTCTTCCCGACCGATCTCGGATATGGCTCCGGCACTGGCGTCGTCGCCGGCAACAATCCGATGCTGCAGCCGACGAAGTTCAAGATCGATGGTCGCGACCTCGTGGTGAACGACGTCTTCCGCATCGTTCACGATTACTTCGGTCACTTCAAAGACGGCAACGGCTTCCGCGCCGATGGCGAGGAACATGCGTGGCGCGCGCACTCTGCGATGTATTCGCCGGAAGCTCGCCGCGCGATGACCACCGAGACGCGAGGTCAGAACTCGTGGGTGAACTACGGGCCGCAGGGCGCAAAGAACCGCACCGCGAAGACCGATGACACGACGTTCGCTGAGCAGAAGATCGGTCTCCTCCCTGACTGGGTTGTCGAGGAGGGTCGGCTCGACCCGGGTCAGGCCAAGCCGTTGGCTGGTCAGCCGGAAGGCTCCGCCGCGCCGGCAGGTGTTGTCCAAAATCCGTATACAAATTCGGGACAAGCTCTGTTCTCGAACCGCCGGCCGGTGATCATCCCGGGCCGTGAGCGCGGGATCGCCATGCTCGACGCGATGGGCAAGCCGACCAAGGGCATGGTGACGCTCACGCCGGAGGAGAAGCTCAGCCCGGCTTACCGGGCCTACTTCGATGGCGGCAACCCGATGGTGGCGACGCTGGAGGTGGCGACCACCAACACCAAGCAGGGCGCCCGGGCACACGAGCTTGCGTCAGTGATCGAAACGCCCCGCGGCTGGCAGAAACAGGCATTGGCCGATCTGGAAGCACTCCAGCGCGATACAATGGCCCGGCTGGCCGATCGTGGCTCCCAAGGTCAGCCGTCGCCTGTAGAGCGGCTTATTTCGTCCGCGGTGGGCTCTCAGGTTCAGGTCTCCGGGATCGACACCAAGGGCTATGGCACCTTCGAGGGTGTCGTCAGCCCGAACATGCGCATCCCGCTGCTCGGCCGGACCCAGAACCAGCTATGGGACTTGTCCGAGCCGATGAACGCACCAGCGCGCCGCGCTGTGCTGGCAGCGCTCGGTCAAGACCTCGATCAGACTGCCTCGGCCGCCTCCCAGTTCCGCACCGTCGAGGCCAACGATCCGGCCGGCTCGACGTTCTCGATCTTCTCCCCGGGCGCCATCGATCAGGCGGCGGTGGGCCAACTTGAGAAGGCGCTCGGCTACCCGCTGAACGTCCACAGCGTGGCCGGCGGCACGATGATCGACATCAACGTCGGCGGCTTCGACAAGCTGCCGACCATCGACGGCGTCACGAAAGCTCTTGAAAAAGTCCTCCCCGAGGGGGATGTGTACGTAGCGCGCCGCGCCTACGACAGCGATTACATCGATAGCAGCGAATACAAGCAGGCGATCGAGGATTACTGGAAAGGAAAACGCGATGGCGAAGGTGACGGTAGTCGGACCCAAGGAGTGGGAGAAGCTGGGTCTCCCGCTGGCTCATACGACGATTGGACAGCCGCAAGGCAGGCCATCAAAGACGTCGCCAAAGAGCGCAACCGAAGCTATTCCGGCTGGGTCCGACGATATGAGCAAAAGTTCGCAGCCGAAGGGCTGACCGAAATCCCTTCAGTCGAGCGCCTCGCCACCGAGGTGCCCGGCTTGAAGGCGGTGATGAAATACATGACGCCGGACGAGCGCGTGAAGCTCCGGCGCGACACAGCCCAGAAGATCGTCGACCTGTTCGAGAACCTGCCTGCCGCTGAGGAGATGGCGGCGGTCGCGTTTGCCGGTCGCGCCAAGCGCGGCTGGTACCGCGAGTCCTCGAAGGCGATCGTGGAAATCTTTGGCGCCAACGATGCGCCTCGCTTCGCAGCGCTGCTCGCCGCCATGTCTCCGCAGGCCAGCGTCGAGATGAACCTGCACAACGCGCTGCGGACATGGGGCAACTGGGTCGCGGCAGGTCGGCCGACCGAGCCGGCCGAGATCATCCGCATCATGGGTCGCAGCGTCGCCGGGTCGATGGGCGAGGCGAGCGTGCTCGATGCGTGGAAGAACAACTCGATCCGATCACTCGCGGCTGACGACCCGATGGACATCAAGCTGTCGGGCCCGAAGGTCAACAGCTTCATGCAGAACCTGCGCGACAACGTGAACGCCGTCACGATCGACGCATGGATGGCGAACTATTCGAACGTGTCGCAAGACCTGTTCAAGGGCACCGGCAATGATCCGGATGCGCTCGGTCAGGTGGTCGGCAAGGGCCCGGGCTACGTCGCGATGTCTGCTGCCGTGCGGCGCGCGGCCGAGGTGGCGACGCGCAAGACCGGACAGAAGTGGACGCCGGAGGAAATTCAGGAGACGGTGTGGTCGTGGGCGAAGTCGCTCTACGAGAAGTCGGATGAGCGCGGCATCACCACCAACGAACTGCTGAAGGCCGGCGGCCTGACGCACGAGCAGATCAACGAGACCCCAGACTTCGGCCGACTGTTCGTGTCGAACGTCTATCGCAAGCTCTTGGAGGACGCAGGCTATGGCAAAGAAATCGAAGCCCAACTTGCTCGGGGCGGCGAACCAGATGCTGCTGGCAATGGAAACCGAGGCGATGCGAGATCGGCGGAAGGATCGGGATTTACTCAGCCTTCTTTTGAGCGACACCTTAAGCGCGCCGCCGAAAGGCTCGAAAGCCTCCGCAACGACCGGGCGCTCAACCGGGCGAAGCCGGTCGACGAAGAAGCGGTAGCCGACGCACTCGACGAACGCTTCCAAGAGTTGGCTGCAAAGTACGAGGACAACGGTGCGTCTCGTGTCGATGCTGAGACCCGCGCTCGCGAGGAGGTCTACGGCGACACCAAGATGCTCGACGGTGTCCGCGTCGAGGAGGTGGATCACAATCCCTTCAGCGGCACGGACGTGTTCTCGAACAAGAGGCCGCTGATAGTCGCTCCGGATAGGCTGCAGCGCAGCTTGCGCAAGCTCACATCTGACGCGGCCGCGAAAGGCATCGAGTTAGACACCCACAGTGACGGCGTAACAGGAATTGTGCTGTCGTGGATAAGCAGGAAGCCGCGCGAGGCGGAGGCTGGTGTTGGCGCCGAAGTGATGAAGAAGTTGGTGCAGATTGCAGACAAGCACCAAGCCCCTATCGATTTGGTCGCGTGGACCGACGAGCAGGGCATGAAGGATGGCTCCGGGCAGCGGTTGATCAACTACTACAAGCGATTTGGCTTCGACACAGTCGGCGAGGGTCTGGCCCCAGACAATCCGGATGGCGTCGAGATGTACCGCCTCCCCAAGAAGGGTGGCGTCGACCTCTTCAGCAACAAACGCCCGCTGATCGTCCCGCCGGGCGAGCGCGCGCCGACGTTCTACTCCGGGCTCGAAGCTGCGGTGATGGGAGCGAAGCTCAGCGCAGCACCGGCATCGCAGTGGATGGGCGCCATCAAGAACATGCCGGGCGTGAAGCAGGAGGAGCTTGACTGGGTCGGCCTGCCGGACTGGCTCGCCGAGCAGAAGGGCCACGTCACCAAGCAGCAGGTCGAGGACTATGTCCGCGCCAACAAAGTGCAGCTTGAGGAAACGGTGCAGGGCGGCAAGATGTCGATCAACCGCGACAGCAAGTACGCCATCCCGCAATTCCTGAAGATCGTCGAGAATGCGAGCGGTGTGGATCAGGCGCGCATCATGCTCGCCAATGACTATGACGCCTATCAGGCGGCGATGCGCATCCCCGAACTGAAGGACGCAGAGAACCGCGGCGAGGTATGGGCGCACAACGTCGCGCGCGATCTGATCAAGGGCGGTGAAGGCGCTGCGAAGTTCTCCAACTACCAGATGGACGGTGGGAAGGATAACTATCGCAACATCCTGCTGAAGCTTCCGGCGAGCGGCCCAACCAAGGTGCAGTTGGATGAGAAGGCACGGTCTCTCTACAACCGCAGCTACGACGAACTGTCTGATGCGCAGTTGCGCAGGAACGTCGAGCACGCTGCGGCCACGCAGTCGTCAGACGTCTTTCTGGCTCCCCACCACTGGGGTAGCGAGCCGAACGTGATCGCTCACGCTCGGATCAATGATCGTGATGTCGGCGGCGCCAAGACGCTCTTCATCGAAGAGGTGCAGTCGGACTGGCATCAGCAAGGGCGAGAGAAGGGCTATAACGTCGAGGAGCCGCGCTATGTCGTGCGCAACGATGTGTCTGGCAACACGTCGGAGCGCTTCAGAACGATGGAGGAGGCCGATGCTTTCCGCAACACGCTACCGAGCGGCGTTCGCGAGCGCACCGTGATCTCCCAACTCCCGCGCAAAACCAGCGGCGTTCCCGACGCTCCGCTGAAGTCGACGCCGGCATGGGCTGGCGTGGTGCTGAAGCGGCTGATCCGCGAGGCAGCCGAGAACGGCTACGACCAGATCGCGTGGACGCCGGGCGACGTGCAGAACGAGCGCTGGGATCGTGAGCTTCAGCAGGTACGTCACGTCTCCTACAATCCTGAGACAAGGAAGCTTCTGGCCTTTGAGCGCGACGGCCAAGAACCTGCAGTAGAGGAAACGGTGGCGCCAGAGCAGTTGCCAAGCCACATCGGCAAAGAAGCTGCAAAAGACTTGCTAGACACCAAACCTAATCAGGCTGGGTTTCACGTTCTCCGTGGCCGCGACTTGAGGGTCGGCGGCGCTGCCTTCCGCGAGTTCTACGACAAAATCCTCGTGAACGTCGCCAACTCAATCGGCAAGAAGTTCGGGGCGAAGGTGGGGACGGCGGAGGTGGAAGGCGCCGGCCGCGGGGCTGACGGCATCACCGGAACGGAAGCGATGGAAATCCTCGCCGAGGGCCGCAGTGACTGGCTGATCCCGCGTGGTGAGCGTGAGCGCACCCAGTGGTTTAGTAAACTGGACCAAGAGGCGCGCGACCAGCTTTTCGAGGATGCGCGCGCAAAGCTTGGCAGGGACCAGAAGGTTTGGACGATGCCGATCACCCCGGAGCTTCGCGACGCGGCTGTGGGTAAGGGCTTCGCGCTGTTCATGAAGGGCGTGCCGGTCGTTAGGGTCGACCATGATCCGTTCGAAGGAGAGGACAATGGCCGACAACGAGCAGCAGCAGGCCGGTGAACAACCGGAGAAGCCGGCTCCGGCGGTAGTCGCGGGAATCACTGAAACCGACTACACGATGTGGCTGCACAGCAACCCGGTCGCTGGAATGCTGATGCAGTATTTGAGGGATTACCGGGACGATCTCCTCAAAGGACTGATGGAAAGCTGGCTGTCGGGCAGCATCGAGCTTTCCACCGAGCACGAATTGCGGGGCTACGCACGCGCGCTCGAAGAGATAACCACGATCCGCATTCCGCAGATCGCGGCGTTCTACGAACAGGTCGAGGGGCTGAAGAGGGCGAAGGAGGAGGAGGAACAAATCCAACTCAGAAAGTCCTATGGCGATGAAACAGAGGCTGCTTCGTAAGACATCACTCGGCGCGCAGTACGTCGAAAGCGACTACAACGGGAAGAACGAATGCGGATGGCACCCGCTCGACGACATGGTGCTGATCCTGCCTGACAAGACCGTCAACAAGAGCGCTGGCGGCGTCTTGCTCCCCGATGAAACGCAGGAGAGCCACAAGGCCGCGGCCGAGACCGGCGTCATCGTCGAGTGCGGCGAGGGTGCGTTCAAATACACCGCCGATCGAGTGCGCGAGTTCACCGGACGCAAGCCGCGCCCGGGAGATCACGTCTACTTCCAGCGCTATGCCGGCCAGATCATCATCGGTCTGGACGGGAAGGAATATCGCGTCATGACCGACAAGTGCATCGGCGCGATCAATGTCGAAGACCTGAAGAGCTAACCAGAGGGAACCTATGAACCAGCCAGCAGAACGGGTCCGCTTCAGTGAAGGCGGACAGGGCGGCGAAGGCCAAGGCGGATCGGTCGACGTCGAGGGGATGGCGCGACGCGCCGGGTGGAAGCCGAAGGATGACTGGGTCAGCGACGGCAACGCTGCGGAGAAGTGGGTCGACGCCAACGTGTTCGTCGAGCGCGTGCTCTCCGGGTACGACAAGCGTGGTCAGGATCGCTACCGCGCGATGGACTCAAGGCTCGCCGCGCAAGAGCGCACGATCCAGCAGATGAGCGGCACGATCTCCGAGTCCGCGAAGGTGATGCAGGAATTCCAGACCTATCACCAAGGCGTCGCGAAGCGAGAGTACGAGCGCGCCAAGAAGGAGATCGAGGCAAGGATGCGCAGTGCGGTGAAGGACGCCGATCCTGAAGCGCACGACGCTGCTCGAGCCGATCTTGTCGAGCTTGAGAAGACGAAGCCGGCTGATCCTCCGCCGACTGACGCAACGAAGCCGAACCAGCAGACGGCTCCTGATCCGACGATCGTCACATGGAACAAGGATAACCTTTGGTACAATCCGACTGGTACCGATGAGTTGTCGATGTGGGCGGTCGGCTACTTCAACAATCTGCCGGCGACACTGTCTCTGCAGGAGAAGCTCGACAAGCTGAGCGAGCGCGCGGTCGTGCTCTTCCCGGACGAGACCAAGGGCAAGCTCTCCGGCAAGTATGCCGACCTCGAAGGTGGTGATCGTCAGCAGCGCAGGACGCGCGGCAAGGTCGCTGATCCCGACGTCGACAGCGATGGCGATGGCGATCGTGGTGGCGCCGGCCAGAAAGGCCGACGCTTTGAAGACCTGCCGAAAGAAGCGCAGGAGCAGTGCCGGGCCTTCGAAAAGCAGATGGTCCCGGACCCGAAGAACCCCGGAAAGATGCGGCCGCTTGTTAGTCGCGCCCAGTATCTGGCCGACTACGACTGGTCTTAAGCCGCCAAGCACAACAGGAGACGACACGTATGGCAACGAGAGCGACGAGAAGCGGGAGCGCGGCGGCACAGCCAGTTGCGCAGAATCAGGCGCCCGTGGTAACGGCTGAACCCGCGAGCGGTCAAAGCATCGCCGCAGACACCACCGGGCAGAGCCCCGGAGGTGGCGTAGAGCCCCAAGAGCAGGCTTCTGAGCCGCAGATGCGGGCGACGCGCATTCCCTTCGGAACGACGGAAGAGAAGCTGAGGCTCCCCGACGCACCAGATCGGAAGAGCAC
>ERZ650311.501-NODE-501-length-24774-cov-7.215705_pt1 | contig 24774 bp, 25 predicted proteins | sample MGYA00376247_ERZ650311 | MGnify/ENA primary metagenome ERZ650311 (study PRJEB26733, sample SAMN07839324) | wastewater metagenome | biome: small river; feature: stream; material: water | place: USA: North Carolina | collected 2016-07-28 ...
GTCTGGGCTGATGGCGGAGTTCGTCATCCACGCGATGTTGCACTCGCTCTCGCAGCTGGCGCATCACAAGTAATGATCGGTTCCTGGTTTGCGGGCACATATGAGTCACCTGGCGACCTGCTTCGCGACAGCGCAGGCCGTCCTTACAAGGAATCTTTTGGAATGGCATCAAAGCGTGCAGTTGCAGCACGTACTTCACAAGAAGATGCATTCGATCGTGCACGCAAGGCGCTATTTGAAGAGGGAATCTCATCGTCAAAGATGTACTTAGATCCAACTCGTCCAGGTGTAGAAGACCTTATTGATGAAATCATCTCTGGACTTCGCTCTTCATGCACATATGCAGGTGCGCGATCACTCGATGAGTTTGCCGAGAAAGCTCTAGTAGGCATTCAATCTGCATCTGGTTATGCAGAAGGACGTCCACTGAGCCAATCGTGGAAGTAGTTTAATTACTCATTAATCGGTAGCCCACGCCACGTACAGCGTGGAGGATTTTGAGGTCGCTGACCTCACGTACCTTCATGCGAATGCGGGATGCATGTGTATCAAGAAGGTGATCGCTTGAAAACTCGAGCGATGTGCCGATCGCCTCTGAAATCTGTTCGCGGGTGAATACGCGCTTCGGGTTACTGAAGAGCATCCGCAAGAAGTCATACTCAGTACGAGTGAGCTCTACCTTTTGATTATCAACAAATAGGTCTCGAGTATCGGTATTGAGTGAGAGGCGTCCAGCAGTGATGACGGAACCTTCAACTTTATTCTGCGCCGCCTTATGGCGAATCTGAGTTGTTGTACGAAGAGCGAGAATTCGGGCAGATACCGGCTTTGTAATGTAATCATCGGCACCAGCAGCCAAGCACATCGCCTCATCCATCTCTTCAACATGGCTAGTGAGCATGATGATGGGAACAGTGGATGTCTTGCGAATCTCTCGGCAGACCTCAAAGCCGTCAGGTTGTCCGATAGAGAGATCAAGGATAATCACGGATGGCTCTTCTTTGCGGAAAATCTCTAAGGCTCTTGTGCCATTTTCGGCTTCGACTACTTCAAATCCTTCAGGCGAAAGTGCAGCACGGACAAAGAAGCGAATATCCTCGTTGTCATCTACGACAAGAATTCTGTCCTTCGTTACTTGTGCCACTTCAGATCTTCCTTGCTGCTTCATTGAGGAGATTAAGGAGTCGTGCCTTTTCGCTGACAATATCAACGTTAGTTTCTGGATTCACTTCGAGATTGCGAGAGAATTCAACGATCTCTCGACCCTCATGGACAAAGCCGTAGAAACCAATTGCTCCACCAACTTCATGTGCCACAGCCTTAATTGTGGTTGCATCGCTAGCTTCGAGCGCCGAGATCGCACGCTGTAGAACCGCACCACGGCGATCAAGGATAAGTTGATCTTCGCTGCTGAGCTGCATCGGGAGATTGATGACAAAGGTTGTTCCCCGATTGAGTTCAGATTCAACAGTGATGGTACCTCCGTGCTGTTCAATCACTTGATGAACAATTGCAAGCCCTAGGCCGGTGCCCGGGAATTGATTTGAAACGGCATTTTTCGCTCTAAAGAAGCGAGTAAAGAGGTTTGCAATATCTTCCTGCGGGATGCCGATTCCATGGTCGGTGATACGAATTTCAACTGTTTTAAGTCCAGGGCGCACAGATACTCCTTGGAGCGATATTTCTATCGGAGAACCATTAGGGCTGAACTTGATTGCATTTCCTAGGAGATTGATAAAGACCTGATTAAGTTGGCCAGCATCGCCGCGAACATGAAATTCCTCTTCAGCGAGAAGCTCAATTTCATTTCCACTCTTTTCAGATGCAGGCTGCATCACGAAGATTGCGTTATCAATAATCGGATTGAGTGAAACGAGTTCTTCTGAAAGCTTTCCCTCAGCTGCATCAATCTTGCTCAAAGAGAGCATGCTCTCAACGAGATTGAGCAGGATCTGAGCATTGCGATCGAGAACTTCAAGATATTTTTGAACCTCAGGCATGTCTTGTAACAAGTTCTCATCTCTGATGACATCGATATACCCAATGATCGATGTGAGAGGCGTTCTCAGCTCATGATTTACGGTAGAGATAAAGTTGTTCTTCGCCTGATTGAGATCTTGTAATTGCGCGACAGTAAATTGAGCATCTTTAAGCTCTTCAATCGTGTTATCAAGTCTGATTTGTTCTGCATCAAGCGCGATTCGCGCTTCGCGATAGTTGCGAAAATTGGTGCGTACATTAAGGAAGAGAAAGAGCCCGCTCGCAATGAGGAATGTATAGAAGAAGATCAAGTTAAGCCGTGTCCGGTCCGCGGCTTTCTGCGCCTCATCGAACATTGCCTTATCTACAGAGCGTTGGTATGAGACAACCAATTGACGCGCCTCCGCAAGGATTTGGTCAATAATCGGTGAAATCTTAGAGCTGTATTCCATATGAACTGATTCCGGAAGGACTCCAACAGGGGCGGAGGCCACGATTACATCGGAATCTCGCAGAGCCTTTATAAATGAGTATCGCGCGCGGCTACCCATAGAACGTCCACTGGTATCAATAACAGCTAAGCGCTGCGCCAATATGTTGCGGGCGATTTGAACGCTGCGTCGTGAGGTTCCGCCATTGGACCATTGAGCCAACCTCGTGGCATATACAAGGGTCTCGCGCTGCGTAAAGATAATTGAAGCAGCCGGGGTCTCGACATCACTAAGAACTCGCGCCTGTTTTACCGATGTACTGGATTGTAATATCGAGGTATATCCGAGACTGAGAATCGCAACTATCGCCACAAATGCGAGGAAATATTGAAAGGTCGTGACTTGAAACTTCGCAATTGAGCGAAGTTTTTCACGGTTCAAGTCAGCGGACATGCGACTACTTTACGCTAATCGAACTAAGTGACCAGTTCCAAGCATCGAGGTTACTTGCCCACTTGCTGTCATTAGCAAAAATGATTCGAATTGGACCACCCTGATCATATGGAATCGCAACTCCATCGCGCTTAATGGCAATATAAGCATTTGCAGCTAAGAAGTTCGCAGCTGTATTGGTGTAGATGTAATCGTTGAGGGCTTTAGTTGCTACCTTATCTTTGCCAGAGATTCCGACGAGGTTAAAAAATGCCTTCATCGGAATTACAGTGAACTTCTGTTGCTTCTTTACAAATGGCTCATAGATGGAGATGACAGAGCTCTTCATCTTCTCGAGTCGGCCAAAGGCAAAGTCACTCTTGTTCTTTCCTTTTGAAACCGAGAAGATCACCTCGTTAGGTCCAGCCGGGTCGACAGTACTTGTTCCATATGGGTTTTTCGTTGATGCGGCAAAACTTGAAGGGCTTCCCAGTAAGAATAGGGATGTTGCGACAAGTACTGTAATTACCTTTTTCAATTTTCTCTCCTTTTATATAGCCGACTTTTCTTACTGGGATTATGAAGCGTCAAAAATTGCATGAACTTTCTCTCGAATTGAAGGTCCTCGGAATGGCTTAACAATGTACGAGGAAGCCCCTAGGGCAAGCGCCTGATCAATATCGTCGGTGGATGATTTTGCAGTAATCATCATTACCGGAACCTCTCGAATCATTTTATTCGATCCAGATCGAATCTCAGCAAGCACTTCGAGGCCAGATTTACCGGGCATCATGACATCGAGAAGAACCAAATCAACAGGGTTGCTGTTAAGAATTGCGAGGGCGTTATCGCCATCAACGGCCGAGTACACATGGAATCCATCAGCGCTGAGGATATGGACAACGAGATCGCGTACATCCTGGTTGTCATCGACAACGAGAATTCTTCGAGAATCTTGACTCATTTGTGTACTCCCATCCAACTTGATGTGATCTCACATGTGTGAGCCCTACATCCTTATGGTCTAAACGATAGGTCTAATTTGGGGATTGTGGATACAAATATAGGAAACCGTGAGGAAACCGTGAGGTTCAGACCGTACCTTCACTACATGAGCAAGAGCCAGAGCGGATCAAGGAGCGTACGGAGAGTGATATTCACCCTCCTCGCGCTCTCGGTCGCTATTGTCCCGGCGGTACTTACCAGCAAGTTTGGTTACGGTTTCTCACCAATCCTCACAGGTTCTATGGTTCCAGCTGCACAACCTGGTGATGTTTTTGTTACTCGATTAGCACCTGCATCAACTTTGCACGTTGGTGATGTCATTGCAATTAATAACCAAGTAACCGGAACTTATTACTCTCACCGAATCGTCGATATTCGTGATTTCAATGGAGCGCTTCGAGTGATGACTAAAGGTGATGCAAATGATGCTGCAGATCGCGACCCCTTTATCGTCTCTCGTAACGCACTCGTCTCTAAAGCGATTGCAACAGTTCCATATGTTGGTCGCCCAATGGTCTATATGAATACAGTTCAAGGTCGCCAAACCGCCGCAAGTATTTTGGTTTTGGCAAATGTACTTGCGCTATTTGCGTTTCTATTTAGAAGAAAGATCATCACATCTCTCACACCAGAGCGAGTCTATAAAGAGCTCTATGCAGAAGAGAGATTGAAAAATCAGCAATATCGAAACTTACTCGATAACCTGCAAGAGTCACTTGCTATCGAGAGAGAAGAAAAAGAGAAGGTAGGGAACAACAGATGAGAAATATGACAATGGCACTCTCCAAGGGCGCAGGAAGTGTTGCGCTTAAGATCACAATTGTCGCTGCAGCAGCTCTTGGTGGCACAGGACTTGTCGCAACAAACGTCTTTGCTGCCCTTACCGCCACTGCAACAAATACCTCAGGTGGACAGGTAACCACAGGTACTCTCAAGTTAACTCTCGCACCTTCGAGCGTATCCGGTATCACCAATGGATTCACAACATCAATTGCCAACATCGGCCCTGGTGATACAGCCAACCGCTATATCGATCTCACCAATGGCGGAACCCTCGATGGAATGACACCAACGCTTCTTCTTTCAACAAGTGATACCAATACCTTGGTGGAGAGCGCTACCGCTGGCCTTCAGATCGCTATCAACGCATGTTCTGTAGCGTGGACAAATACGGGAACTTGTAGCGGAACTCCAACAGTAGTTCTCGCATCAACATCAGTAAAGACCCTTAAGACTTCAGCTCAGAGCATTACTTTGCCAACTGTCAATGCTGGAACAGTGAATTACCTCAAGATCTCTACCTCGCTTCCAGCAAGTACCGAAAACGTTGTCAATGGTGTGCTTCCAGTTGGAACAATCCAAGGGCTCACTGCAACCTTGACCTGGGCATTCACGATTACAGATTCAAACGCAAACCCAACAACGAATAGCTAGCACCTAGTTCGTTTCAGGTGAATGGAATTGGTGGAAGGAGAGGGAGATGATCAGTAAGCCTAGGTCGATATCTCTCGTCGCCGCTGCGGTGAGCGCGATACTTTTCGCGCTCACCCAGCCACCAATTGCTAGAGCTGCCGTCACAGCGCGAAGCGACAACAATCTCACAGTCATTTCAGGTTCAGTTCAGGTTTTTGCAACAGCAAACCCAAGTAACACCAGTACTGGCGTGGCGTTATCAACTCTGATCTCAAATAACTCACCAAAGACTTTCTATGTTAACAATTCTGGCAATCTTGCAGTGAGCCGATTCATTATGACAATTACATTGCCCAGTGCCTCAAACATCTCCTCATTTCGTCGCTGCCCGCTCAATGTTGCATTTACGGGAACAAATATCTGTGCTTCAGGATCGGCCACCGTCCTCACCAACCCCACTTCAGGAGCTGCAACTACGTATGTCTTGCCTCTACCTGGCGCTGGTTTCTACTCTTTCCAAATCACTCAAAATAAGACCGGCACAATGACGGTCAGCACATCAGCGAGCCTCAGCAACTTCACCGGCGGAGTCACGAACTCCTAAAGCCGGTTAAACTAAGGCCCTCGCAAGGGTCAGGGGATTGTCGGTGAAGAAGTACTCCATAGCTATCGTTGGAGCAGGTCCAGCTGGTTACTTTGCAGCGCAGGCGCTCCAGAATCTTGCAGATGAGAAGACCACGTATACAATCGACATGATTGAGCGCTTACCCACCCCTTGGGGATTGGTTCGTAGTGGTGTCGCCCCTGATCATCCCAAAATCAAAACAGTCTCGAAAGTCTTTGAAAAGATTGCCAATACCGAGGCTTTTCGACTCTTTGCTAACGTCGAACTCGGTAGTGATGTGACGATTGAGCAGTTGAAAGAACGCTATGACGCGGTTGTGATTGCTACCGGATCAGCTCGCGGCAAGAAGCTGGGCATTCCAGGTGAAGACCTTCCAGGTTCACTCTCCGCCGCGACATTTGTACCTTGGTATAACGCACATCCAGATTTTAAAGATGAGGCAATCGACCTCTCTTCACATACAGCGGTCGTCATCGGTGCCGGCAATGTGGCGATGGATGTTGCCCGCATGCTGGCACTTGAGCCATCAGAGCTTGATTCAACCGATACTGCAGATCACGCAATCGATGCTTTGAAAGAGAGCGCAATCCGCAATGTGATCCTTAGCGCCCGTCGCGGCCCAGAGCATGCTGCATTTACCTCGCCCGAACTTCGCGAATTACCGAAGCTTGAGCACACAAACGTTGTGATGAATCCTGATGACATTGCCGCTGCAATTGAGCGAGCTGGTGAGGAAATTGAGAAAGATACAAAATCAAATCTTGAAGCGATGACTCTTATAGCAGAGCGCGAACCAACTGCTCATGACCGTACTCTCACCTTCCAATTCTTAGCAACACCCATCGAGATTAAGGGTGATGGGAGAGTTGAAGAAGTTGTTTTCCAGCGCACTGGAGGGGAAGAAACCTTCAGTATTAAGTGTGGCTTGGTAATTACTGCCATTGGATATGAGGCAGCCTCACTTGAAGGAATTCCATATGAAAAGGGTCGCGTAGTAAATAACGAGGGATATGTTGGAGAGAATCTCTACGTTGTCGGTTGGGCAAAGCGCGGACCATCAGGAGTAATCGGAACCAATAAATCAGATGCTGCAGATGTCATGAAGCTTCTCGTCTCTCAACTCGGAGATCCGAAGAATGCAGGTGATGTCACTGATGTGATTACACATAACAAGGTAGTCACTCAATTGCATTGGGAGCAGATCAACGCCGCCGAAGTAGCAGCGGGTGAGCCTCTCGGAAAGCCTCGCAGAAAGGCTGTTTCGCGCGAGGATTTGCTCAATTTGGGCGCCCTCTAATAAACAGGTATTATTCGCATCTGTTCAACAATTCAATAAGCGTGCGTAGCTCAACGGATAGAGCATCTGACTACGGATCAGAAGGTTAGGGGTTCGAATCCCTTCGCGCGCACAAGTTAAGCCTCGAGTGCCTTTCACACTCGGGGCTTTTCTTCTGCCTTGATAATCGCGAACAGAAGACAAAAGGCTCATACTTGGGCAGTTGCCGATTAGTGAAAGTGGAACGATGAATAGATCCCGAGTCGCTGTCTCCGTTGCTTTTGCCTCTAATGGCGTGGCTGCTGGATCCTTTATGGTGAGAATTCCAGATTTTAAAGAGAAGCTTGAGATCACTAATAGCCAATTCGGACTCGCTCTCTTTATCCTCATGATTGGCGTATTAATTTCCATTAAGAATGCAGGCTCATTAGCAGCCAAATATGGAAGTAGAAATGTGGCAATTCCCGCCACAATTGCAATGGCATTTGCAATGTTCTTGGTTTCTCTCGCAAATACATACCTACTTTTTTCAGTGACACTCTTTATCTTTGGATTCACTCTTGCAACTCAAGATATTTCAATGAATTCACATGCAATAGCAGTAGAGCATAAGTATCAAAAGCGCTTTATGAGTACGTTCCATGCAACTTTCTCGATTGGCGGTCTTTGTGGAGCACTATTAGCAGGCATATTCGCTGAGAATGATGTATCAATTACCGCACACTCAGTGTTGGTCGGAAGCTGCGTAGTTCTCTTTGCTCTCTTATTGAGAAATTGGTGGCTGCCGGCATCAATTGATATTCATCACGCAGATAAAGAGAAGAAGAAAATTAGAAGACCAAAAATCTTCATCATCCTTGGCGTCCTGGGCTTCTGCGGTCAAATAGGAGAGGGTGCAGCCGGAGACTGGGGTGGAATTCTCGCGCGCGATAGTTTTGGAGCTTCTCCTTTTCTCTCATCCATGCCATATGTTCTCTTCTCAACAACAATGGTGATAGGTCGTCTCTTTGGTGATCGAATCACAACGAAATTCTCAGCGGGACGAGTGCTTTCAGCAGGAGGACTTATTTCAGGTGGTGGATTAATCTCCGGTTTACTTATTGGTGGGATTTGGGGTCAGATATTTGGCTGGTTCGCTCTTGGCGCTGGGCTCTCTATTTTGATTCCAATCCTATTCTCTGAGTCAGGACGAATAGCTAAGGAACAATTCCCAGGTGAGATTGCACCATCTGAAGGAGTGGCAATGGTTTCAGGTATCGCCTACTTTGGATTTATGGCAGGACCACCGATCATTGGATTCCTTTCTTCAATCATCGACTTGCGATGGGCGTTGCTATTCCCGGGCGCACTCGCTCTGATACTAGGTATCTCTGCACGACGCGTACTCGAAAAATAGGTGCGGAAAGGTTTCCACACACTGGGATTTTTGCTCTTTCATAGAAGTATGACCAGTGAAACGTGAGTAATTCCTTGCTCCGGTTTGCCAGCGAGAGTTCAATTACCCCATGGCACGAATCCTCTGTAGCGACTGCAAAACAAAGATTAAAGGCGACTGGAATCACTGTAGCCAATGTGGTCAGAAATTAGAACGCCTTCAGAAACTCGAAGCCGGCATCAAGCGCAATAGCATGACACCTATCTATATGTGGATCTTCATTGGAGTTCTCGTACTTTTGCCACTTGGTGGAATCCTTAATGAAGGAAATGATGACCTACTATCTCGTCTCAAGAATCGTGGTGTTCTCGCATGGAATGAAGACACTTCTAGTGAACAGTATCGCTCTGCTGGCAAATACGAACCTGATCAGGCGTTAATGACCGCAACTGGAAGCTGCCGAATTTGGATCTATAAAGATCTCAAGACCGCCGATGAAGCCCGAGACAATTACATCAATGACAATGTTCCCTTTGCGGCATCATGGAGCAACATTGATGAAGCAACTAAAACAGGTGTGGTTTTGATGTCATTGGAAGCAAAGTCTTATTGCTCAGAAGAGGCGGCGTCGTTCCTCAATTGGACGCTCGAATAATCCTTCTGTTGGCTAGCTAAGAGATATACCCTTGCGCCTATGCACAAGATTCTCGCTACACTCATCGTTGCTGCAGCCTCTATTACTCCTGCACAAGCAACGGAAAAGCCGCTGACGGTTATGTCGCGCAATCTATATCTCGGTGCAGATGTTGGCGTTGCGATGGAGTTGATTCCTAATTTCTCAGCGGCAGCACAATTCATGTGGGATCAAGTGTCAGCGACAGATTTCACGAAAAGAGCACCTGTACTTGCTCGAGAAGTCATAGACCAGAACGCCGATGTAATCGGACTCCAAGAGGCTACACACTGGTACTGCAAGAAGAACTTCTGGAGTAAGAAAGTGCTGGTCTACGACTTCACTAAAGAATTTCTAGCTGAAACGAAGAACCTTGGCCATGAATATGTATTGGCTAGTAAAAGCGGAGTAGATGCACTCAATATCGGCTATTCAATTCCGGCAATTCCTTATCTCACAATGGTGAGCGACCCATCAGCTTTCCAACCTCTCTTTGGTAGTGATAAGGCTGCATGTGGCTTTGAAATTGGCGATGCCTTGGTCGTGAAGAAGGAACTGGCCGGCAGTGTTCTAAAAGTCGGAAATACTGAGTTTGAGGCTAGTTACAGCATTATTCCTAAGGTCATGACAATCTACCGTGGCTATACCTGGGCTGATCTGGATTACAACGGAAGCAAGGTTCGTATTGTCACAACTCACCTTGAGTCATTGTGGGATAAAGATAAAGTTCCCAATGCTGCGCTGCAGGCTCAACAGTTGATCAGCGATCTGCAATCAACAAAGATGCCACTGATTGTTATCGGCGACTTTAACTCAGATCCAAGAGATCCACGGCCAGATACTGCACATAATCCTGGCGGTCAGCCTGAGTCGAGTCAGGTGTGTAAAACTCAAGTTGATGAGCCAGCGCCTGCAACTGCCATTGATACCTGTAATGCGTATTGGAAGATGGTGAAAGCAAGATTTATTGATGCAGGTCCAAACGCTCAAGATGCCAGAAATTTCTCATGGGGGATGAGCGCACTTCTCGCTGGTCCGGATGAGAAGCGTTATCAAGCAGCGCTTGTGATGGGAAATATATATGGATTTACCGATCGACTCGATTACATATTTCTCAAGAACGGCGTAAAGGTTCTTAATTCAAAGATAGTTGGAAATACTTGGCCAGACGGCAGCACTTGGTCTTGCAGCAATGAAGAGCAGGTAAATAACGCCGCCGTGATTGCAGATGCAATGAAGATAGATATGCCAAATTCTCAGTTCTGCAATGACACTGACCATGCGAGTGTGGTCGCTCAAGTGTTATTACCGATGAGCACAGTTCAGTCACCGGCGTTAGATTCACATGCGCCATTCCCAATTTCCTTCTGGAACTGGGTAGGAATTTTCTTCCTCGCTCTGATAGCAGCTCAAATTGTGATTAAACGGAGAAAGAAGTCTTCGCTAAGCAAAGGAATTTAGTGAAGCTGTTTGTCAGCTGGGCCAGTCTTAAGTGACGTAAATGTGGCAACAAGTCCTGCACGAGTTGGACTTGCTGCATGCAAGCCTGCTCGCCAATTGCGTGCAGGATCGAGTGGAGCCAAACGCACTAACTTCCAATCATCATCGACCTTTGCGCGAATAGTGAGCGCATCACCGCTTCGGCTGATTCGTAAGTGAACTTCACGCCCCATCCAGTCACTCACTGGAGCAACAGACCAATCCGACTTTTCATCGGTGACTACTGCGCCCAATTGTGGAGCGCCATCAGCAAATTCAATGCCTGCTTTAATCCAATGGCTCTCATCGCTATAGATAAAGAGTCCTGCCTGATCGAATTGCTCGGTGTAATTAAGGATCCAACTGAGTTCAATCGCAGAATCTTGCGGAAATTCATTGAGTAGTGCATGGCCCGTGTCGTGGATGAAGCCATAAGAAGTCTCGCGCCAAAAGTCACTTTTGAGGGCGGTTGTAACGTGGAAACCTGCGCTATCGACTGTGGTTGAGACAGGTGGATTCAACCACTCTCCGCGCTGAAGATCTTCGTACATAGAATAAGAATAAATCCTTACTTCATAAAGAGTGCATTAAGTCGGCGAGTGGTGAAGTAGAGTCCGCCGGCAATAAAGACCATGAAGTAAGCGATGTGGATAAAGATCGAGGAGTTAATTGTTCCGAGAGTGCACATACGCATCATCTCGATTCCCTGACTCAATGGTGTCCAGCGAATAAAAGTGGCAAGCCAGGTAGGAAGTGAACTCAGTGGGAAGAAGGAGCCGCTGAAGAGGGTAAGTGGCATCAGAACAATATTGATGAGGTTGAGCTGTTGGAAGCCCTTGATGTAACTAGTGAGCGCCATGCCGAGAGCTGCAAAGCCAAATCCGATAAGAACACCGGCAGGGATAGCGAGAACGCCATACCAACTATGAATCAACCCAAGTGGTGATACGACCAGCATGAACGATGTTGAATAAAGTGCACCGCGCATTAGCGCCCAGCCGATTTCTCCTAAGGCAACATCCATCGGACCTAATGAAGTCGAGAGCATTGCTTGATAGAGACGGCTCTCATGCATCTTGAAATACACATTCCACGTCGAATCCATTACTGCGCCCATCATCGCTGATGTTGCAAGCAGCCCAGGAACGATAAATGATGCGTAATCAATAACTCGACCATCGGGCAATGTAATATCTCCAACGAATTGCCCAACGCCAAAACCAAAGACTGCCAAATTGAGCAATGGCTCAACAAAGCCAGAGAGAACAACTAAATATGTTGAGGATCTAAAGGTGATCCAGCTGCGCTGTAGAACAACACGAGAGCGACCTGCGTAAAAACGCTCGCCAAAACGACCGCGACGCTTTTCAGCGATTGCTACGGCAGAGAGAAAACTCATTTAGTTAACCGCCTCTCAAAGATGCGGAAAGAGAGCAGTAATCCAACAACGGTCATTACTAAGGGAATCGCAATATGTAGCGCAACAAGCCATCCTGGCGTGGCGTGGCCATAACTGAGATAACGACCTAAATCCGTCGCGTGCCAGAGAGGAGAGATCCATCCAATCCAACGGAGATAGATAGGCATCGACTCAATCGGAAAGAATGTTCCACTTAAGAAGAACATAGGTTGAATGATGAAACGTCCAACAAAGGTGAAGAAGTTATCTTCATTCTTGGCACCACCTGCAATTGCGAGCATCACTGCAGAGAATGCGGCACCGGCTAAGAATGCCGATGGAATTGTTAACCAAGCTCGTGGGCCATCCATAACTCCGAAGGCAAAGAGCGCCCCGTAGTAAATGACAATTGTGAGGATATTTCGGAACATTGCACCGAGGAAAACTCCTAGTGCAATCTGGCGACCAGCAAGTGGCGTAGAGCGAATTGCGAAGAAAGATTTCTCCCACATAAAGCCGCCTAAAGTTGGGAAGATCGTTTCATCGATTGAGCTCTGCACAGCGGCATTTGCAAGCAGCGCAGGCGCAAGAAATACCAGGTAGCGCACACCATCGACGCCGGTGCTGCCCATGTTCTTATCTACGAGTGTGCCAACGCCAACACCGATTGCAAGTAAGTAGAGCACCGGGTTAGCAACTGCATGAAAGACGATAACCCAGAAGAACTTACTCATGTTGTAGAGACGGGTCTGGAAGACAAACCTCGCTCCGAATTGCGGAACAGTGCGCATTTATTCGACCAGTGTTCTTCCGGTCAAACGTAGGAATACATCTTCCAGTGAACTTCTGCGTACAAGTGAGGTACGTGGGTGCAGTCCAGCACCAACAATACGCTCGAGTGCATCCTCTGCATCCTCTGCGTAGAGCAAGATACGGTCAGGAAGAACTTCAAGGCGATCGCAATAGGCGGTAAGAGTTCCGGCAATCTCTTCATTCTTATCCATGCCAAAACGGAGCTCTAGCACTTCGCGAGACGAGTACTTCTTAATCAAATCAACCGGTGATCCTTCTGCCATGATCTTTCCGTGATCCATCACAACTAGCCTTTCGCAGAGTTGCTCAGCTTCATCCATGAAGTGAGTCGTGATAACGAGCGTTACGCCACGTTCTTTAAGGCGAAATAGTCGATCCCAGAGAATATGACGCGCTTGTGGATCAAGTCCTGTGGTGGGTTCATCGAGCATCAAGATGTCAGGGTCGCTCACGAGTGCACGTGCAATTGTGAGACGTCGCTTCATTCCTCCGCTGAGCGAATCTACTTTTGCATCACGCTTATCAGTTAACTGTGCGAACTCAAGGAGTTCATCAATCTTTTCGCGAATTACCTTGCCGGAAAGTCCAAAGTAGCGACCGTAGAGATAGAGATTCTCGGTGACAGTGAGGTGCTCATCAAGGTTATCTTTCTGGGGAACAACGCCGAGGTGGGCACGAATCTGTGGGCCAAATTGTTCTGGATCTTTTCCCAAGATTGTGATCTCACCAGAAGTGCGCTGTGAGGTCGCACCAATAATTCGCATAGTGGTTGATTTTCCAGCGCCATTTGGCCCGAGCAAACCGAAGGATTCGCCCTTCTTTACCGAGAAGTCGATTCCATCTACTGCGGTGAAGTCACCGAAGCTCTTTCGTAAACCGCGCGCGATAATCAGCTCTTCAGACATACGAGCCATCCTACAGCGGCGGTTGAAGAATTTTTATGGGTAGAGCCCGCGTAATTTATGGGCTTCCGCAACGCGCTTCACGCCGATCATCATCGCTGACTCGCGCCACGTGAGTGATTTTTCAGAAGACATCGCTTCAACTTCTCTAATTGCCTTCATTAATTGCGAATCAAGATTCTGATAAATCTCATCGGCATCCCAGAAGAACGCTTGCTTATCCTGAACCCATTCGAAGTACGAGACGATAACGCCTCCGGCATTTGCCAAGATATCTGGAACAACGAGTGTTCCTTTATCCTTCAAGATGGCATCACCTTCAGGTGTTGTTGGTGCATTTGCACCTTCAACAACAATTTTTGCTTTAATCGATGGAGCAGTGTGTGCGGTAATCGCATCTGCGAGTGCAGCTGGAATTAGGACATCCACATCAAGCGCTAATAACTCTTCATTTGTGAGGCGATCTATTCCTGGCGCATCGAGATTGCCATGCTCCTTAAAATGGTTCCAGAGCGTTGCAACAGAATCGAAACCAGTAACGCCACCATGAACATCGCTGACGGCAACAATCTTTAAGCCCATCTTCTCTAGACCAACTGCAGTCCAGTATCCGACTTTTCCAAAACCCTGAATTGCAACAGTTGCACCAATTGGATTGATTCCTCGTGCGAGAAGTGCTTCACGAGTAGAAATTGCTACGCCATCACCAGTTGCAGATGTGCGACCCAATGAACCACCGAGCGAGATGGGCTTTCCGGTAACAACGCCTGGAACCGAGTAGCCAGCGTTAACAGAGTAGGTATCCATCATCCACGCCATGTTGCGCTCATCTGTTCCTACATCTGGTGCAGGAATATCGCGCTCTGGACCGATGATCGGAAGAATCTCAGAGGTATAACGTCGTGTAAGTCGCTCATTCTCCATAACAGAGAGAGTTGATGGATCTACAGCGATTCCACCTTTAGCGCCACCGTAAGGAAGATTGGTAAGTGCACACTTCCAGGTCATCAACATCGCAAGAGCGACAGTCTCATCCATATCGATATCTGGGTGGAAACGAACACCACCCTTAGAAGGACCACGAGTTGTTGAGTACTGAACACGGAATCCCTTGTACATCTCAACGTTTCCATTATCGCGACGAAGCGGTACAGCTACTTCAAGGACGCGACGAGGTGTCGACAAGGTCTGCCACTCGTTTTCGGATAGCTCAAGCTGCTCCACAGCTCTACGCAACTGACGTAACGCGGTATCTAGTGCTGACTCCATTGTCAGAACTTCCTTTTCTATCTGATCGAGCTATCGGTTAACTACGAAGTGCCTTTGCAAATTCTGCGAAATCATCGACCAGGATATCGATCTCAGTCTGTGTATGTGCGAGCGAGATCAACCACTGCTCATCAAGTCCTGGAGGAGTAATGATTCCGCGGTTGAGTGCGAAGAGCCAATGCGCCTCTGCAACACCAAAGTCAGTCGCCTTGTAATCGCGATAGTTACGAACAGGCGACGTTGCCCATGTAACACATCCCTTTACTCCGAAACCGACTGTATGTGCAGGTAATTGGTATTCGTCAATAATGTCGCTAATGCGCTCAAGTGCCTGGTGGTTAAGGGCTTCAGCCGCACCAAGTGTCTCGGTTGTCGCAATGCGATCAATCGCACGTACACCTGCCATTGCCAATGGATTTCCATTGAACGTACCGAAGTGAGCCATCTTGTTATTGGTAACGAAGTCCATGTACTTCTTCTTGCCACCAAAAGCAGCGAGTGGAAGTCCGCCACCGATTGATTTAGCAAGTGTGATCAAATCTGGCTTCACACCAAGACGCATCGCTGCACCATGAGCACCAGCTGTAAGACCTGTCTTTACCTCATCAAAGATAAGAACAACGTTGTACTGATCGCAGAGTTCGCGAACGCGCTCTAGGTAGCCCGCATCTGGAAGAACAATTGCAAGGTTCTCGAGAACTGGTTCAACGATGAAGCAGGCAATCTTCTTTGCATTCTTCTTAAACATTTTTTCAAGTGCTTCGATGTTATTAAATGGAACAACGTAGATATCGCCTGGCACCAAATTTGAATCGATATATGGCGTTGGCTTATCTGCCTTGCCAATCTTGTCGACTGGTGGCTTGCTTGAGACTACGAATGGGTCGTAGCTACCGTGGTAGCCGCCCTCAATCTTGAGAATGCCCATCTTGTCAGTTGCGCTACGTGCAACGCGGACGGCATACATCGTTGACTCTGTGCCTGAGTTTGTAAATCGAACCTGATCGATTCCGAAACGCTTACAGATTCGCTCTGCAGCATCGGTAGAAGTTGGTGAGGGGGTCACAAAGAGCATTCCACGTTGAAGTGATGACTCAATCTCTTCCACAACAACTGGGTTGAGGTGGCCAGCGAGCATTGCGCCGAACCCCATTGAGAGGTCGAGGAGCTTGCGACCGTCGACGTCGGTCATATACGCGCCTTGCGCGCTCTCGATAGAGATTGGATATGGATCCCAGTGCTGGAAGCTAGAAGTCACACCGAGTGGCAGCGATGAGAATGCTCGCTTGCTCTCGACCTCAGAGGCCTTGGTGTTCTTTGTAAAGAGCTCCCACTCAGCCGCTAGAACTGAAGCGACCTTCTCTGGAGAAACTGGTGTGGATGTTGCTGGGACTCGACGATATGTATTGGCATGTGGTGCCTGCATCGTGTGTGATGTTGTCATTTGTAACGCTGTACTACAAAAGCCTCTAACTTAGAAGCGGTTTTGTTCTGTACTCTCCTTTAAACCACGTCAAAGACGCGTGGCGCAATTATCTCTGATGCCCTTTAAAGTTGCAACTATTAGGCAACTAATGTGGCGATAAGCATATTTACGATGAATTCATCCCACTTTTCTTGCGCCATTGGCTGCGGAACGATGTCATCGACTATTTTTCCAAGGGTATAACTTTGAATGAAGACCGCAACAACGCGTGCGTCAAGATCCTGGCGGAAAAGTTGTTTATTTTTCGCCTCTGCAACGAGATCTTCTAGAGCTGAAGTTAAACGATCTTGCTCTGCACCCAATTGCTTTCTAAAACTTTCGGATAATTCAGAATTCGCAAGCGCACGCGCGCGAGAAAATCGTGTTGTTCGATATTCCTGCGATTGAGTGTAAGTAGTTAATGTGCGAAGACCTTTAATAATGTCATCACGAGTCTTTGCAGCTGACAGAATCGGAACTATTAATCCAATGCTGCGATCAACCCACGTTGCATATCGAAGAACTTGCGCCGCCTCAAGAAGTTCACCGAGGTCTTCAAAGTGGTGATAGAGGCTTCCTTTAGAGATGCCGGATCTATCGAGAATCTCATCAACTGCAATCTCTTGCGGAAACTTTGTCTCTAAAAGCTCCGCAGTAGTTTCGATGAGTCGCGTCTTTGTAGGGTGATTAGTCTGTGGCACACCGTAAATTTAGTCCTATTAGGTGAACTATTGGTAGCCTTAACCGTCATGAATAAGCCAACAATCATCCTTGCAACGAGCAATGGCGTCGGAATGGGCCATTTGGCACGTGCAAGCGCGATTGCGCTCGAATTGAAGAAGTACGCCAACCCCATCATCGTTTCGATGGCTGGAGGAATAGCAGAAATACCAGATTATTTGGGAATTCGAGTTGAGTACATCCCAGGCCGCGACCGCGGATGGATGGAACGCGAGAAGTGGGATGACTATCTTCGTGATCGCCTGATGGCGCTGGTCGATGAAACTGGCGCAACGGTGATGTCATTTGATGGAGTTGTTCCTTACCCAGGCGTGATTGCAGCAAAGTTCTCACACCCAAAGTTGGCTCTGGTCTGGGTGCGTCGAGGCCTCTGGCAGAAGAAGCCACAACGTTTTGTGCTTGGAATGCAATCAAAGATGATGGATTACATCGTCGAGCCTGGCGATATCGCTCGCGCATATGACTTTGGTCCCACATCAACGCGAAAAGATTCAACCCTGACTGCACCTGTGTCGCTCTTTAAGAAGGAGAGCGCGCTGTCTCGTGATGAAGCGCGAAAAATTCTAGGTCTTGATCTCAATCGTCCAGCTGTACTCGTTCAGCTTGGAACTGGCGATAGCGATGTCAATGAGAAGCTCACTGCAGCGCTTTCCGGCCTTATTGGCTGGAAGGATTTGCAGGTCATTCTTACAAAGCATCCAGTCGATAAAGATGGAAAGTCACTTGCTCCAGAAGGCCTCGATATCCGAGTCGTGCGCCACTTCCCACTTGCCAGGGTATTACACGCCTTTGATGCTGGCGTATCAGCAACCGGTTATAACGGCGTGCACGAGAATCTACCTGCATGTCTGCCAACAGTATTTGTATCGAATATTCGCGGAACAGACGATCAAGAAGCGCGTGCACAGTGGTGCCACGACTTTGGTTATGCAATTCGCGGAAATCAAGCTGATCTCAGTGACATCACTGCAGCTGTTAAGAAGTTACAAGATCCTGAAGTCCGCGCAAAGCTCGCGGCAAAGTGTGCCGAACTTCCAGATACAACTGGCGGGGAAGAGATTGCAAAGATTCTCTTCGATCTTGCAACACGTGAAGAGCCAAAGCGACCATCTTGGTTTACATATAACCGTTTGAAAGTTCAGGAACACATAAATCGCGGAAAGCGTCATCTCGTCTACATGGGATTGCGCCGACTTGGTTTGGTCTATCGAATGATTAACCCACATATTGTGGTCAATGTCGTGAAGCAAGATCCACCTGTATGGGGATCGCAGACAACAGCGGCAGAACTCCATCCATTGATCAAGGGCGCTGCCCGCTTTGAACATCTCATTACCGGTGCATCAGATAGTTATATTGCGCGCCGTAAAGAGATTGCCGAGAAGGCTTACGGCCACAAGACTGAGATTATTAATACGAAGAAGAATAAGTAGTACTAAAGATTTTCTGGCTCTTCTAGAAAGCGCTCTAACTTATTCTTTAAGAAGAGAATTACACAAATCACTGCGGCTAGGAAGAAGATCGCCCAGTAGCGCAGGTACTTCTCAAGGGTTGTGAGCGAATTGGCAAAGCCGTATCCCAACAGAACAACTGTTGTTGAGAAAATGATTCCACCAGCTGCATTCCATTTCAGAAATGTTCGGTAGGGAACTCGGTGCATTCCAGCAAGTGCTGGAACTAGTGCGCGCAATAGTGCTTGGGCGCGACCAAAGAAGATCGCTCCGGCGTGATAGCGCTCAAAAATCGCTTCAGCGAGGCGCCATCGCTTGGCGCCAACAAGTCTGCCAAATCGATTCTCTTTAATGCGAGGACCGAAATGTTTGCCTACTTCATAACCAACTGAATCACCGGCGATTGCAGCGAAGATGGCAGCAGCGAGAAATACCCAGACATTCCACACCTTTGCATGTGCGAGTACACCGCCGATCACAAGCGCAGTCTCACCTGGTAGAACAAATCCTACGAAGGCAGCTGCCTCGGCAAAGGCGAAGAGAAGTAAGAGGAAGAAGAGTGGAATATCGAGGTTATGTGCAACGAGAGTGTCGGCAGTGTGATGTATCCACTCTGATATCGACATGCGCTCACCATATATCACTAGTAAAGTCATGACTATGAGAGCAGAGACATCAATCCCCGTAAATGAAATTATCGCTACCCGCCGCAGCCCACGATCACTCGATGCGTCCGCGGTAATCTCCAACGAAGACCTCACTGCAATTCTTGAGGCGGCTCGTTGGGCGCCATCGGCATTTAATGGCCAGCCATGGCGATTCTTCGTAGGTAAGCGTGGCGATGAAGTATTTAGCCAGATTCTCTCTTCCCTCGGTGAGTTCAACCAGATGTGGGCACGTAATGCATCAGCTCTTATCTTGGTTGCGTCAAAGACAGTGAAGGCTGATGGTTCACCACACGCTGATTATCAATACGACTGTGGCTTGGCAGTAGGGCAGCTATCAATTGAGGCTCATGATCGTGGCCTCGTCGTGCACCAGATGACTGGCTTCGACAAGAACACAGCGCATAGCGCAGTCGGGTTAGGCGATTTGGCAGCGGTTGTAGTGGTTGCAGTTGGTACTCAAGATGCACCAGAAAAGCTCTCGGGTCCGATGCTAGATCGCGAGCTCGCAAAGCGTGAACGACTTCCTCTCAACGAGATTGTCGTAAAGGGTCTTCCCGCTTAAAAACGGGAACGGATCTCCCAGAGATCTTTAAATACCGGATTGAAGAGAGTGCTCGCTAAGTACTTCACTCCGCTCGATCCACCGGTACCCATCTTTGCTCCAATAGTGCGCTCCACCATCTTCACATGGCGGTAGCGCCACTCTTGGATACCTTCATCAATATCCATCAAACGCTCTGCAACCATCGCGGCTTCGGCATCCTTGCGATGAAGTTCAAGAAGTGAATCTTGAACCTTCTCATTGCTCTCATATGCAATCGATTTTGAACGGTTAAGTACCTCACTTGGAATTTCAAATCCTCGACCTGCAACATAAATCAAGAAAGAATCCCAGATTGAATTCTGATCGGTAATGAATTTAATCTCCGCTTGTACATCAGGTGGAAGATGGCCAGCCATTCGATCATCGCGACGACCGAGCATCGCTTCAACTTTACGAAACTGTGCAGATTGAAAACCACTGGAAGATGAGAGATATCCACGGAATGCGCTGAACTGCAACGGCGTCATCGTTTCGAGAATATCAACCTGTGTTACGCAGACCTTCATGATGGTGCGAATGCGACCGAGTAGCGCTAGCGCGTAATGCGAATCGCCAGATTCAAGAGCCTTCGCCGCCGCTTGAAACTCGTGGAGCAACTGCTTAAACCACAACTCATATGTCTGGTGAATGATGATGAAGAGAAGTTCATCGTGTTCAGGCCCATCAGAGAGTGGCTTCTGAAGTTGTAAAAGCTCATCTACCTGCAGATAGGAGGTGTAGGTCAGCGCAGAATCGTAATTTTCGCTCATGTAACTCGTGAATCCGATCCCTTAATTTCCTCATATTTACGGGAGATAGTGAGATCGCGGAGGCGTTCAAAGCCATCCCAAATCTCTACATACGATGTTGGAAGTGGCGCAATCGCAAGGCGAATGGCATTCGGTGTGCGGTAATCAGGGATGACATTTGCAAACTTACGAAGTGCGACACAGATCTTCGCTGCTTGCGGATGGCCGATAGAGATATGTCCACCGCGCTCATTGGCATCGCGTGAGGTAAGGAGCGTGTATCCCAAATCAGCGAGCCAGGCATCGTAGAGATCAATCATCATCTGAGTACCGACCGCAGCCTTATGCGCAATCGCATTGATGCCAGCCTCCTCAATCATTGAGAAAGCTGTCTGAACTCCGCGGATACCAATAATGGATGGGCTTGCGATTTGGAATCCACGGATGCCATTTGCCTTGACATATTCCGGACCCATTCCGAATTGGTCTTCATTTCCAAACCAACCTTGGATTGGAACCTGCAATTCCTTCTGAACCTTCTTATTAACGTAGAGCCATGCAGGTGATCCAGGACCCGAGTTTCCATATTTATATGTACAACCCACTGCAAGATCTACCCCGTTGGCATCAAAGTCCATCTCAATTGCGCCTGCAGCGTGGCTAGCATCCCAGACGACCCATGCACCGAAAGAACGAACAAAATCTGTAATCGACTTAATGTCATTGCGTGCACCAGATCGATACTGAATAACTTCAAAAGTTACGAGCGCGACATCATCGTTCATGTAAGGCTTCAAGATATCTACAGTGATGCGCTCATTTTCAGAGATCGCAGGATCTTCGTTGTCGATGATGACGAGATTGAGACCAAATTGCTTTGCAATTCCATCAAGAATGTAACGGTCTGTTGGAAAATTTGCCGCATCGGTAATGATTGTTTTGCGCCCTGGGCGAGAATTAATCGCAGCTAGACAGAGCTGATAGAAATTAACTGATGTTGTGTCACAGACAAGGACTTGTCCTGGTCCTGCACCAAGAACCGAGCTACCAAGAAGATCACCCGCTGGCTGCGCCTCATCAACCCAGTGGCTCCAACCAGTCACAACTTCGCGACCCCACTCGTGCGTCAGGAAGTCATTGACCGCCTTGATGGTGTCGTGGGGGAGACGACCGAGTGAATTACCGTCGAGATAACAGAGATCTGGGTCGGTAATCACAAATTTGCTCTTGAAATGAGCTAATGGATCGTTCTTATCGAGTTCGAGGGCGTATTCGCGGTCAGTAACCTTCATGATGGAAAGGTACGCTCTCCTACCGTGGCGCGCAATCTTGTAAACATCGAAGAGGTCTCAAAAGCCTTTGATATTCGCCCACTTCTGACCAAGGTTTCGCTCGGCATCTCTGAAGGCGAACGCATTGGAATCGTCGGTCGCAACGGCGCTGGCAAGAGCACCTTGATGCGGATTATCACCGGTGAAGAGAGCCCTGATGCTGGTCGCGTTACCAAATCCAATGCAACGAATATTGGTTACCTCGCACAAATTGATAAGGCTGATCCTGCCGCAACTGTGGGCGACGTTGTCTTAGGTGATCGCGAGAAGCACGAATGGGCAGGCGATGCACGTATTCGTGAAATCTTTACCGGCCTCTTTGGCGGATTTGATGATCACCTCTTCGAGCGCACTTTCGGCAATCTTTCTGGTGGCGAGAAGCGCCGAGTTGGATTAGCAAAACTATTAATTGATGACATCCAATTGATCCTCTTGGATGAACCAACAAACCACCTCGATGTTGAAGGCGTTGCCTGGCTTGCAGAACATTTGAAGAAACGTAGCGATCTCGCTGTCTTAGTTGTTACGCACGATCGATGGTTCCTCGATGAAATCACTGATCGAACCTGGGAAGTTGTGCAAGGCGCCGTTGAAGAATATGACGGAGGATACTCAGCATTTGTTCTCGCAAAGGCAGAGCGTTCTCGACAAGCAGCTGCAACTGAAGCTCGTCGCAATAACCTAATTCGTAAAGAACTTGCGTGGTTGCGTCGCGGCGCTCCTGCCCGCACAACCAAACCTAAGTTCCGCGTTGATGTGGCAAATGAATTGATCTCAGCAGAACCAGCACCACGCGATGGAAGTGAACTTCTCAAGTTTGCACTCAATCGCCTCGGCAAAACTGTGCTTGAGAGTAAAGATATGCAGGTTAAAGCAGGAGATAAAGAGTTGCTCTCGCACTTAACGTGGAATATTGGTCCAGGCGATCGCATTGGAATTGTTGGTATCAACGGCGCAGGCAAGAGCACTCTGATGCGAGTCCTCGCAGGAGAACTTCAGCCAGCTGCTGGAAAGCTGACCACTGGAATAACAGTGAAAATAGCCTTCCTGACGCAGCATCTTGATGAGTTAGATCCAACCTGGCGTGTACTTGAAGCGGTAGAAAAGGTCGCGCAATTTGTTGAACTAGGTAAGGGTAAGACGCTCTCTGCATCTCAACTCTGTGAACGTTTAGGTTTTGATCGCGATGGACAGTGGACTCCAGTGGGTGATCTATCCGGTGGTGAACGTCGACGTCTGCAATTGACGCGCTTGCTGATGGATGCGCCAAATGTCTTGATGCTCGATGAGCCAACTAATGATTTCGATATTGAAACACTGACCGAACTCGAAGATCTCCTTGATAGTTACGGTGGAACTTTGCTCGTCGTCTCGCACGATCGATATTTCCTCGAGCGCGTCTGTGATCGCTTTGTTGGGTTGTTAGGTGATCTTCAGCTTCGTGACTTACCTCGTGGCGTCGATGAATATCTTGAATTGAGATATGTAAAGAACCAACCAGCGCAGAGCTCAACCAATAAAGGCAGGAGCTCGAACGCTGCTGAAGAGCGTCAGCTGAAGAAGGATTTAACGCGAGTGGAACGTCAGATTGAAAAGGGTAAAGCTGAGGTAATTCGCCTTACTCAAGAACAAGAAGTTCATGCGATGGATTCGGGCAAGCTCTTGGAAATCACAGAACAACTTGCGAAAGTCACTGCAGAGCTAGCCACCCGTGAGGAAGAATGGCTCTCGATCACATTGGCACTCGAGGGGTAAGAATGATTTCAAAAGAGCATAGCCGGCTCGATATTCTTGCAACCGTCTCTGGAGTCATGATTGCTCTGCAAGCACGAGTCAATGGTGAACTCTCGCATCGACTTAACAATGGCGTTGAAGCTGCACTCGTTTCTTTCGGCTCAGGTCTCATTGTTGTGGCGGTCATCGCCGCTTTCTCTCCAGCAATCAAATCTGGAATTACAAATCTGCGTGGCGCTGTCTCTCGCAAAGAGATTCCACGATGGACACTCTTCGCTGGCGCACTCGGTGGAACCTTCGTCGCCATCCAGACCCACGTCGTGCCTGTAATAGGCGTGGCTATTTACTCTGTGGCATCTATTGCTGGGCAGACAGCAGCTTCATTATTGGTAGATCGCCTCGGAATCACCGGCGGCGGAAAGAAGAAAATCACCGTGCGCCGCTTGGCTGCAGCCCTCTTTACCGTGCTTGCTGTCTTTATCTCGGTCTTTGATCGAATTGAGAAGGCGAACCTTGCGCTCTTCGCCGTCTTTCTCGCCGGAGTTGCAGGTGCAGTCGTCGGAGTTCAGCGCGCGCTCAACGGTCAGATCAACGAACACTCTCACCAGAGCTACACCACTTCGCTACTTAACTTCTTTATGGGCACAAGCTTCTTAGTTCTTGTTCTCACCGTGATACAAATCTTTGGTAATACACCGCTAGCCGCGCTGCCAACTGATACTTGGTGGATGTATACCGGCGGCGTTATTGGCGTTATCTATATTGCATTTACCGCCAAAATAGTTCAGCACCTTGGTGTTCTTACCTTCACACTCTTTAGCGTGGGCGGAAACTTACTCGGATCATTGCTCGTAGATTTCTTACTTCCAACAAAGGGAGTTCACATCAGTTGGCATCTCATCACCGGAATCGCGATGACCTACCTTGGAGTTATCGTGGGCGGCGTGAATAATTCACAATCGCGGAGATTATCGAAGCAA